>APMI01001486.1_pt1 | contig 21603 bp, 12 predicted proteins | sample 667938 | NCBI WGS metagenome assembly APMI01 (sample SAMN01084076, study PRJNA167559) | wastewater metagenome | biome: Wastewater | place: Denmark: Ejby Moelle, Odense | collected 2011-11-28
TTTTCAGTTGTTAACAGAGTTCTTAAATTCTTAATCAAGAAGGGAGTGCTTGTCAAAACTCAAACTGAATCTTATGCCACATTCAAGGGTTCTGAAGTTCCGTTTGTTAACGCATACGCTCACATGGTCAAAATTGTATGGTTTAGCTTTCTATACGGAGTAGTCTCTCCTATTTGTGTCGCTATTGGAACTATTGGTATTTTCATATATTATTACTATCAAAGAATACTTTTTAATAGCAAATACTCGATTCCAATATACGGACACTCTCGCATAAATTCCACTATGATCGATTTGCTTGACTTCACACCATTTTTAGTGGGTCTATTTAACTTATTTCTGTATCAAACTAGTCAGAATGCCAGATCTTTCGATGTTGATGGCCGGGTTATCGGCATAGTGATCACTAATATTGTAGTTGGGGCACTTAATGCTGTATTCCCATGGCAGACTGTTCTTAGTAAAATATACAACGAAAAATAAAGCAATTCTATTGAATAATTTGACCCTTTTAAATTGGACAAAACATACGAAAAATGTTACCCTGCTTCAAAACCAGAAGTGCGCGCCAAGATGAAGGGTCATGCTGCTTAAGTAAAAATCGGAGGATAGTAAATTCATGATGGAAAAGTCAATATTAATGAATATCTGAAAGCAACCATCGCTGCACAATCTAATCATATGCTTTGTCAAGACGGTTGCTTTAATTTTTGTGGGTGAACTTGTTAATTCATACTATTTGTTTACTATTTAAAAAAATATCATAATGAAAATCATTAATCAAACAACGACTGCTCCATCAATCATCCTGAAGTTTAATGTTTCGTTTTTTGAAATGTATTAAATTTCTCCATTAAGTTTATTGTTTCTCCAAAGTCCAACTATTTTTTGTCCATCTTTCCATTTATAGCATCCTTTGCCTTCTCTAGCATCGTTCATGAAAGAGCCTTCAAACGAATCACCGTTTTCCCAAGTGTACTTTCCAGCACCAACTTTAACAGAATTCCACTAACCTTCATAATAGTCTCCATAAGCTTGCATGATGCCTTTGCCTTTCTTCCTACCGTAAGACCATTCGCCTTCGTAGGAGCATGTGCCCACATAAGTATAAACTCCTCTGCCATGTTGGAGTCCCTACGAGAACTCACCTTAATATAAGTCACCATTAGAGAAAGAGTAGACGCCGTATCCATTGAAACAGTCTTTATCAAATCCACCCTCATAGATATCTCCATTATAAAAAGTCATAATTCCTTTTCCCTTTTTAATTCCGCCATTCCACTCTCCCTCATAACGATCGCCATTGTTGTACGACATTGACCCTTTGCCACATGGAGTATCGTTTATGAAATTTCCTTCATATATGTTGCCATCAGAGTAAATGATTTTGCCAACACCTGATCTTTTATCATCAACCCAGTTACCCTCATACCGATCTCCATATGCATAAATGAAGACACCATAACCATTTTTCGTATTGTCTTTCCATTCTCCCTCATACTGTTAGCCCGTGCTAAAATACTTATACACACCAGGTCCATTACGCATATCGTTTTTGTATGCTCCTCTGTAAATGTTACCATTTTCCATGTACATTTCGCCTTGGCCTTCCTTCTTACCCATTTTGAGAGTGCCTTTGAACATTTGACCAGTGCTAAAAGCATATACTCCTTAGCCTCCAAAATTATTGTTGGTCCAGTCTCCAAAATATTTATCTCCATTTTTGCAGTAGAGTATACCCTTACCTGATTTCTTGCCTTACTGATCAAACTGTCCTATATATTAGTTGCCATTATCCATTTTCTTGATCATAATGCCTTGCCTGAGTTGGCCACTGTCATCAATAATATATTTCTTCCTGAACATATTATATAGTTATTCCCGTTTCCTGATTAGCTTAGTCTTCTCTTATTATGGTGCCACATTCTTATGTCCCTACAACATCATTATATTTATGTCGCTGTATCTGCGGCTTATTGTCCTCTTCTACACTGACACTATCGATCGGGATTTTGATGTTGAAATTGAGGTTGAGCGCTGTGCCTGTACAGATATTGATGTCTGACTCATTTTTAACTGTGTATGCTTGCTATTTTATTATGCTAATATACTATTTAGCAATACATATAAACATTACTAGTCTGCTATATTATCATATCAATATTAGATTATCATATATATTATAGTAAAGGTAACATTAAATTATCAAAGCTTTTGCATATAAGACGTTGAATACACTTCACTTTAATATTATATTGTGATTGATTTGGGTATCACTATCATATTTATTACTAATTTTAATCTTGATTTTATTCTTGGTGCGCATACATCCAATAAACTAGCTATATGAGAATGTACATTTGGCTCTTTGATGAGCCCGCCAGCACAACAGGACCGCGTATGCAGTAGTCAGCATCCATAACACTGATACTAATGTGTGCTTGAGTTCAGTCCCTTATGGACATTAATCTCCACCTCCATAAATGCACTATATGATGTGTAGTAACTATGCCACCATCAGTAATAATGATAAGCAGATTATTAAGTTATACGGGATCAATGGCGCATCTTACATGTCCTGAGTCTAGAACAGTAGAAATAAGAACACGATCAGGATGAATACCAGCTGTAAGGGTTGCCCTATTTTGAGGATCATCTGTACTAAAGCATACACCACAATCAGAAACAGCAGAATATAATTCAATATTGCAATACTGTCTCTGTATTCTATGCTACCATGCATTTAGCTTATATAAACTAATTCAATAAAGAAAACAAATCAATAAAGATTAGAAAGAGTGTAGTTCAATCAAAAAACTATAAAACATCATAAAATAAGCTATTTTCACATCAAAATAAAAAATGTTATTTAATTCTTGCATAATAACATTAAAATATAGTTATTATTAGAACACAAAATAAATAACTGTAAATGAGAAGTATGAGTTTGAAATCATTTTAGCAATTGTCTAGCCTTGATGTTATCATTGTTTACATTTAATTGAGATCCTCCGACAGCCTTAAGTCCCTTTGCCGCACACTATTGTGCTTTTTATTTTGAGTCCAAGCATGACTTTAAGTACCCAGCCAGCTCCTTGTTTTTGCTTCTGCGTTCCTCTAATAATGGGAAAATACGCTTGTTGAATTCTGACTCACACTTGTCTAACATGAAGTTGGGGTTTTCTCGGATACACCTGCCCAAAGCATCAGCCATAATTCTGTCCAAATTCTCATCGTAAGGTGTATCGATTGTGATATTTTCTTGAATTCTTTTGTCTTATTTTTCTTACTCGTTCATTTTTTATACTATACAGTTATTTTAATTATAGTTACAACCGCAAAAAACGAGATTAAAAGTGATAATTTATTGCCAGATTCTAAGGATAATTTTTATTGAAATTAACAGAACACACGTTTACAAACTTTACTACCTTTTTTACTTTGATTTGAGAGTCAAGCCTCATAAAAACTGTAAATACTATTTCTCTAGCAAAAAAGTGATAACAAGATTAATCTTCAATGAATGCAAGACTTCTTTCGTCAATAGTGTTGACTTAATAATTTAGTATTTTTTTTACACGAAACGGTAAGTTTCAAAGTTTCTCAATATACTTGGATCATATATTAAAGACGACCATCATAAAATTGTAGTGAAGGCAATATTATTGAATACAAAGAGATAAAGTAGTAATAATCAGTTTAGGAGCTGTCTGGCTTTGTTAGAATCGCTCATTTGAGTGTCAAATTTAAGTCCTCCTCCCAATTTAAGACCATTTTGAGCACAGTAGGCTGCTTGTCTTTCCGATGCCAGACATGACTTAAGATAGCCGGCGACTTCATGTGTCTTGAGTCTACGAGCCTCCAAAAGTGGGAAAATGTGTACATTGAACTCAGATTCACACTTATCCAAGGCATCATTTTTATGTTCACGAAGGCAGTTTCCAAGGGCTTCAGTGAGGAGTCCGTCTAATTTATCATCGTATGGTTGGTCAACAACGATTTCGTTCTCGATTTTTCTAAGTTGAGCTGGGTCAGTGTCCATTTTAAAAAATATTATTATTAAAATAAACTGCCTTTTTCTATTTAAGCTCGCACCCTATGATATCCGAAAAGAAACTTGCTAAAATTGGATAAATTTTTTAATTTCTGTGAACAAACAAAATAAAGTGATTAACTCTTCAGTTGTGTTCCATTTTAATAAAAAGCAGGATGAAACCGAAATTTTACCAGATTTTTATAATAATCAACTTATATTGTAAATCTAATTAATTACTAGTTTACAAGACATTTAAATCGTATTTATTAAAAACATTAAGATGTAAATATGAATCCGGAGGGGATCTAAGATAAATAAATAAGACAGAATAAGAATATTTTCGAGATTGTTGGTATTTCGGAACAATTAATAAATGTATTAAAAAATCTGACTGGTTAATTTATATACCAGTAGTATTCGCGTTAATGAGACCCACTTCTGATAAAGAGTGCGGTCTTACATTCCCCCATCACAAGTAAGATCATCAATAACAAAGCGAAGAGCGAATTATAAAGATTCTTAAGAGCAGTTCGAAAGTACTAAAGAAATCATGGAAATGGACATGCTGCCTTGATCTCAGTAACAATTTCATTATTGAAGATGGTCAACGGATAGGCCTATACGGAGTAATGTCTTTTTCTGTTATAAATTCTCTTCAGTTCACCACTCTGCTCAACTTAAGTATATCTTTTTCTATTTTAGGGGACAACAATATCGGTAATGAAGCAGTCAGACTTCTTGCCATGAGAGAGTGGAAAGTCCTTGAGATTCTCGACTTAAGTACGATTTTGTTGAGTAGGCGATAATTTAGTGTCAAGTGCCGGAATTAAGCACTTCACTAGAAATAGATGGCCAAATCTCAAAGTGCTTCAACTTTGTAATCATAAATATATGTTAGCCTACAATCCAATCGGAAATGTTGCACTGGCCACTCTGTCTAAGTTGAAGAGCAAGAATAAATTACTGGAATTGGGAATGTAAAACTGTAAGATCAATGAGATAGGCATGTTGCTAAATTTTAAAATGCCTAAACTTCGTAAACTAAACCTGAGTAAGACCCAATATAATCTTATTTCAGATGGTAATTCTAACATCATGAGAAGCAGTCTAAATTTATTGATGTGCGAGAAAACCGTAGTTTTCCCATGTCTATAGACATTTCTCACTGAGACCATCCATCTTCGTATGTAGTAAGGTGGGAGATATTATTGATATTATTTCAATTATTTTACTAAAATATTGATAACTTAACCTGAATTTGCTATAAATTGACTTATTAATAATAAATGTATGAATAGCATTATCAGTTTGTTATGGCAATCTGAAATTCAAAATATCCCCATCGTGCCTGTTATCCTGAAAAACGAGCATCAACAGCCTAATCACTACTTCTATTCTGATAAACAAAAGCGTGTGCTTCGTAAAAAGAATCCCAACTGCATACTCTTGGTTGAGTAGTCACAGAATAATAATAAAAAATAGCCTTGGTTACTTCTTCAAATACAGAGAGATAATAAATTAGGTAGAATTGATATAGAAGTTAGCCAACCTGATTAAGTTTGTAAACTGCTTTAAAATTAATAAGCATAATGTCAAATATGTTTAATTGAACCTCACTTCTATTTGATAAGAATTCATCAAATTGGTAGCCCATCTCTTTAGCAGTAAATTGAACTCCTATCAACTGAACACAATACTAAAGTTAATATTTAAATGCTTAAGCCTGTTGTAAAATTATACTGTGGAGAAGTATGCCAAAAAATTGAAACTAAGTTGAATAATATATAGAAAAATCGATAAAAGACTAAAGTATTTCACAGTGTTAAGCTAATAAAATAAATGGAGTTAGTATTAGCAATCGATCTAACTAACTTATCAAATATTTTGTTAATTTAAGCTGTAAAATTGAAATTTAATAATCAAATACAAAATATATTGTAAATTAATTATCAGCCTGGCAAACAGAATTATAAGGCTAATAATAATATAAAGAAGCATTAAATTAAAGAATCCGTAGTGAAGCCTACGAACATATAATCGAAAGCTCAAATTCCTAAAATATTGTGTTGTGGATGTGAAGTATAGGTCCCTGAATAAGAGACAAAATAATGCTCAAATGATTAGATTAAAAAATTAAGAAAATAGTTGGGTTTACCGATCAGAGGATTCACTGAAGATAGTTATATTATCTGTCGTGCTTGCTTCGATCTTATCTGAAATTTATATTATAAAAGTGTAAAATATTGATCAGTTTCATTGATTTTAAAATCGATAATTTTATATTTTTTTTTTATGTTTACTACTGAAATACTTATATGAGTTTAATTATACTGAATAGTTCTAAAATGAATATTAAGTAATATTAGCTGATGTCCGATACTTCTTCATATAGCGACATCGAAGCACTGGTCGATCACCTTGAGCTTCTTGACTAATGCTTTAACACAAGGCATCAAGATCATATGCAAAATGAGCACGTAATTGAAACAATAACAACTCCATCAATGTTAAATATATCACAGACTGGGTAAAATAATTTTGGATCAATTGGAGATAGCGATTGTACTGCTAAATAAAAATAAAATTAAATAACAGGCATTTTAGATAACTAAGGGACGGCATTCGAGCAGTATTTGTAATAGGTGACAAATAAAGAGTAGGAACTCAAATAAAAGTAAAAGATAAAATCAGAATCTAAGAAAAATGTCAATTTTGTTAGGTATGTATAGAAGCATCGATCCCCTGCCACGATATTCAACTACCATGGGATTGATATTTAAGTGAGACTATAAAAATACCATAATTTTTCAGGCTCCTGTTTAGTAATGGCTTATAATAAATTGGACTATTAAAATTTGTACAAATTAACAAATAATAGAGAACTTTGCTCAGCTATTTTACATAGATTCGATCAACAGATACTAAAAATATCATAATAAAATCAACAATTAGTAACATTTTGTTGTTATAAATATTTCCCTAAGCGAAACTACAATTTCCTATATTTGATAAAGAAGCCAGAATACAGATATATGGCTGAATATTCGGCTAAGAAATTAGGTGATAAAATATCATCCATAATATCAACATGCAGCTATTATTAGAACAGCGAAAGTATTGTCTTCACTGATTTCTAATGGACCGGCCTATAAAACAAACAGAAATGTGAAGTGTTTTTCTGGGCACTCCTGTAATTTATTCACAAGTAAATTAAGTGTAAGAAAATGGGATTGAAGAAAATTACAGTCTGCTGCGATAATATAGGCTCGTATTTTGATTATACTTATCAGTTAAGGGAGATCAGTGACATGTATATCAGAAGTGGATTAATAAATTATTGATATTTATGTTCGATAAATGAATAAAATCATTTATATTTTTCAAGCAGCTCGATTTTAGCCTTAGCCTTATCAAGCTCAATTTTAAGTGCTTATTCTTTACTCTCCCCGAAGTTCTGCGCATACTTCTTCAAAACTCCTTCAATATATTATTTAACGTCCATAGAATCAGTTCTGCCAACTAGATGAGACCTCAAAAATTCATCCTTAGTCTTGATATCACTGAGTGATGATTTGTACTTATCCTCCAGAGTCATGATCTTTTTGTTGAGAGTAGATATCATATTTTACTTATTAGATTGATCAATCGCAAATGACATCTGCAGACCATTCATTGCTGAATTGTGCTTAAGCTATAAAATACGCTGTTCGTTAGATAAAAATTAGTTTTTTCGATTTGATTCGATTAGTTTTTCTCTCAAATCATTGTTTTTCTAGTTTAGTCTCTCGATCATTTACTTGAATTCAGAAATAGACTTTAATTGTACTTTAAGGATCTCGTCGAAGTTTTACATCTGACTGTGCATTGTCTACTTTTTGTAATTGTTCAGTGCTAGCACTTCGTCTTCTAACGCTCTAATTTTATCTTGTATATTTTGATTTTTTAAGTCTTTCTATGCTAAATCTGCCTTCAAATTTGATATTTCTTTGTCTTTCTATAAAATAATCTTTGTAAGTTTCTCATTTTCGCTAATAATATTTTTCGATTTTTATTCAAAATTCTAAGAATTAGGAATGACTTTTGCTTAGGCGAGCTCATTAATTAGATTTAATATTTTCTTGTCTTTTATTTCAATACTATTCTTTAATTAATTGATTTTGTTATTGTAATCTTAATGTATTTCCTTAATTTGCTGTTCATAATCATCTTTTTGTTTTTTATTATTTCTCCACTATTAAGATAACTATTTTCTATAATATTATTTACCTTAAACAGTTTCCTTGAGTTATTATTGTATTTTTCTATGCTGGAAATCCAACTGTCGTAGCTTGTACTGGCACTATGATAAATTATTAGGGATTTATATCGGCTTTGGCGCCTATTATTTCTTAACTGGTACGGTTGAAGAAGTTGTGCTGTTCAATGTCAGTTTAGTGTAATCATTATAATAATTTAATTAATTATATGTGCTTTGAGGTCTTTGTTTTGACACTTCTCCCTGTGGAGGCACTGATTATGATTTTAATGCTGCTTGTTTTGTTTATACCTATGCACTGGCTCTATCTGTATTTATTATGGGCTTCTATTTATTATTATTAATATTTAATTATCGTTAAGTTTTAGCAGCAACTAAAACAGACATTGGTTTTTGCAGAGGCTAACGTGAAGATTTTTGACTATCATAGTTGCCCTTAAAACTAGGGAACGATGATAAATTTAAATTTTAAATTGTGGGTAATTGAAATCGTGGTCCATTTTGTATACTTGCATTTGTATCCACTTTAGGCTACTGATAACTTTTATTAAATGAAGTATATGAGTTTGATTTGGCTTAGGCTTGACTATTCGAGTGAGGATTGCTAATAAGAGATGTCTGTTTCTGTGAGTAGTTTACGTTTAGCTCTGATAATTGTGCTTTATCAGTATTGTTATACAGATAAGGCTTATTTTGTGGTAGTTGTCCATATGAAGTATGCAATTTCTAAGGGCTTGACTCCTTTTTCGAGACTGCGCTTGGCGCATTTGTTGAGTATTTTGATACATTTTCATTAGGCTTGACGTTATTAATTTTACTAACTGAGTGATGATTTTTACGCTCAGCCAGCATTTCGGTCTGCTTGAGTAGTTCGTCAAGCTTCGATTTCATACTGCTGATATTTGTACTCTGCTTCCCGATATCCACTTATTAATTCTGACTCTGATATCTTTTTTCTTGACTGACAGCTTTCACACTAATATTTTAATTTACTGGCTTTGCTAAATTTGCTGACATGTGATTGTTTGTAATACTTTGAGGACCATTATAAAAAGATTGAGTATTAGTGCTAGAGTAACTGAAAGAAGAGTTTGGTTGAGCTGTGGAGCCTGCAAGGTTCACTGTTTTGAATTGATATGGCTTCATAAGGTATTATATATAATTTATTCACTTTATTTTCTGCACTCAATTCAAATTATTTAAAATTTCAGATAACATTTAACTTTATTCATGCGAAATTTAATTTTTTGATCATTTAGTAGTCATATGATCTGAAATTAACTTATTAATTATTATTAAATAAAGTAACTTTTTATATTAATTTGTGTCTGTATGAATGTAATTAAAAATGTATAGATTTATTGATTAATAAAACTCAATAATAATATAGCTGGCCAAATGTCAAGTAACTCACTATCCACATCAATACAAACCAAAGTAATGAAATCGGGTGAACGTATATTTTACTCCCTGGTTAAAAAATAATCATAAAGGCAACTCTCTTTTAACATCCGTTTGTTGATTCTTGTGGAGTAGAAATATATTGGGTATATCCGCGAGAGCGATTTCAACAAGAAAGATGTATAGAATAGTATTGACTTAAATAAAATGAAAAAGAAAGTGCCACTTAAAGATATACGTAGAATTATGAATATCAATAAGACTGTATCTATCACCATCAATGATGTAGACAAATCCAATAAGCAGATTAGTCTCAAATGGATTTTTGAAATGGAGACAGTCAAACTTGCCGAAAATTGGACATAAATTTTGTAAAAGCAGAGCAGTCCTTTTCCCAGTCGAAAAACAACTGAGCACAAGGAGAAAGATAACTAATATTCAAATTAGAAGCCTTAAAACAGAAATCCTTCCATAAAATAATTCGCAAAACCATAGACAAGACAGAATCATCTAAGTCAACCTGACTTGAGTTTATCTAAATAACCTGAAAAGCCGAAACAAAAATAAGTGTAAAAAATTAGCGATTAAAAAGTAATTGAAGCAAATAATCCGAAGCCTATGATAATTAAGGAAGATATCGTTGCATAACCAAAATAGAGTAACAAATTCCTTGCAGTTAAAAAGCCATAATAAAACAAAAGAGAAAGCGAACTTACATTTTCATTCAAAGGCTATCAATAACCAAATCCATCAGATGATCAATAAAATTTCAGCCCTCCAAAAAGGTAACAGAAAATACAATTACCTCACCCTGTGTTGGAAAAGCTAAAAACAATGTAATCAAATTTGTCAACACATTTATAATAAAAAATAGATCTAAAACTTGTGTAAAGAGAACTAAGCGAGCATAAACAGAATAAGATTCAGAAAACTCCAACAATAACAAACTCGCAGTCAAGAAAACAGTTTATGCAGCTGAGTTCAACTTTCACAAATAGACAGAAATAAATAGAATAAAGCAATTTTAACAATTATTTTAGACAACCTATGGGCGAAATAAATTAACAGAAATATATTGATTTCTATTGTTTCTGTCAGCTTAAAATACAAGAACTTGTTAGTCTCGATCTGAAGTAATATAAAATTGACGATTGGATTAACTATGTCAGATCAAAGAATGGTATATCAATTGAAATACTTAAGACAGAAATCAAACAAATTCCTGGTAATAATAACATATGTGATGAATAACTGCTTAAAATGTATTTAAACAGATAGAAAAATTCTAACTATATTTGGAAAATAATTTCAAACAACTAACACTTATCCGAAGTATTTGTGCTACCCATGACTTGCATAGCCGAGTATCAAGGAGTAACTATTTATTTTTAGTGCACTTTCTCAAATTAGAGTTAAATATTTTAAGAAAAATCTAAAGATTATTCAGATTATTTTGATCTTTTATCGCAACTGACAAGCATTAATAAGTCAGTGATGTCAAACTCATCGTGTATTAGGTTCACTAAACTTAATAATAAATTTGTCATTAATGAAATAAATTAATTTCTGCCTAGGTTGATATCAAATAATCGATTGATTCGTGCTGAAACTTTTATAAGAGTAACCCCATAATTTGCGCCTTCATAGAAAGGATATCAAGCTAAAAACAATAAGAAAGAAGAGGAGCAACAAAATCGATACTTTAAAGGCAGTATTGAGAATTCTATTTAAGAAATATCTAAGAATTTAGATAGACTTGAATAGTACGTGTTACATCCGAGCTAATTCGGCCCATTAATGCACTTATACGGACTGAATATTGTGCACATGGCTGAAATATATCGAAATGTTCAAAATTCATTTATTAAGAGCATTATTACCACAGAAGCAGCAGTTAGATCATTTAAAGCCATCTATCGCAAGAAAATGCAATAATCACTCTTATAATTGACTGAATCAAAATAACAAACTTAGTCTTCGAAAGTTGATTAGCAATCGCATAAAATAGCTAAATCTTTATTAAATATTTTGTTGAGTAAACGTGATTTGTCAGTCAAACTATGGAAAATGGTCACATTGCATAGCCAGATTAATTTCAAGCTCGCCATTGATAAATCTGAAATCAATAAAGGTTATCTGTTTTTGGGTCTCGGCCATCATCTTGGTTTAAGATTCGATACTGTATATAGCTCATGCGATAAAATATTCACAGTTTAGAACTTCATCAATGCAGTGTAGTTTGTTACAAAAATAAAACCATCTCAACTGTATTGGATAAATTAAAATATTTATAGCATGCCAGTTTACTAAGCAGCATAGACACTTCTAAGAAGTCTTAATATAAAAAATCGACAGATTCCTTATTATGTGCACCAGGACAGAAACATGAGTGACAAAATATATGAAATAATCAGCCTATGTTATGCTCCTAATAGCGCATAAATTAAGCACATTCCTGTCTATCGTGAAGCTACTGAATGTAGTGAACAAACACTTCATTACTTTAGACGCCGAGTTGCATAAATCAAGTGGCAGATTAAGAAATAGTCTGAACTGACATTAAGTTTACCTGCATAATCATTGGCAAATGTGAAGCAAAAAATATAGAAACTAAAATAATAGCTGGTATACTATTTCGGCAACTACCATCCATTTTACAGCTAATTCTATGACTTACTATTATCTTTATCAGAACAGTCACATGACTACACTCAGATGTAGTAATATTCCCGACTAAGTATGGCCAATATGATCCAACTATGCGGTGGCAATACAATGCATATAAAACTAGCCAACAACTACTACCAGAAGGGAGACATGTACGCTAACTGGGGCAAAGTGGCATAGTCCATTGACTCATACAAGAAGGCCAAAAATATACTGTAGTTCAATCAATTTGTCAAAAATAAATAGTACGCGCTAGTATAACTTAAACTTGGAGAGCTGTATCTTAGCAAATCTAAAGATACTTAATGCTGGAAAATGTTATTAAGGTGCTTCGATATATTTTGTAATATTGTTGCAATACCAATATAGCAATAAGCTACACATCCTCACAAATTAAATAAAAATTAGACATAAAGTAAAACAGGCGAATTAGAATCTATGCCAAGTTAACAACAAGCATAAATATACACTAATTTAATCAAATGTTTATAATTAATGAATAGATGCACTGGATCGATTCCTGATAAATCGATGACATTACTTTCACATAGCTTACTAGTTATTGAGAACTGGTTATAGCCTGCACATTCTCTACAGCCACTGGATATTTCTGATACTGAATTCGTGCAGTTACTGAAATTGTTCGCATAGTCATATTTCAATCACATGGCTAAATAAATTTCACAGTAGTTTTTCAGCTACGTTGAGAGATTGTGTGACTAAAATCATCATATAGGAAGCGGTAACTCACAATATTCGATGCGCAAGGGTGATCTAAACTCAGCAATAACATTCATAAAATAGCTGATCATCAACGCCATGCTCATATAAGTGATCGATGGTTTCAGTAATAAAGCTAAAATGCGTATGGAATAAATTGCATCAATCAAAAACAGTGGAGGCAGTCGAGCCAATAGTCAACTCAAAGATAAAGCTAATACGAAGGATATAGAGAGATTTGAACAACTTATGCGAGCCTTGATTGTGGCCGTTGGAGAATCTTTTATGTTGGGAATACTCAATGATCAACAAATATGATATATGTATCAATTTTATTCATACCCTATATAGTATTATAATGATAAAATAATAACAGCAACCTTCAACGACAAGTGATCTGTCAATAATATCGACAATTTGCCCCTTAGTACAGCCTTGCAGTAGCTCTTCAACATCGATGAGACAGTCAAGCAGTTTCAAGTAGCGCATAAATCAACTGAAAGCCAAAGTGAAGCCTAGTCTCGCCTCACTTTCAAAGCAGACAGAGATCGCATCACCCAAAGTGCAATCCGATACAAAATTTAGAAATTGTATATTTGAGATGCCCTCAACTGATAGAGTACTAAATATTGAGCAGATTGTTAGTTTGGGCAAAGTCGATGATCGAATGCTCAGTTAGAGGAAAGTCATCGGTATGAAAGTGTGTTATCGAAAATAAGCACTTTTTACCAAGAAGTAACCTGTTCTTCAAAGTAATAGACAGAGCGAAAAATTTTTGTAAAGCTTAAATAATGCAAACGGTAAACTTACACTCAATAAAACAGTCGAGGAAAAGGAATGCAATAAATAAAACAAGTCTTCTAATTATTTTTAAATTTAAGATATTTTGATTAATAACTGTAAAGCAAGATCGCCCATGCCCACTCAAAGAATGTCATAAGATCTTTAATTAAAAGAGTTCAGAAAATTAAATATTTCAAGAAGTCCGATAGTCACTAATATTGATGTTCGTGAGTGCAGTGCTAGAAGTGCAGCTGATTACAGTTATAAAGCAGGCAAGAAATCTACAAAAGGCAACAAAGACAAAGATAAAGCAAGAACGACTCGACACATCAAAACACTTAGCACAACTTATCGAATTAAATGAATCTTGCTGGAATTATCGCATTGATATTATATGTTTAGATTAACTGTTTTATTTTTCCTCCTAATTGATATAGACACTATTAGCTGCACATAAATCATAATCATTTTTCGAAGTCAGGCTGGTTTTGTGGTTGAGCTTTAACGAAAGCTTATATTTTCTGTAAATTATTTAACACTTCCTTAACATTTGGGTAGTCATCCAGACTGACATTAAAGCGAGCCACACCGCCTTGAACTTGTGGCACGAAGAACAAATCAGCTGTAGTTATTTAATCACCAAAACAATATTTTCCTCTAGTAGTTTTGAGCATATCTTATAGAGTACCAAAGCCTCTTTTGATCCAATATACTGCCCATTCCACTTTATCGCCTTTGTAGTCCTTCTCGATTTTTTAAAGCACTCTTAAGTTCTGATATGGGTGCATGCCTGAGTTAATCACTTCACAGAATCCTCGCACTTGAGCTCTAAGTATGGGATCTTTGGGATAAAGGTGATGATCAGGGTATACTTCATCTAAATACTCGATGATAGCAACTGACTCAATTAGTACTTTGCCATTGGGGAGCACCATAGCGGGGACAGCCTACAAATAAATTAAAGTATACATTGTTAGGGTTTATCTTGTGGAATTATTCACTCTTCTGTTCACCCTTAACCAAATGCACGAACCTAAATTCGTGAGGGATATTCTTAAGATTGAGAGCGATGCGAACTCGCCAAGCTGTTGAGCTTCTGAAGTAGGAATACAAAATTAGCTTCTTATCTTAATTCATACCTTTATAATATTATATATGATGTTTTATCTCACACTAAATCATATAGGATATCATTGTCAAGAGTGATGACTGTGTTCTTGCTGTTATTCTCTTATTTTTTATTATTTTATTATTTTGTAGAGCTCTATTTATGTTAATTTGTTGTCACTTCTTGTTTGACTTCTACTTCCTTGCGATATGCTAATATTTTGAGTTTTCTCTATTTACGACTGAACACTGCATTCCATTTGCCCACTTAGTACGGTATCTTGAGACAAATTTAATAGATGCCCTTCACACTGAGATAGACCATATTACCACAGCCTTATAAATGGATTCCTTTGGAGTGGATTAAATGAGGAAGTGACAGTAAAATTTGTAAATGTGAGTATGCGGGTATTTATAGAGAGTACGGCTCATACTTTTGCTATGATTTTAAATATGCGAGCACTTAGAACTATGGCCGCATCACTGGTTTGTGAAGAGTTTACTAATTTATTTCCTGTAATAATTATTGTTATTTTTTATGTTGCATTTCTTGCTGTTGCTGTTGCTCTTAAGACAGTTGTTATATTTTAGGTGCCTTCTTACCTTTTACTCTCTGAATTTCAACCTTGTTGCCTTTGTACTTGAGTCCCTTCACTTTCTTAAGTACTAAATAAATGAAAATATTTACCATCTTCGACTACTGCGATTTTATATTTTTACAATAAGTAGTTTCCGATGATCTGTGCGGTAAATGAAAGAATATCCACATTTTGTTAAGCAGTCTATACAATTTTAGGGTTCAGCACCACGTCTACCACCTTGCACACGGCTCCACCTAAATTAAATTATGATTTACTTTTATCACTGTCTTCACGAATTTTGCCCATGCTCATAGGGATACGAAGTCCAGGTTGATTTTAAAAATCGACTAACAGTTTCTCTTCAGGGTGATCGATAACAGGATGTGTCACTATGTTCACGAAGATCTTTTCATTATTACGCTTCTACAGAAACTTAATCACGAATGCAGTCTTTGGTTCAATCACAAGTCCACCCTCACTATCTAGATACTTGTCGATAGTTGGTAGAAGCTACAAATACTGTTCTGATGTCATGGGCGGATGTGATGATTTAGATTGAGCCTGCATTTTCGCCAGCTCTTCCTGGTACTTACGCATGAGTTCTGGGTTCGACTGCAACATCTGCATCAACTGCTCTTCTTCTGAGGATGCCACTGGTGCTTTAGGGAATGGGTTCATGCTTGTAACTTACAAATATTTGCTCACTATTATATTCAAAATATGTTTAAAATATAAATATATGTAAAATAGTATTAATATCAGATACAGGTATTATTGACAAAAACCCCAGTCATACAGGCACATCCGTACATAAAAGGATACAAGCCAGTGCCAGCAGGTCCGACTCCAGAAGTAACAACCGCATCATTACAGTTTTATGTGACTACTTTAGACACACACCGTATTTTAGTATATACATAAGCTATGCCATTGGCATCCACGTAATTAGTGGTTGTTATGTATGGGGTCGTGTTTGCCATACACTCACATGCGCTTGTTGTACTATTGAATATTAGACTCGGCTAGCAAGTTATGCAAGTTGAAGCATCTGTGCAGGATAGGCAGTATGGAATTGAGGAATTACAGTCTATGCAACCCCAAAATGTGTCATTATATTGAGTACTTGAACATGTGCAAGTCATAGTATTAGTTACAGGATTCATTGCAGATAATATTTAACCAGCAATACATGATGTACAGTTATTGCTCACTCCGAAACATTATGCACATACACTATCACATGCATAACAGATGAAATAATTATTGACTGACGGGGATTATGCGGCTTGAAAATATCCAGATGGGCATGCTGATTCACACAACATAGTGTCTAGTACATAAAATGGGTATCCAGTTGGGCATTTTGTGTATAATCTGCTAATTGTCAAGAACTTTATTACCATATTTATTGAAGGTTGAGTCAGAACAGTGAAGAAAACAGTAGTTGCTTGACTTTTTAATTGCTTGAATACATTGAGACCATAAAAATGGGCAGCTGGCACAGTGAACTAGTTGGAGGCAAGTGTTCCTATGCCTGCAAAGACTCCCACTCCTCCATTTTCAATATATTGATAATTTTATGTCATTTTTACGAAATTATCAATCACAACATTATGCATGGTGTATCTAATTCTCTTGATTAGATAGCCTTACAGTCCATTATTAGTGATAGTGTTCTGAACTTACCAGTTGGTCAAGGCTCCAGACAGTTGAAGTTGAGTGTAACCAGGAGTACTCGGGTTTGAATTGAAAGGTGCATGTACCTAAATAATAATAATTATACTGTGTAATCGATGTAGTCTTAATAGGCTGTCAAAATTGGGTACATGTACAGCTAATGATGAAGTATTGGGATTGATTGAGCTACCACTGTTGCACTTGGCTCAATATATTCGAATATTTCAGTAGTCTGGTTGTATATTGAGTCATCAAATATACCGATACAAAATTTAAGATCCTTGAGCTCACTATTGGCCAGATTCGTAGTCGGATATTTGTTTAAATTAATCACACAGGAAGTAGTAGTAATATTGTCTACAGTAAAATCAAAAGCAATTGGTCCAATCCATGACATCTCTCTCGCTGCAATTATCACCAATGGAGCAGTTGTGTAAGGTGTAGCAAACAAAATGTTAGCACTAAGTGTGGCAGGGTGAGCAGCTGCTGTAGCTGGTAATTGGAATGTGACCAACACTTCATATAGTAATAAATACTTCTAGTAAAGCCAGGGTATTGTAGCAATGTTGATGATCTTGGCACTCCTTCATTGGTAATGTCAAAGAGGAAGGTTAAGGCTATCACAAGTAGCAAATACTTGTTCATTATATACTCATTATAATATATAACATAATAGAAAACTGTGATCATTTTGTATTCGGTATTCCCACTGCTGATTCGAACATGTCTAGCAGTTTGTCGTTCTTGCTATAAGTGATACGAAATTTAGACTATTATCGCTGTCGTTGAGGATGTTTCATGTAGTATTTTTTATTCTGTGCTGGAAAATTAGGAATCGCTAGCTGATTAGGCTTGCGAGCCGTTTGTGTCTTCTTGCGCAGGAGTTTCCTCAGCAAAAGTAGAAATTCAGCATTTTGGTCAACTAAATGTATTAACCTTGCTCCATTAGAATCCCGCTTTTCAGCTGGTACGCCAAATTCAATCAACTTTTTGGTGAATTAATAATTTTTCATGAATACACAGTAATGCAGTATATTTCTGCCTTCCCTCATTGACGGCATCTCTAAATCGAAAAACCCTGGATTATTAGAACTGATATCCAACAAATGCTGTAATCCTTTTGCTTGTCTATGGATAACGCAGACATGATAAGGACTTAACCCACCTTGATCATACGTGTTTGGATTGTACCCTTGTAGCAAAATGGCATCAATTTAACCTGCTGCTGATGGGTTACGATCGAAATTACTAAAGATGCTATGCAAGGGCATATTTGGGGCATTGTAGAGCTACATGTCATCACTTAAATCATTAGCCGTTGTTGATGTTAACTATTTCTAGTTAAAATCTCGAATATCTTCTATCTTAATGTTAGATGTATGAGATTCAGTCTATCGTGGGTTAAATGGCTACTTTGATACATTTTGTCTTTTATGAGGCAACTCCTTCCACTTTTATTATCTACGTCTGGCTTCCTGATTTTCAGGAAATCCAAATATACCACAACAGCCAGGCATAACTTTTTATCTCTAGTTTATAGTCACAACTTTTTATTTTGCCTTAGTTTTAGCCAGATTTTAGACGTATTTTAACATATTTGCCTTAGCAAAAGGAGAACATTATGATCTTTATATTTTGTCAACTAGTCCGCGGTCGAGAGAAATTTATAAAATATGGATACAATATGCAGCAAAATCGAACCCAACAATTTTATTAACTTTAGTCACTAACTAAGGTTTTCTGGCTGTTTAACGAAGCTTATCAAGGTTAGATTGCTTTTCATACAGATCTTAATTAAGTAGATTAAGCCAGTCATGTCTGAAGTTAACCAATACTTTCATCTTAACAATAGCAGCGGGTATGAGAGTGGTTTCATTACCTTGCATGCAGAAGGTGACCAACTTATTACAGCTATTCATGATAAGCTCAATTTGTGAGTCTGTTAACTTGTTGTAACTGATGTCCAGAGTTGTTAGTCCCGCGAAGGCCACTAGCATTTGCGTTGGCAAAATATTTATATTTTTGTTACGGTATCGCTATTCAAACTTCTGTGTTGCAGCGAGAGTCCGATCGCGAGTTTCTGGGTCTGAAACATTTGTTGAACATCGTTAGCTCGGATGAGTAGGACCAACTATTTACTCAGCTTGTTTCAACGAAGTCTTCTTCAACACTGAGATATTGGAGTTAGAGTTTGAATTAGAACTTTGGCTGGAAGCGGAAGTAAGACTTGGATTGCCGCCAGTAGGTTTATCACGGCGAGGAGGAGCCAATGATCTTTTCATTATTTATAGCACAAATTGAATTATTAAAGAAAGTCTCAAAATAGACATCGATGAAATTTTACACTCTAAGAGCTTTATGAGCATTTAACAACGCGTATGATCTTAAAATAATTTTGACATTGAAAAATAAATTTTTATTAAAAATCAAAACACAAATTATAATTTTGTAATCTAACGAAATTTAATCAGCCCAATTATAAATGGTAATTTATGAACAAGTTTCTCAACAAATGTATTGATTCGATTATATTCCCCGTTGACAGTATGTTTGTTTTATAGATATAATTATAATTTAGTTTATTAATAGACATACAAGAAAGTAATAATAATTATGCTCCGAACAATAGCAAAACGTCTGGCAAGCTTCTCCGCAGCCAAAGAGTGGCACCATACTACAATTCTTGCATTAAAGCGTAACGGAGAGACTGTCATCATTGGCGATGGTCAAGTTTCGCATGGTAATACCAAAGTCAAAGTTGATGGCCGTAAAATTAGGAAACTCTCATAAGGCATATACTGCGGATTTGCTGGTTCTCTTGCAGATGCATTCACGCTTATGTAAGGTCTTGAGACTGTGATCAGTAAGCACCCTAAACAGACATTGAAAGCCTGTGTCACATATGCTAAACAATGGCGAACAACACGAGCCTTACGTCATCTCGAGGCAACTCTTATCGTGATAGACAAAAATCTGATTGTTGAATTAGATGGAACTGGAAATGTTCTATAGATCAATGAGACAATAGGAGTCGGGTCAGGCGGACAATTTGCAGAGTGTGCAGCACGAGCACTACTTTCTCACACTCAAATGACTGCATAACAAATTGCTTTGGAGTCAATGAAAATTGCAGCAAGTAAGTGTGTATTCACTTCTGATAAATTCATTATGGAGAAGATTGTGTGACTTAGCTTGTCTTAGTTTGACAGATTTAGATGTCAATGTTTTGTATAATTATGTTATTTACGGTATTAATGATATCATTTATCCATATTGACGAATTTTTCGTTAGGATAATAAATACTTTAAGGTAACAAATCTTAAAATAATTATAAATAACACATGTTAATTTTATTTGAGAATTATGTAAGTCAATTAATAACAGCTCGTTAATACAATACTATGCCTAAATTAGATAACTTAATAATAATATCGTCACAATTTTTACATCTCATTTGATAAAACAATTGATTTTCGATGAGCTGGTAAGGTAAAATATTAAAATCTACCAATGTGTAAAAGTTAAAAAATATCAATAAATCACTGTTCGTCACTCGAAATACACTGGTCCAGGATAGTGCTTAAGTTTTAATTTTACTTGCACAGGTTGGCCTCGTGCTGCATGATGAGTGGCATGAGTTCCCTGTTCTTGTACTAAATGTAGGCTTTTTTGTATTCCATCTTGCCTTCAGTAAAAAGATGCCTCACATAGCGCTCGTTCAAGAACCACTTGAAGAAACTGATGAATGCCTTCATTATAGAGGCTTACTCAGTGCATGAGGGAGTTATCAAAGCGGGAATGTGACTCGGACCTGTCACTCGCTATATTCTTTGAGAGTAAAAAAGTTTAGCATCGTTGTAGTCTGCATGATTAATGTGACAGAATTATTGGACTGTGGTAGAGTAGGTTGCACCCACGAACTCTCTCATGATTTTCTTAGTGACATACCCACAGATATTTTTACGGTAATCACCTCCCTTTCCAGACAAAGCTTTCATCTTTCTCTTGGAAATTCTGTGCTTATTTTATTTGGACTTCTTTTTCTTTTCGATAATTTTCTTATTGGGAAGTAGAACTAGCTCGTTTGCTGTGATAAGAGTGTCTCCGAGATTGACTTATTTTATTAAGCCAGTGTTTGGGTCACTGATTAAATTGCTGAAGCTGTCAACTTCCAGGTCAATTAGATCAGGTAAGTTCTCTAAGTTCAGCGAGGACTAGCTCATAATGTATACAACTTCCATGAGTTTGATAGGCTGAGTTTTGACGATATTAAAAGTATTAAGTATTAAATGATCGAACCCATTTACTATTTATACTATAGATAGCTCATAAAAAATAAAAAGTATTCTCAAATAAAATGCTTAAAATAAAATAT
>APMI01001350.1_pt1 | contig 21589 bp, 19 predicted proteins | sample 667938 | NCBI WGS metagenome assembly APMI01 (sample SAMN01084076, study PRJNA167559) | wastewater metagenome | biome: Wastewater | place: Denmark: Ejby Moelle, Odense | collected 2011-11-28
TTCGTTTTTTAAAAGGCGAATATTGGAAGTCGCTGATTTTAACTATGATGTTTTAGTAAATTTTAAAAAGCAGATACTCGACCTTTCTATACCCCTTGATCAGATTAAGTTTCCAGAAATATCCATTGAAGCAACGTTAACTGACTGGAATGATTACCAAGAAGCTGTTATTTCTGATTGGTTTAGCGATGGAACTTTGACAGAAGCAACTTTGAAGTATGTCTTTGCACCGGCGTCAAAATTCGATAGGTTAGATGAACTAAAGCAGCAAAGAAAATTTATTGAAGATTATAAGACAGAAATAACACCAGAAGTCTTTAGTAGTTTATTAGAAAGTGCTAAACTGGATTTAATCAATTTTCCTATCTCAAAATACCACTACAATATCTTTGGCGGAAACAGCGATGCCCTTGCAAATACTTATCATCTCAACCAGTTAAAATTTGAATTATTAGATGCTCTCCGGGATGCCTGTTCCGAACTTGTTGCAAGTCATAATAGTAAACTGCTTTTTAGGATTCTGAACTCCAAAGAAGAAAATGAATACCAGGATCTGAAAGGGCAGCTAGTTGGTTTACAAAAGGCAATTAATGAAAACAAATCTTTGCAGGAAATCAAACAGGGTATATCTACTCAACTCGATAAAATATCCCTTAAAACCGATGACACCTCTAACCTTGTTGATCTGATATTTACGCTACCGGATGTTTCTGATTTACTAAAAAAAATTAGTCTCATATATGGCGACAATCCGATCAAGATTGAACGCAATGGTACAGGCCGTAATAACCTATTGTTTATATCCCTGGTTTTATCTTATATCGAAGATGTGTCCAGGGCACAAAGTGCATATTTCAGGGTTGTAGGCTTAGAAGAACCGGAGTCTCACCTCCATCCAAATTTACAGGATCATTTAGCGCATAACATTGAATCATTAATTAAAATCACAGGGCAAAAAGATTTCCGAAAAGATATTCAGTTGTTGATCACATCACACTCAACGCACATAACAACAAAAATTGATTTTGAAAACACAGTTGTGCTGTACGAATCTGATGACGAGATTATTTCACATTATATTCTTGATGGATTTAGTGATACAGCTTTAGGAAAAAAACAAATTAAATATTTAAATAAATACCTAGATGCTGTTAATGCAAATCTTTTTTATTCAAGAAAAATAATACTCGTAGAAGGTATATCCGAAAAACTATTGATCCCTGTATTTTTCAAAATGATAACCAACCATTCTACAGAAAAATCAAGTTGTTGTATTATAAATGTTAATGGTTTAGCATTCAGCTATTTTCTCGAAATAATAAAAAATGGTTTCTTTCAAAAATGCCTTGTTTTGACTGATAGCGATAGTGATACCAAGACCAAAGATCGTGCGGACTCCCTCGCAACAAAATACGCCTCAGTATCCCAAATAAAAATAGGAATAACTCAACAAGCAACATTCGAAAAGGATCTTATATTCTTTAACAAGATTGGAGAAGGAAGAGATATTTTATTGAAAGTACTTAAGGATGTCAGGCCAAATTCAGGAACTGCTTATTGCAACAGCTTAGGAACCAAAGAGATTGTTGTTGATGAATATTTTGTTTTAATAGAAGAATATAAATCTGAGTTTGCCTATAGCCTAATGCTAAATTTAGAGGAAGAGAGTAAGGGGTTTGTTGTACCAACTTATATTTCTGATGGTATAAATTTTCTTGCATAATGGCAAAGGAGAAAGCACTTGGTGAAATCATTATTGCCGGACCAGGTGCCGGTAAAACCTTTAATATGGTAGAAACTATACTTAAAGCACTTCCCAATTTATTACCCTGCCGATACATGGCAGTCATTACATATACAAATTCTGCAACTAGTAATATTCAAAAAAGGCTTTCAAAAAGAATAACTATTCCCGAGAATCTTTTTATAGGAACAATTCATTCTTTTTTAAACAAGTTTATCGTTATCCCTTTTGCTTCTATTGAAAGTATAGATATAGGAAAAGAAAAGATATTTATGCAATGTGGAATTGATGACGTTTTTGACAAAGTCGAAAAATTAAAAGATAAGGACAAAAGGAGTAAAACACCACAGGCTACTGCAATTATCAAATCTGCTATAACAAAAAAACTTAATAAGCTCGGATATATTACATTTGATCAAACACTAAGCATTGCAAAGAATTGCCTGTTTAATACGAACGTCTGTCGTATTTTAAGCAATCGGTTACAGTTTCTGTTTGTAGATGAATTTCAGGATTCAGGAAATGAAGTTTTTTCAATTATCGATAATATCAGGAAACAAAATAAAACTAAGATTTATTGCGTTGGTGACCCTGAACAATATATACAAAGTTTTGATTCTTCTATAAGAGCATTTAAAAATATTCCAATTTTAAAGGCTGCAGAGAGTAAAAGTTACTTAGTACAGATTAACAACTGCAATTACCGTTCAACAAAAAGGATTGTTGCATTTTTAAACCATTTTAACGGAAGACATTTTGATTCAATAAAATTTCAGCAGATAGCATTTTCTAAGGAAACAAATCTTCCAGATGATGCTGAACAAGGGGAAGATGTTGTATTTATAAAGAAGTTTGGAGATGTGACACCTATCAAGGACGATTTCTACATTCGTTGCGACAATCAGAATATTCCAATTTCGAAAAGATGTATCCTTGGAAAAAGAAATGACTTATTCAAAAGAATAACTGCATCAGTTAACAGTCAGTATATGAATCCAAAGAAAGCTACGACTGTGTTGCCGTTGAAAGCTATTCAAGATACATTGCTCACAACGTTACAGATGAATCAGACCCAATTTTGCGATCATTATCAAACTGACATTTATACTTTAAGGAAACATGCTGTATCGATTTTCAAAGCCATAAATGCCGGGATTATTACAAATGAGGATAGCTATGGAAAGTTTATTAAAGAAGTACTTCTGCTGCAAATGAAAGAAGGATTGCCAGTAAAAATTGAAAATTTAAAAGCTGACTTTGGCGGTAGTGACAATGGTAAGGTTATCACTATTGCCAATATCCATACTATTAAAGGTTTGGAATCTGAAGCTGTTTTGGCAATTGCTAAAACCGAAGAAGAACTATTACTTTGGATTGAAACTGATCATACCGCAAGAGAAGCAAAAAGAGACAATGAAAAAACTGATTACCCAAGGCTAGGCTATGTTGCGTTTAGCCGAGCAGAAAAATTATTATGCATTGCATGTTTGGAAAAGGTTTCTGATACTACTTTGGGCAAACTAGAAATGTTAGGAGTAATGACTACATGACGTTAGTACCAAATTTTAATCATTGGGGTGATCTTTTTTTATTCCTTCTGTGCTTTCAACCTCTGAACCTCTTCCCCAATCAACCGCTTCACCTCCATCTTCACCTGGTAATAATTATCAAGCACCTGTTGCTGTGTAACAGTGGAAACAACAGGTATATCCTTGTATCTGTTTACCTCCTCATTCAGTTTATCCGCATCATTAATAATCTCAGCATGAAACATCTTCAACTTTATTTTTTCATCCGGGTTATCAGCAACCAGCCCTACAAATTCACCCGAAGAAAGAGCGGCAATTTTCGAAGCAGGTATGGCGCTGTCCAGTTGCTTGGAATGGCTGATGGAAGTATCGGTCCGGTTTACGGAAACACTTTGCCTGTCCTGCATTATTTTTCCGAAACGTTCCGATAACAATTTTGATGTTTCTCCCATCACCTGGCCGCTGATAATGTTACCAGTGATGTTTACAATTACATCAGCTTGTTCTTTACCGTAATCCTTTTTCAATTGGCTAAAATCCTGCATGGCTAATGTTGTGGCGACCTTATTACTTCTTGCAGTCGCAATCAGGCTATCCATGTTATTAAAATAGATGGTAGGGAATTCATCAAATACGAGGCTGCATTTCAACATCCCTTTTCTGTTCACCTGCCTGATTAATCTTGAAATATACAATGATAAAACAGCACCGTAGATCTGTTGCTTCTCCGGGTTGTTGCCCACGCAAACTATTTTGGGATGTTTAGGGTTGTTGATGTCCAAAGTGAAATCATTGCCCGATAATACCCAATATAACTGTGGCGAAGCCAATCGTGCCATACCAATCTTTGCTGAGGCAACCTGGCCTTCCAATTGCTCCATAGCGTCGTTTTGGTAGGCAGTAATAAATGGATTTACCAATACTTCGATTTCAGGTTGTGTATTAAGCACCGGAAATAGCTCATCATATTGCGCCTGCATCAATTCAATCACATGCGGTAGCGTACAGTATTTCCCATCTTCATACTTTTTCAAAAACCAGATAATAGCGGTTACAAAATTGATGGGCGATTCTACAAAGAAATCCCCTTGCTTATTAATCCACTCCCTGTTCAACCCCAATAAAATTGTCCTGGCTGATTCTGTGGCATCTGTGATATCATTCATTGTGTTTGGATCTAATGGATTGCAGCGATGGGAGATAGAAAGGTTATCGAAGTTGATCACATAGAAAGATGGGTTAACAGAATAACTGTGTTTGTTTTGCTGGAGCCAATTATACACAATTTTAGAAAGATCATCATATTTGAAATCGTATACAAACATGGCAAAGCCTTTTTCAATATGCTGTTTGATCACATGTTGAATAACAAACCAACTCTTACCGGCACCTGGACTACCAATAACCAGTAATCCACGGAAAGGATTGATTATATTAATCCAGCTTTTTCTTAACCGCCCCTTCAAGTTATACCGTGCTGTAAGATTGATCGAGTATTCATTTGTCAACAATCTTTCTTCCTGCGGAAAGGTTTCGTTCAGTGAATTGAAAACATCGTTGGATAAATTAAGCCTGATCAAACGACTGAGTAAATTGCCGCCAGCAAGTATCAGTAAAAAACCGGCCCCTGTTACCACCATGTAAATAATAGCGATATGCTCCAACGAATAATTTAAACGGAATAACATTCCACTGCTGAAAAAAAGTAAAGTGCCAATCAGCAAATAAGCGGCTATACTTTTCCAGCTCATTTTTTCATCTTTTTTGCCTTGTGCTCCCAATAAAGAGATAACCAATAATCCAATCGCTAAAAACTTTGATGTGAATTGGCTATTGAACAAACCAGTGTGCATGATGTTTGCCACCAACCTATCAGTAATGGTACTTCTAACTTCCCATTGCTTAAAAGCGGTGTAGCAGTAATAATAAAAGTGCAACAGCAAAATAAAGATGCTGGCAAATCTTGTCAGGTCAACTATTTTCCGCAACCCCTGTTCATTTTCCCCTGTAAGTGACATAGCATTTATTTGAAGTTTTTACCAATCGGGATTCTTCCTCTTTTTCTTCCTTTTCTTTTTAAGCAAGCCTGATGGAATACTATTGTATTGTTCTTTAGTGGATAGAAGTATGTCCACCAAGCCTTCGCTTTTCGCAATAGGCGTGGTTGCTTTTTCCATGTGTTTGTTCCGTTCTATTTCCTTGGGCATTACACCTGCGGAACTGCTGCCTTTTGTTTCATCCTGAATCAGCGATTTTTCATTGCCAGTCGCCAGTCTGCTTTGCAAAGCAGCAGCACTATATCCTTTACCCAAATCACTGCCATTAAAAACAACTTTGTTTTGGTTGTCCACAAAAGTGATACCGTACAACCTGCCTTCTGTATTTTGTCGCAGCACTGTATAGATTTGTTTTTGTTGCAAAGCGGCTACTAAATTATTCATACTTCCTGGTGAAGTCTGCAGGCAATCATCAATAGCATTTTTAGTTCTTTGTTTCAATGCTTCTTTATCAGATTCATTGGCCATGAATTTGTTTTCCAAATTCTCTAAGATTGGTTTGCTGGCGATAGCGCTTGCTTTTATGGGGACGCCCACTTTATTTCCATTTGCATCTAAGATGCGGTAAACCAGTCCACGGTTCTTGTAAATTCTTCCCTCTTCTTTGCCCCTGTCGGCAACTACATTGAATTGTTTTAAAGCCGCATTAAATTCCGGCAAGGAAGTAAATTTGTATTGGCTGAAAACTGCACCCACAATATTTGAAATACTCCTTTTTGTTTCAGATTTTCCATAGATAGCTTTTTGAACATCTACCGGCTTGAAACCAGGCTTCATTAATTGCTGCTGCCGCTCTGCTTTTACCAGGCCATACAATTGCTCTATTTCCTTTCTTGCTTTTTCAGATTGATTCCTGCCGATGTTGTGGGTATTAATCCTGCTGCCATCTGCTTTAATGGTGGTGCTTACAATGTGGATGTGTGGATGCCCTGCGTCTTCGTGTTTATATATAAGGAAAGGCTGCTCACCGAAACCAATTCTATTCATGTACAATTCTGCAATCTTTAAAAGCTTATCATCCGCTATTTTTTCTGATGGGTCAAAGTTGAGGGACACATGCAGGGTTTTAGTTGTCGCCCTGTCATTCAAACTGTTCAGTTGTTCAAAGCCATTTAATTTTTGATAGAAGTTCATACCCTTTGCTTCGTTTAAATAATTAGCTGCATGTAAACAAACTGCATTTCCTTTCTGCACTTTCTTTTCGTTGTAGTTCAATGCAGCTTCAATACTTTTCGGTATCGTTATTTTAGCAACCATTGTTCGTAGAGTTGATTCACCTTGATTTTTATTTCTTCCACCTTACTCACTAAACTTTTTTGTAATCCATCATACTGGTTCACCCAAACCCTGAACTCTGGTATCTTATCAAGCAAGTGTAATTTGTGTACTGCCTGGTTAAAATTGTTGCCGATACCATTCAATTCCTTTTTTAACCCTAACATATCTTTTAAAAAATCGTCTGCTGATTGGTTTCGATACTTTACTGTAACCGGTTTTTCTAAAGACAGTTTTCGCATATAGCTACTTAGGTATCTTTCGGTAGTTTTTTTTCTTAAGTTTTCTACCTTTTCAAATTCGGTACTGTTCATCCTCACCACCACCATTTTATTTCTCACTTCATTTTCCTGCTTCTTCATACCTCGTAGTTTTAAAAAGTCTGTGTCAATATTTAATGTCTTTCACCATCCCGAAGCGACTCCGGAGCGAAGGGCAAGATGCCCCAAACGTATAACGTTTGTACATCTTGCCATGTGCAAGACCCGGCGCATTATGCCTTGATAAAGTTTAATTGTTGAAGAATTTGTAATTAGTGAAAGATGATAAGTAAGAATGGAAATATCTGTCCCATCTTTTAAGGAGATAAATAAGCCTTTGAAATTTAGATTTTTAACACCCATCACTATTCATTTTCAATGTAAAATCCTATCGCTTTATAAGAGTAAATACTATACCAAAGGATAATGCTACATGACTATATTTTAGCCATGTTAACAAATCTTTTTTGCAGCATTTGCCCACTAATCTATTATTGTGTTGTGAGAGATACCCTAAAGAACCTTTATAGCAAACAAATTGCATTAGAAGATAATAACTAGTTTTATTACATTATAAAACCTCCGAATTAACCATGCACTAGGCAATATCATTGTTGTTTTACAGGAATATAATTTCAAAAAAGAAGTCGATAATAGGGGGCAATTTTCCTCCAAATTATACAAGAAAAAGATAAAATTAGTTTGACTTTGAAGACCCAAACACTACTGTTGAAAAGAGAATATTGACGCCACTTAAATCCGCTATTGATAAAAAAGAAAATATAGAAATTGCTGACCTTAATTGACCTGTATGTTATAAATTATTATTTCCCATTTATATAAAGAAAAACTTCATAATCTTTTCAGCAAAGAAATATTATAACAGAATTATTTTCCTGAAATCCTTTATTACAAAGACAGATAATTTGCCAATGGCGATATGGCGATTAATTATTGAAAAAGCTGGAAGAGTACCTAGGATAATCCGTAAGATAATTTATGTATTTAATTCTGAAACAGATGACACCCGCTTATAGACAATGTCTTTAAACTCTTCAAAATGTTTTTTGCCACATTTGATTTTTAGATCTTCGCTACCTTTTAATTCCTGTCCACTACTTTTAGTCTCTGCAACAAAATAGATTTTGGTTTCGCCTTTAAATACAACTGCCCAATCCGGGTTGTAAGTACCAATGGGCGTGTTTATTTTGAACCAAAACGGCAGCTTGAAATAAAACTCTATATTTTCGCTGGTTTCGCAATCTTTTGCGAACTGGCTTTCCACATCAGATTGCAACGGAATCAGGTTTTCATAAATTGTTTTGTCAGGGTCTTTTACAGCATGTGTAAACTTGTCAACATAAATTTCAAGTTCGTTGTCTTCAAACAATTTCATCTCGTAAACTTTCTCGCCAATTTTTTCATATTTGATTCCCTCGATCATCAATTCATAAAGCACTTGTCTGATTGCAACAACAACGTTATCCATAAATAATTGTGGATTAATCAGTACCTCAGAAATTCGCCCAGACCGCTTAATTATTTCCAATATGGTTGATCGTGTTAATTCAGTTTTTGATTGTATGTAACCTAGCATGTCCGGCATCTCGAGTGGAAAACCATAGTCGTCGTTCCCGCTATCACTTAATAATTGGCCTGTTATTCCTTCATCTGTAATCACTACTCTATTCTTATTGCTATGTATGGAAGGCTTTTTAGTTTCAGCCATATCTTTTACCGCTTTAGCAGCAAAAGTTATTAGTTCTGCGCTGTCATAATTCACACTGTATTTGGTATGAAATTTTATCTTATCCCATATTTGTAAAAATTTAGGATCGGCGTCAAATCCCTTGCGAAGATTTACCTTTTGTTTTTTTCCTTTGTCTTTAATTCTACCGGTAAAATCTACCCCACAATCTTGTTCAATTTCTCTTTGCAGAGCTTTTGCAAATTCATCATAAGATTCATTGGCAACTACAGTAAGGCGGTTGATATTTCTGTCAAAAATCCGCTGGCCTTGCTGGTTTACGCTTAGGCGTAAGCCACGACCAATTTCCTGCCTTTTTTTAATTTCTGATTTCGTTTCATTCAAAGTACAAATCTGAAAAACATTCGGATTATCCCAACCTTCCCGTAAGGCAGAATGACTAAAAATAAATCTTAATGGGGTATTAACATCCAGCAACCTTTCTTTGTCCTGCATGATGAGTTTGTACGTATCGTCATCAGCTAGGGTTTCTCCTCCTGTGTCTTTTATCTTTCCTTTATTATCCTGCGAAAAATAACCTTCATGTAACTCTTCAACTTTATTGGGTATAAAGTCTTTAAAAACAGGTTTGGCAATTTCTTCCTGATAGATTTCTTCGAACCATTTAGCAAATCGCCCCGGAATTTTGTTGCCATTCACATCATATTCCCGATAGTTTTTTACTTTATCTATAAAGAATAAAGAAAGCACTTTGATGCCTTTGCTTTTAAATTGCTTTTCCTTTCTTAAATGTTCCTCGACAGTCTTGCGTATCATAAATTTCATCACTTCATCATTCATGCCGCCTTGTGACTGCCCTACGCCTAATATTACGCCATTTGTAAGTTCTATTTGCTGATTTCCAAAGTCAATTTCATAAATTTTCAAGCCATCGTAACGGTCATTTCTTCCTGATAATTCAAACAGGTCATTCTTCCTTGCATTCGCTGTAACACTCTTTCTTTTGATACCATCGGACGTATTTACATCAACCTTAATTTTTGCCGTAATACTATTACCTGACCGGCTTATCGATTCAACCTGCAAGTAGGCACTGTTGAAGTCGTTTTCACTTAGCACAGAATCAACCTCTATTTGTTTTACCAACCCAAGATCATACGCCTTTATCGGGTTTAAAGAGTACATTAAATTGTAAAGGTTTGCGTGTGTTGCAGAATACCGGAGAGTACAAAGTGGGTTTAAATTTTCAATAGCTTTTTTCCTTATTTCTGTTTCCATGTTTTGTGGTTCGTCCACTATCACAATGGGATTGGTACTTTGTATAAATTCAATCGGCTTCTTTCCGGTGAGTTTGTCGTTTGTTTTGTTGATAATGTTTTCATCTTTAGCAAAGGAATCTATATTAATCACTAAAATCTGGATTGCATTGCCACTTGCAAAACCACGAAGATTTGACACTCTCTTACTGTCATAAACTTCAGGATTTACAGGTACTTTATCATACAGGTTTTGAAAATGTTCTTGAGTAATCTGTAGATTTTTTAAAACTCCTTCCCGAATTGCTACGGAAGGAACTACTATAACATATTTCTTAAAACCATATAATTTATGTAACTCAAAAATGGTTCTTAGATATACATAAGTTTTACCTGTGCCCGTTTCCATTTCTACTGAAAAATGCATGCCTTCAAGAACTTCCTTATCATTTTTTATTTCATTAGTATTTTGAATGGTTTGTACATTTTCCCAAATCTGTTCCGCTGACAAACTAAGGAGGTTACCGAATCCATTTTCTGAATGCAATGCACCTGCAGGATAAATACTGAATTCAAAATCGCCGCCATTTAAAGGCTGCCCCTCAAATATATCTGTTATGGATTTTATTGCATCCAGTTGGTATTGTTGATTGCTATCAAAAAATAGTTTCATCAAATAATATTGCTTATTTTTTTATTCCCAACATTTGTTCCTGGTTTCATATTACCGTTTTCATCCGCTTCCCCTAAATAAACATCGCCAGTGCTATCAAATACTTCATAATGAATTTTATTATCTTTATGAAAGAAGTCAAAGTACCAGTGATTTCCAGTTGCCTTGTGGCGGTAAATTCGTTCCTTTTTCCAAAACTTTTCTAACGGTTCATATTGTTGGTTTATCCTTAATGAGAATTTCCCGATAGGTAGAGTAACTACCCATCTTACGAAGCTGACATCACAACTACATGCACCAATAGTAATCAGCACAGGAAGAGATGATTCACCAATTGAATCTTTAATAACATGCAACTCATCCCGTTCGCTATTTAAAGAATTTCCTAAACAAAGACAAATTGTTTTTTCGTTATCGTTATCTGCAATTTTAGATTCAGCAGATTCAGCTACTACAAAAGGAGATGATAATACACTCACTGAAATTTGCCAATTAGCATAAACGTGTTGATAATTTCTAAATACCGGTAGATTAACGTCTGTGGATATGTATTTTAATATATGATAAAGTTGCCCCTTAATTCCAGCTAAATGAGGATCTGGAATATATCCAGTTGCAGCTTGGATAAATTTTGAAATATTTGCAGAATCATAGTACACATGAAAGCCATCTTGCGCTTTTAATTTCTGCTTAATGGCAAAAAGCTGAGTAATTATTTCACGGTATGAATCAGGGTTTTGATGAAGCATTTCAAATGCAGCATCAGTTTCTGGTAAAAGTAAAAAAGCCTTAATTCTCATATCAAAAATCTAATAAAAAATTTAAATCATTTTCAGTTTGATCAAAAAATTCATTTGGCTGTTTATTAATTTTTCCGCCTTCTAAAATCTGTATTTCATCTGCCCTGGCACTATGCGTAGCTTCGTCTCTTGTAAAATGATAAATTTTAACTAAATTTCTATCAATCCCTTTACCCTCCTTTTCGAATTTCTTGCAGGCAACTAAAATTCCATTAATGATGTGGTCGCTGTGAGTTTCCAGTATAATCTGTATTCCATTTTGTGCCGCAAGTGCCAATAATTCGGCTAGCTTAGCTTGTGCTCTAGGGTGAAGATGAGCTTCCGGATTCTCAATTAAAATAAGACTTCCTTTTTCAGCTGAGAGGACAGCAACAATAATAGGTAGGGCATAGCTTAACCCAAATCCAACATTTTCTGCGCTAAATTCATTTGTTGGTGCTATATCGTTACTCTTGTTAAAAGTATATTTTAAAGTAAATGATTTGCCACTGGGCTTTGGCACCACATTTACTCCGGGGCTAATTTCTCTTTCCCACGCAGTAGATTGATTTAATAAGTCGTCGAATTCCGAATTCGGATTTAATAAATTTGGAAATTTTATTTTTTGCTTTTTTTCAATTCCAAAATGGTATAAAAAATGAACCACAAGTTCACCTTGTCCTTTTTCAATTGATAATTGCTTTTTGGTTTCAACTGCATTCGAATCTAGTGGGTATGTTTCTCTTGGTGATAATCTGGCCGCACTTAGATACTGGAAGTTCTCATTGAAGACACTCAAGCCAGGTGGATTAGCCGGAGAATTTTCAAAAATTGGAATGAAGTTTTTATTTGGGTTGTTACCTTGAGGTTTGAATTTCCAAACTTGTTCACCGTTTTCATCTGAATTTAATATAAATTGAATGATATCATCTTCTCCGTATTGGTATAAGGCATCACTTATAAAGCCAATATCGCAATGTGGTTTATTTAATTGTAAACCGGTGTTGAGCACATTGTTCTCAAAAGATTGTCTTAAAAGTAATAATGATTGAAAAACAGAAGACTTTCCTACTCCATTAATTCCCGAAAGAACATTAAGATTTTTTAAATCAAGTTCAGTATTACGATGGGCCTTGAAATTCTTTATTGTTAGTTTATTAATCATTTTAGAAATTAATTGTTTCAGTGATTATTTTCGAGATTTCTTCGAACCTTGTTTTTACGTTTTCCTTTTGACCTGTCCCAGATGAAAGCGCATTAAAGAATTTAGGTTCTTTATTTAACATCATGAATTTCTCCTTAAATAGATTTGAGTTAGCCATTAGTTTTAAAGATTCTTGATCTGTTAACTTACTAAATCCCACACTTAAAGATTCAAATAGAGCCTTATTTATAGGTCTTCTTCTATCATATGTATTTTGTCTTTTCCTGAAGGCATCATTACCAAAAATTGTTATTGCAGTTTTCATCGCCCTTATAAAGCTTTCCTTCATTTCAATTCGAAATTGAAGGGTAGTGTTTTTGATTGCGGCCATACCTTTTGTCATAAAGCTATCAAGGTCTGGCTCATATTCATAAGGACCTTTTAGGTAGAATGAAGCGAATCTGGTTACAAAATCCCTATCTTCCATTCTATCAGAATTGATTACATAACAAGTAGCCTCTTTAAATTCTTTGACCTCTGAAAGTTCCTCTATAAATTTGGCGGGAATTCCTTGATTAAGGGCATGTCGTATTTCTTGAGCTGTAAGTACTAAACCGCCAGTGTTAATTCTTTTGAATATATTAAATTTGACTTCATCGGGAGTTCCCTTTTCCACTACGTATACTGTTATCGGACTTTGAGTAATCCTTCTTTGCAAATCTCGTGGCAAAATATTATATGTCTTCCCATTGAATTGTTTCAAAAATTCCATATCCTCAAGAACCATCGTCTTATTCACTGCGAAATTGCGCAATACACTGCATCGTTGAAGGCCATCAATAACTTGCCATGAATTCAACATTTCTTTAGTTATCTCGTCTTCATTCTCAATCTCATCAAAATAAAAAGCCGGTAAAGGAAGTTTTAATAACACTGATTCTATTAGACGACTCTGTTTTACATTATCCCATAAATTATCTTTTCTTTGGAATAATGTAAAAAAATTAATTTCATTGTGTTCAATTTTGTCAATCAATTCCCCAAGAGTAAAGGGGTCTCGCCTAATTCGGATTAAGTTCGGGTCAAAGGGAACTTTAATTGGAACTTTTGTTTCATCTGAATCTTCAATTTTATTTTCGCTATTAAATATTTCTTGGGTGTCATTTGATGGATATTGAACTTCAATTAAATCGTCCCCGTTAATAACAGTAATTAAGTCTTGATTACCCGTATCTCGATACTGTAGCGCATTAGCAAATTCAATAAATGTGAATTTGTTTTCAACTTCAAGCTGAGGAGAAGTAGAAGTAAATTCAAAAAATCCAACTTTAACAGCACCGTCTTTTAAAACCAGCTTTGTAGATTCTGTTGTAGGTGCATATACATAAGGATAGTTCGGGTCAATACATTTTCCAATTTCTTCTTTTGTCACTTTTACTTATTTAAATCGTTTTAAAATCTATTCCTGCATCCTTCATTTGCAATACAGTATTTGTTTTTAGCTGATCATTGCCTGCATACAAATTATCCAACGTAATAACCTTCTTGGGGTTATTGGCAATGATGGCTTCAATAATCTTTTTATTCAATTTCTTTAGTGCTATAACAAGTTGCCCATCAGCAATGCTGTAGAAATCGTCTTCATCCTTCACCTTATCCGTAAGCTGGTAACCTGCCTTAAGCATCAATTCATACAGCATATTTTTTTCAGGACTGTTTGCATGAACGGGATCTGTAAAGGCTTCTAATTGCTGCACCAAGTTTTCCTCGGTTACCTCATTGCCCCGCCAGATTTTAAAATTAGAAGGAGATAGTTTAAAAACTTTGAAACCTAAATCCTGCTTACCATCGTCAAACATATCAGGCTTATCGGTCTTGCTTTTTTCTATTCGTTTTATTACCCTACGAATTCTTTCTTTGGATACTTCTGCAATTGTCTTGTAGCCTGCCAAATATGATTCGCTTTCCGTTTCACACAATTCTGGAAGTTGCACCAATATAAATTTAAGGTTGCGTTCCTCTTCTTTGTTTAGTTCAAAAATAGTTTGAGCAACTGTCGCTGAACCACAGAAGAAATCAAGAATAATATCATCTTCTGATTGAATTCCGATTTTTAAAAGTGTCTTTGTTAGTCCAATTGGTTTTGGGAAACTAAAAACCTTTTTTCCATTAAACAATTCTTTTAATTCTTTTGAACCATCAGCTGTAGTATCAACATCTTTTAACCACGTTCTATATGGTTTTAACCTTGGGTCTGTACTCCTTATTTTTTCATATACCACATATGTCCCATCATTTCTACTTGCAAATTCTGCATTACCATCTTCTATGATCTTCTCCATTTTGCTTTTTCCTAATCTCCACCGTCCCTCAGTTCCGTCATTAAGGATTGGAAAAACATCGACTCCTTTAGGGCCTTTAATTGGAAAAAACATAGTCGGTCTATCTTCTCTTCTTGAATTAGACCCCCATTTATTTAACTCTCGGCCCAGTCTGTATTTACCTTTATGATCCTCTTTATCCAATTCTTCAGATTCAATTGAAATTTTAGACAAAGGGCTTTCGTTGAAGTTTTTGCAAAAACATAATACGTACTCATGGTCTGTCACTGCCCCTGAATTATCGCTGCCGCCTCCTTTTTTCGATTGCCAAACAAATTCTGCAATGAAGTTTTCTTCTCCGAAAATCTCGTTCATTAATAATCTAAGGTTGTGAACTTCATTATCATCTATATGCACAAATATAACCCCATCATCTTTTAGTAAATTCTTTGCCAAGAACAAACGAGGATACATCATGCTTAACCAATTACTATGGTAGTGTCCACTATCCTTGCTGTTCTTCCGAAACATGCCTTCCTTCATTAAATACCCTTCTTCATCCTTATCACCAATACGCTTCTCGTATTCAGCTTTGTTTTCTTTAAACTTATCCGGATATATAAAACTATCACCACCGGTATTATACGGCGGGTCAATTTCAATACACTTTATTTTGTTGTAATAGCTTTTCTGTAAAATTTTCAAGACTTCAAGGTTCTCGCCTTCAATAAAAATGTTTTCTGTGGTATCGAAGTTGATAGATTCTTCAGGCACTGGTTTTAAGGTTGCTGTTGTTGGAATTTGCAATATTTTAAAAGCGTCGCCCTTACCTGCCCAATTAAGCACATATCTTTCGTTTGCAAAATTTATATCATCACTAAATGTTGCTTTTAATTTTTCCCAATCCAGCTTGCCTTCTGTAAATAGGTTTGGAAACTGTTTTTTTAGCTTGGCAAGATTATCCTGTTCAATATTTAAAGATTCTCCGTTCATTACTTCTTTTTAATTTTTTTTGATACTGATTTCAATGCTTCATCTGCGTTTTCTTCTCCGTTTATAACATCAAATACCTGGTCGGCAAGCCAAAGCGTGAGCAACTCATTTTTGTCTGCGTTTAGCAATAGCGCCAGTTGTGTTACGAGTTCTTTCTTGGCGGTGCGTTCACCTCTTTCTATTTTGCTAAATAGCGGGGTATCTACATCTAACTGAGCAGCAACCTGCCTCTGCAAAAGGTGTTGCTGTTCTCTCAGCTCCTTAATTTTATTTCCGAATTGGCCTGCCACAGTTATGTTTTTAGACTTGTCAAATTTTGGTAAATATAAGAATATCAGCGTAATTAAAGCCCTTCCGACAATCTTTTTGAACAAATAAGAGGCTATAAAAGCCCCTGATCTGCAAATGAATAATAAGCGTCAGTAGTAACAATGATATGGTCTAATACTCTTATGTCGTGATAGCTTGTTGCCATTTTAATCTTAGCAGTTAGCTGCTCGTCTGCCAGGCTTGGTTTAAGGTTGCCGCTTGGATGATTGTGTCCTAAGACAATTCCAACAGCCAGTCCTTTTATTGCAGCAGCAAGGATCAATCGTGGATCTGCTACAGTACCTGTAATGCCTCCGCTGGAAGCTTCATAAACACCAATTACACGGTTAGCCCGGTTTATCAGTAAAACTTTAAATTCTTCCTGAAATTCTATTTTATTTTCATCCCATACTTTCATAAAGGTTGCATAACAGTCTTTAGAGGATTTTATTAATGGTCTTTCAGAAGCTTTCACTTTGGTTTTATATACCAGTTCAACTTCTGCTACTTTACTCCATTCTGGTTGAATCATTGTCTGTTCCATAATATTTCATTTTAAAGATTTAAAAATTAATTATGGAACTGTCGCCGCCTTTTGGCGACCGAGGCAAGGAAGCAACGGAATAAATAGCGCAGCGGTTTATGCCGGAATTTCATTGCCGCCCCGGAGACAAATGGCGAACTTTGTGGGAGAATTAATGAGAAAGAATAATACTTTTTGAGGTCGTGAACAATGGATATCCTGTAACTGATTTTATCGTTCCCAGATGATACTTAGAGTGTAATTGTAGGATGGTGCATACAGACAATACTCAAAGAATTTCGTGTCTTTTTCACTGTCATCTTTCATTTTGAACCAGTCCGATTTCCATATTTCCTGTTTGGATTCATCCGCTGGATATGATTTTTTCCCTGAACCGATCTCATATGCGACCGATCCTGTTGGAGGTGGGAAATTGTATTCAAAGACTTCGCAAAAATGGCGAAAGTCATCCGACTTTTTCCACCATTTCATTTTATTGTCTTTACAATAAATTACAAATACCGGATGGTTGCCCCTGGCAACAAATTTTAGGATTGCAGCAGTCTTACTGACTAAAAACCGGTTGGCCAGATGATCGATCACTTTGGGATCGAATTTTTTGTCTTTACATTCTTTATAGAAAATCTCAGAAGGCATTAAGAATTCTGCTGCAAACTGGTTGGCTTCCATTTCGTGCGGTCCTCCTTTATACCAGTTCATCATATCCTCCTCTGTGTCGCAAAAAACCGGGTGTATGGATCTATGGAGCTCAAAGTGCCCTAACTCGTGGGCTGCCGCAAAACGTTTTTTTGTCTCAAATTGAATATTTGAATTTACAGTGATGATCGATCTGTTTTTCACTGAAACGATTTCCCCTTCTTTGCCAATAAGAGGGACTTCCTCATAGTAGGCCTTTCGTCCCAAGATTATAGTCCTCAAGGGCATCTGTGTAGGATCGGTCAACCCACATTCGCTCAGTACTTTTCGTGCCTTAAGTTCGGGTATGTTATAGTTAAAGATCACTGCGAATCACTATCGTTTTCATTCATGAATTTTAATGTAAAATGCCGGATCAAAATGCTTCGCATATCCTCTTTGGAAAGACTTTCCATATTCCTGAAATTCATCGAAATTTCTTCCTGTATGACGATATCTGTCCAGGAAAAATTGATGCCGTTTAACAGGTCATCCACCCATTTGATCGCTTTCGCTTTTATGCTTTCTGAGGCTTCCATTTCATCTTCTGTCTTTTGAGCTGCTGCCAGCAGTTGCATTTGTTTTATCTTCTTAAGCCCCTCACTAATTATTCTTTCAGGATTTAATCCTTCTGATATGAGAAATTCTTTGGCAGCATTCACATCCTGACTGTCGTTCTCTGCACTGCTGAGAAATAGTTTTACAAAATCAGCTTTACCTTGATTTGTTTTTTTACTCATACGTTTTGTTTGTTGTATTGAAATGTGTTGCGGCCCGTTTCAGAATGGTGGTCAACCTGCGCATGGCATTATCGTAAGCAGCCCCCGTGATATTGAATTCTTCGATGATCTCCCGTCTTTTCATGTCATAGGAGTAGATCCCAAGAAAAAGATTTTCGACATCGGTATCACCCTGAATTTCTTTTTCCATATAGACCTTGATCGCATCATAATCAATGTCATCAGGAAATAAAGCCGAGGTGTAAGGGAGGAGTCTTTCTGAGTAGGGCAATGCATTCTCATCGCCGTCACTTTCGTGATCTCTTGCATATACGTCCAACGTGTGTGTATTCTCAGTTAAATTGAGATCGTTAGAAATAAGTGACCTAATAAGATTATATTTTAAATAATTAAGCAAGTCCCCTTTAGAGGGGTCGAATTTTTCGGGGGAAGCGATGAGCCGTCCGATGGATTCATATACATAATCCTCCACTTTTTTCCCCATCAGAAACGCACCGGTATCATCGGACCTGAACCAATCCTTGCCTTTCACCCATGAAGTGGTGAAGGCGGTAAGCCTTGCAATTATGTCCTCCCATTGCGCATCCGTTAACTGCATTTTGATCTTTTACTACCTAGTTTATACTAGTATATGGTGGTAAAATAGGATTTTTTGCAGCTACCTGCAAAAAAAGAATACTCACCAACATATATAGGTATAAACAAAAATTTTATACTAATGGAAAAAGAAAAAACAGCACCGGAAGATCATCAGGAAGAAATCATTGATGTAGAGTTATTTACAAGGGAAAACAAAAAAATCCCGATCGGTAAAAGGTACAAAGTAAAAGTCGTTGAACACTATTTTGTATTCGACCACCATCTTGTTACAGGAAAGGAGATATTGGAAAAAGCCTGCATCACGCCAGTTGAATGTCATTGGCTATACCAAAAGTTAAAAGGGTGTGAGTTCGAAAAGATCGATCTCAATGAGAAAGTAGACCTGACCAAACCCGGTATCGAACATTTTGAGGTCAAACCAACGGAGGTTTTTCATTATTTCGTCGATACTGACCCCGAGACGACGGATGAAAAAGAGCTTACTCCAAATCAGATCCTGGAAGCAGCGAATCTTTTACCCGTTGCGGATTATTATCTGGTCAGGATCAATCACGATGGAAGCCAGACCTCCTTTATCAACAGCGGTGATACTCCGATCAAAATGGTGTGTCCAGCCGTAAAATTTGTATCAGCATTCAGAGGTGAAACAGGTGTTTCTTAAAATTATCACTTATGGCTAAAGTAGACTTTTACAATCAACTGCAGGACCTGGGCTATACTGTTCAGGAACCTGCTGTTGGTTTCTTGTCCATCGAGTACGAGATAACAGTTGGCAGGTTCCTTGGCAAGATCGTGCATATGGCATTACAGGTCGATGAATCTTTCCCAATGAATCCACCTCCCGGGCCTCATTTCAATCCCCAGCTTTTACCTATAACCGGAGGCGGCGGAACGCATCCTTATGGAGGTGTTCATGCCAGTCCTTTGGGGGGAGACTGGCAATATTGGAGCAGACCGTTCACCAATGACTGGAACAGGTCAGATAAGACCGTCAAAACCTATCTGGCACATATTAGAAATCTTTTTGCAACCATACCATGAAAAAATTCAGCGTAGTAGTAACCGATACGATCCATCAGAACTTGTCTAATCATTTGATTCGTCATGATGAGCAGGAGGATCTATGTTTTGCGACTTATCTGCCCAGCAGTGGAAATGAGCGGAACACAGCTATCATCACCAGCATCATCTTTCCCGAGGATGGCGAAAGAGTTGTTCATGGGAATGTGGGTTTTTTACCGCCTTACCTTGAAAGGGTATTAAGCATAGCCCTGAAAAAAAAAGAAGGAATCGCATTTTTGCATTCCCATCCATCAAAGGGCTGGCAGGGTATGAGCGATGATGATGTGACCGCTGAAACGAGAATGGCACCAACATGTATGGCAGCAACGGGTTTTCCTTTGTTAGGGTTAACATTGGGAACAGATAGCTCATGGAGTGCAAGATTTTGGATAAAAAATGAAACGCAGAAAAGAAAATATGATCGTCATTGGTGTGAAACTGTCAGGGTGATCGGTAAGAAACTTACTATCACTTATAACGATCATTTATTACACCCGACCTTCGATGCGACCAAGCAACTTCGTACGATCTCTGCATGGGGAAGTGCAACGCAGGAAGACCTGTCTCGTTTAAAGATAGCCATCGTAGGTATAGGCAGTGTGGGTAGCATCGTTGCCGAGATATTAGCCAGGACCGGCATCGCTGATTTCACCCTTATCGATTTTGATGCGGTGGAGGAAAAAAACCTGGATAGATTGACCAATATTTTCAGGGAAGATATTGGTAAGCCGAAGGTATTAGCTGTTGCAGCGGGCATCAGGAGAAGCGCAACAGCACCAAAGGTGAAGATCACAACTTGTGAATACAGTGTTTGTGAGAAGGAAGGATTTGAGCAGGCATTGAATTGCGATATAATATTCAGTTGTGTAGATAGACCCTGGCCGCGGCAGGTCCTGAATTTTATTTCTTACGCCCATTTGATACCTGTGATCGATGGTGGTATCCTCGTACGCACCAACAAGAAAAATACGAATATCATAGGTGCTGACTGGAAGGCACATACGATAGGATATAAGCGTGCTTGTCTTGAGTGTCTGGGACAATATAAAACGGAGAATGCAGTACTGGAAGCAAGCGGTAAAATGGATGACCCCGAGTATATCAAGGGTCTTGATAAGTCAACATTCATCGATGCTCATGAGAATGTGTTTGTATTCAGTTCCCACCTGGCCTCTATGGAAGTGCTGCAGCTGCTGACCCTTTTCATAGCACCTTCAGGAATTGACGATGTCGGTCAACAACTTTATCATTTTGTTTTAGGCAAAATGGATGTTGATCATCATACCTGCCATGAACACTGTTTTTTTCAATCAATCATCGGGAAAGGAGATCTTACGGGGGTAGTACCATACGGCATTCATTTGGTGGCAAGTGAAGCAAGAAATTCAAGGATCAAAACCACTGACAAAAAAGACAGCTGGCTCAGCACGGTAGTTAAAAAATTGTTTGGTAGACCATAGATCAAACCTGATCATTCAACATCAAAAGAAACTTGCACTTTCTTTTTGCGATTATTTTTCTGCGTTGCAGGACAAATGTACACATGTCTGGTGAATACAATTGCAAACCGGCCTTTCCGGGATCAATCGAATATAATCAATTCGGAAACTGGTCCATTCTCTGTTGATTTACCTGCCTGTAAACAGTGTAATACTCCTGTTCAGATATCTGGATGATCTCCAGCTTTGGATCGCACCTGCATAGCAGTATTCCATTGAGCTCATCTTCCTTATCGAATCTTGGCACGATGCCAACCTCCTCACCAGCATACACGACCTTTTCATAACAACATCCTTCGTTCACTCTGAACACAGCATTCCATTCAGGAACTTTACAATAATACTTTTTCATATGGAGAGGGTGTTTTGTTTACCCTATACTATAATATAAAGATTTTTGTCCAATTAATAAAATGAATTA
>APMI01006021.1_pt1 | contig 21508 bp, 21 predicted proteins | sample 667938 | NCBI WGS metagenome assembly APMI01 (sample SAMN01084076, study PRJNA167559) | wastewater metagenome | biome: Wastewater | place: Denmark: Ejby Moelle, Odense | collected 2011-11-28
GACACCGACTACCGGCACGATCACCAGTGCGGCGGCAATCGCGCCGAGCGCGAGCGCGACGCGCCAGCGCCGCTTCACGCTTCGGCCGGGCGGCGCGCCAACCGGTAGCCGACCCAGATCGCCAGTCCGCCGATAATGAGATGCGGCAGATTGGCGAAGACGTGGACGTAAAGCGATTCCTTGATCGGCCCGTAGAGGAAGATGCCGCCATCGAGATAGCCGCTGCCGAGGAACAGCCCCATCACCCCGTCCGCGAAATAGAGCGGGCCGAACAACCTGAAATAAGTTCGCGCTGCGCCATAGGATCTCCACGCGGCAATCCCGGCCCATAGCCCGGAGAAGAAGTGCAGGCTGTCATCATAAAGGTCGAGCTGAAACAGCCCGAACAGATTGCCCTGTGCGTCGTGGAAGGGGGGGACATAGCCGACCGCCACGACCGCCATGAAGCCAAGGAAGAAAATCCACCCGAACAGTCGCACGCGATCCATGTTGTCCCCCAAGCGCGATACCCTGATGGGGCGAGAACTTAGAACGTCTTTTACGTGGAGACCATAGCGATGCTGCTCCACGAAACATGCTTGCGTTCTGAGGCAAAGACGCATTTCAGTCTCGGGGCATTGTCTCCAGAACGACAGCTTTCGGGCGTCCTGTTGACCCGAGGCTACGTCCGCTGTTGGGGCTGGTTCGGTGCGGACAGCTGGTTTCGTGCCTGTGAACGGCACGGGCTGGGTGGACTCCTGCCTGACCGCTTCCGGATCTCATTTGTCCTTTTATCCGCAAATCGGCGACTATCCCGTAAACGGGGGATTGCAATCAAACCCGCGGGCGGAGAGGCTGTCATGCAGGGCGCGGATCGGTGCATGATCGCCGGGCAGGCCCATCGCGGGGCGAGTGAGCGGGAGACGTGAAAGCGAACGTCGTCATTGTCGAGGACGATCCCCTCATCGCAGCTCATGTCGGGCGCGGTGTGGAGCAGCATGAGGGTTTGTCGCTGCTGGCTACCGCAGGCACGCTGGCGGGCGCTCGGGGGCTGCTCGACCGGAAGGTGGATCTGTTCATTCTCGATCTCGGTCTTCCGGATGGAAGTGGGATCGAACTGATCGAGGAAATCCGCGCACGGGGCGGGCTGGAGCCGAAGATACTCGTCCTGTCGGTGCTGGGCGATCAGGACACGGTGCTGGCCGCCGTACTGGCGGGGGCGGACGGCTATCTGCTGAAGGACATCGACAGCCTCGACATCGGGCAGCAAGCCGCCGATGCGTTGACGGGCGGTGCGCCCTTGTCGCCGAGCATCGCTGCTTATGTGCTGCGCCATCTGCGGCGGCAACGCGACGACGCAAGACCGGATGACGCCGATCCCCCATTGTCGCCGCGCGAAATCGAACTGCTGCAACTGCTGGCGCGCGGGTATAGCAACCGTCAGGCGGCGGTCGAACTCGACATATCGCCCCACACGATCGGCGATCACGTCAAATCGATCTACAGGAAGCTCCGGGTAAGCAATCGCGGCGAGGCTATGGTACGCGCCTTTCGCAGTGGGTTGTTGCGCCTGTGACTATCATGCCCCGGCTAACGGGGTGGCGCCGCGCGCTGGCGGTCATCCTTGGTGCGCAATTGCTGTTCTGGGCCGCCTATGCGCTCATCGTCGCCGGTCTGCAGGTCGTGGGGACGCCGGAGCCGTATCAATTGCCCGCGGCGCGAGCGCTGCCGGCGTCGGAGCAGGGCAAGGCGGGTGCCTATGTCGCCGGCCTTCCAGGGCCTGCGCTGCTGCGTATTCCGGGCTGGCAGCCCGTGATGCTGTATCCGGCGCGGGCCAGCCTGCTGATGCGGGGCAAAGCCGAGGCGGAAGGCGGCTGGTCGATCACCTGCCTGGAAACCTCCTGCCCAAAGGCGACGACCGTCTATGCGGGGCCTTTCAACCGCATGAAACGGGCGGCCGACGCGGAAAGATTCCTCCGCTTCGACATGGTGTGGCTGGTCGTCGCGACCGAAATCATGATGGGCGCGGCGCTGATCGTGCTGTTGCCGGTCAACCGGTTTTCGCGTCTCCAGGGGATCACCGGCGTGCTGCTCATCTTGGTGGGCGTCGATGCCTGGCTCACCACCTTCGGGGCGGAGAGCCTGCCCTATGTCTGGTTTCCGATCCTGCGCTATGGCGCGGAATATCTGATGCTCACCGCCGCGGCGCTTGCGGTGAACGCGTTTGCCGATTGGCGGCCGCGGGAGGCGTGGGCGGCCTGCGGCTGCTTCATCATGATCTTCGCGCTATTGCTGGCGACGATGATCGCGGGCGCCAGCTTCGCGCCGATTGTGCCGTGGCTCGATGCGATCACGCTGACTCTGCTGCTCGGATATGGCGTGGTCGCGTTGCTGCGGATGGGACGTAAGACGCCGGGGTCGGCGATACGGGTTCTGGCGATCCTGCTCGTCGCCCTTGCCTCGATCGCGTTCGATCTGTTCCTCTTGCCGCCGCCTGCCGGCTTTGCGTTGCAGGCGTCGGTCCTCGCCCCACCGTTGACGATGTTCGGCATCCTGTTCGAAATCGCGCTGCAAGGGCACCGGCTCAATCAGGAAGCGGAGGAGGCGCGCAGCGATCTGGAGCGCCAGGTGTTGGAGCAGGATGCGAGCCTGTTGCGCTCGTCGAACGTGCTTCGGCATCAGGAGCGGCTGATCGCAATCGATGCCGAGCGCCAGCGTCTGCTGCGCGACATGCATGACGGGGTCGGCGGCGTGTTGACGCATCTGCTGATCGATGTGCGCGAGAACCGGCTGACCGGGCCGGAAATCGAACAGGGCTTGCAATCCGCGGTTGACGACCTGCGCAATATGGCGAGCGCGATCGATGCGGGCAACGAACCGGTCGATGAAGCGCTGGCGATGTTTCAGGAGCGCATGGCGGGTCGCCTTGCTCGCTCGGGCATTAGGTTGGACTATCGCTGCACGCTGCCGATCCCCGCGCCGAGTCTCGACGTCCGACGGCTGCTCAGCCTCTATCGCTTGTTGCAGGAGGGCATCGCTAACGCGGTGCGTCATGCCTCGGCGGCCAGGATCGAGCTCGCGGTGAAGCCGGGCGCCGATGGCGCCGTTCTCGTCGACTTGTGGGACGACGGCGTGGGCTTCGATCCCAGTGATGCACGGGCCTCCCCTGGCGAGGGGCGCGGCCTTGCCAACATGCATCGTCGCGCCACGCAGATGGGGGGCGAGCTGCGCATCGAAAGCGCACCCGGAAAAGGGGTCCGGCTGGCGCTCCTGTTCCCGATTGAGGACAATTGGAAGCGAAGATCGTAAAGATTTACCGATGATTAACTATAGCAATCCCCGGAACCGGGGATTGCTGGATCAGGTTCGGGACAGCGATAACAACCTCCGACACGCCGCGAAGGAAACATCGTGGCCTGGGCAATGGGAGGTTGAAATGCGGTTCGACGCGATGGGATGCCGGGCAGGTCTTTTGGCGATCGTGATTGGCGGAATGATGGCGACATCCGCTGAGGCGCAGACATTCTCCTATGCGGACTTTGCCGATACGACCGGACTCCAGATCAACGGCGCCGCGAGCTCACTCGATATCGCCGGCCGTGACGTGATGCGGCTTACGCCGGCCCAGGGCAACGTTGGCGGCTCGATGTTCAATACGCAGGCCATCACGCTGACCAACGACTATAGTTTCAGCACCCGTTTTACCTTCACCATCGGCTCCAATCACGTGACGCCATGGGGCGAAATCGGAGCGGACGGGATCGCCTTTCTCATCCAGACCCAGTCCAACAGCGTCGGCGGCTTTGGCGGCGGCCTGGGTTATGCCGGCATCAGCCCCAGCGTCGCGGTTGAATTCGATCCCTATAGCAATGGCGGATCCGATCCCCGCTTGCCCGGCAACGATTCCCTCAACGGGAACGATCACATCGCGATCATGAAGAACGGTGACCCCGCGAACCATCTGGCCTATGCGCTGGTGTCGCCCGCGCTGGAGCTGGACAGTGGCCGGGACATCACCGCCTTCGTCGACTATAATGGCGCCGCTAATCTCATGGAAGTGCGCTGGTCTACGGACGGTCTGCGGCCAAGTGTCGCTGGCCTCAGCTATGCGATCGATCTCGCGAGCCTGTTCGGCACAAATCCGATCTACGTCGGTTTCACGGCCAGCACAGGCGCTGATTGGAGTGCGCAAGACATCGTAGACTGGACGTTCAACGCCAAATACGATCCCATCACGACGAGCCCGACCGGTACTATTCCGGCCGGATCCTCATCCTCGGGCGCCGTGCCGGAGCCGGCGATGTGGGCGATGATGGTCGCTGGCTTCGGTGCAGTGGGCGGGTCCATGCGCCGGAGGCGCCGCCAGGCCATCCCCTGCAGTCTCGGCTGAACTGATTCTCTTATCATCGAGCGTCAGCGAGTGCATTGTCACCGCGGCAGTTGTTTGGGAGGTGCCGCGGTCGCCAGCAAGGCAACCACTACGAGCGCATGATGAACGCAACTCAAGCCTGACCCCACAGAGATCTCTCCCAGATAATAGACGACGGCATCCATCGCCTTTGCGGCCGACTGGGCACGCAGCGGTCGGCATCGCCTTCTGCCCGGCGGCTAAGAGAGTGCACGAAATTGGTTCCGACTGGCTTGCATTGGGTGGGAAGCTGCCGTTCCGAATCAATCGACCGTGCGCCGATACGATGACACACGGTCGTGACGATCCATCGAGATCAACAGCCATTCATTGTCGATCGGGAAGATCGATCCATCGTTTCCAAGGACGTAGATCATATCGGTGCCATGCCATTTATCGGTGGCTGTCGGAGGACCCAAAAGAGCCACAACTTGTTGCCGCGTCACGCCTTTGAGGCCGTAACGCTTGATAAGGTCTGGCAGCATGTCAGCGCGGGTGCGGCCGGTTAAATCTGCATCCCTCCACTTAGCTACTTCGAAGGTTGAGCCTCCCGAACAACCGGCGACAAACAGGATGGTCAGGACGAGTGCGCGCATACCACCTCTTATCAGCTGGTGCAGGTGCCCGCTATTGGGTGGGCTCCTGCCTGTCCGCTTCCGGGAAAGCGCAACAGGATAGGTGACGTTGATCCCAATCCAGAAGCCGTCATACGTTCATGTCTACAAGGGACGAGCTCAAGAAGCTGACTCTGGGCTCTTTCCGACTGACCGACTTGGAACCCATGGTGAGGCGGCCACGCGCCAACCTCGAACACAAGCTCGAACCTCGGAATGCCCAACCAAAAAGCCTCTCGGCTGCTCCTCGCCCGGCTGGCTGTCGGCGCGTCTTGCCGCTGTATGTCAGTGGTAGATTACTGTTTGGGCCAGCATTCTGACATCAACGATCTTGGGAGTTCTTTTGACTGTGATCTCCCAAGTTGCTCCGCTGGCCGCATATGGAAAGGTGAACTGGACGTAGGCCGGCCCCCAAACGGCATCCTGCGGCTTTACGTCGCCAATGTAGTACGGCTCACCGCTCGATGAGACTTGTTCTACCGAGCCGAGGGCACTCCAGTCGATAGTAGAAAGCGCCTTTCTCGGATCACTTCCGCAAGCGCTATGCTCACCGCGACACTTGACCTTCATGCCACGAACCTTAGCGTTGGAGAAAGTCGTCCTTGCCTGTTCGACTAGCGCCGCGGCTTCCTCAAGCCCCAAGCCGCCATCACCAAATCCAGACGCTTGAGCGGGAGCGGCCGAGCAGGTTGCGACGTTAGCTTCTCCGCTTGGCGGAACCCACAGTCGATCATACTGCTCGATCTTGATCGGATGCGTGGCCACTGGCTGGACGTAAGGTTTGGCGGTCGGGTCGCTGCTTCCCATCTTAAGCTCGTAAACGTGAGATCGACATGTCTTGGCGTTGAACGGTACCATCTGCTCTACCAGCCAGACGCGATTTACGCTTTTACTCGGGGGAGTTAGGCCGCGGCCGTTGATGATGGCATCTACGACTGGCCCATGATCTCTGTCTGTCAGCAGACGGTCCGCCAGCGCAGAGGGGGACATAGCTTTCGCCTCCGAAAGGGTGACGGCGGGGCCGGCAGAACCTGCTTGCAGAAGAAGAGCTAAGATCAACATTGTCCTCAGCCCTCCCTGGCTGCGCCCGTTCACACCTTGCCGGTAAAAACGCTGCGGCAATCTTATGACGTACTTGGGAGTCAGCCGCTAGGCGGCTTTCCGCTTGCCGCGGGGGCCGCAATCACACAAGCTATATAGTGGAAACGGTCGTACATCAGCGTTTCGTCGCAACCGTTCCCCAACCATCGTACCGGACGCCATATCGCGCCTCGATACGCAGTGCCATTTCTGTCAGTTCCCGTATAGCCGCAGGGTCCGTGGTCTGATCTGTCTGGACGTCGAGCGCGACTTCACCCGCATCAATCGCAATTTTCTGCACGACGCGCCATCCCATCGAGTTGATGTCAGCTTCCAGTTTCGTGACCGCGGATGGCTCGCCCACAAATCGAACATCGACGGGACGCTTGACGGTCGGAACGTCCCCGTTCTCCTTGAGTAAGCGCAGCACATCGGCATCAGCCGCCAACTCGGCGTCGATCCGGGCGGGATCAATCTGAGCCGAGGGGAGGGTGGCCAAAGCTGCAAGAAATTGCGTTAGGGTGAAGCCCATGCCCGCTTATCGCTTTCCAATCGGATGTGGGCAAATGGGGTCGTGAATGGCCGTTGCGGACTTCGCCGCCACCGCGGCTGTAATGCGCCCGATTGCGGGCATTCGCTTGAGATTGTGGCGCTCTCAAAAGCTGTCATTGGGTTCAATGTGATGTGTAACCGAGGCAACGTTCGATAGCGATAAAGACGGTGAGCGAGCTGGTTATCGCGCCGCGCGATATTGCGTCGGCGTAGTACCCGTATTCTCCTTGAAGGCCCGGTTAAATGGACCGATCGAGCCGAAGCCGCAGTCTAGCGCAATCGTTAAGACCGGCAGATGATCGAAGCGCGGATCGGCGAGTCTGCGCTTCGCCTCGGCCAGGCGGAAGTGGTTCGCCATATGATTGAAGTTGCGAAAGCCGAGTGGGCCGGTGATGCACTGGGTCACCTTATACTCGGCCGCACCTACACGGCGCGCCAGATCGGCGACTTTCAGATCGGGCTCGGCAAACGCGCCTTCGCCGTGGATCAACTGGACGATGCGTTCGCTCAGCCCGATATCGCCCGTTGTCGCGACGCGCCGCCTGATACGCACCGCGTCAGGGATCGGATGGCCGGCGCGATACCAGATCGCGAACGTCATACCACCGAGCGCAGCCAGCGCGCAGATCGCTTTGACCGTGCCGCCAAACCGTGCGGTGGCGCTGTCGGCCGGCGCCCCGTCGATCCACAACACGGCAACCGCAAGGATCGTCGCGTAACAGGCCGAAAAGCCGATCCGGAATCGCTTCTCTGATTGCGGAATGGTATCGCCGATGCCGCGCAATGGTTCGATCGTCGCGAGCAGGAGCAAGGTGGAGCTGATCAGTCCCTCGGCATTATCGGCGATGCGCAGGAGAGGAATCGAGGTTTCGTCGCCGAAGCGCAGGGCTCCACCCACAACGACCATCGCGATCACCACCGTCAGCGGCCAATAATGCCGCTGCGCGCCGGGCCGCCGGAACAAAGCGCGCACCAGCAGCCAGGACCAGCCACAGGTGGCGTTGCCGATTGGCGCCAGCAATTGGGATGTGGCGCCGAGAGCATTGCCGGCGAGCGTGCTGGCGCAGAACGCCGCCACAGCGCCTGCGAAGAGCAGCCCATAGAGATGGGCGTCGGCCATTCTGCCCCGCACGCCCGGCATGATGACGCGTCCCGTTCCGCTCACGAATCCACTTCCACTCGCTACTTTGCCGACGCTTATCCAAAAAACATGGCCGATTTCCAAATCGGCGAGATCGCCTCCCTCAGCCGCAGCATTGCTTCGTGCGGTTTCGGATTTAGCGGGAAGTGCAATGGACGCAATCACATCGGTCGATCTCGACCGGCAAGTACAGGCATCGGCGGGGAAGGCGCTGTTGCGCCGGTCGGCTATCACATGGTTCGTGGTCGCCACCCTCGGGCAGGCCGCGTTCGTATGGATGATCCTCGCGCACTATGGAGGCAAGACGCTGGCTGGCAATTATGCTGGATGGAACGACAAACCGTTGATCAAGGGATATGTCACGGGCGACACGGCAGGTAATGTGGTGTTCGCCGTACATGTCCTGCTCGCCGCCGCGGTCACGACGGGCGGCTTGCTGCAATTGATTCCGACAGTCCGCCAGTGCGCCCCGGCGCTGCATCGCCGGACCGGCCGAATGTTCTTTTCGGTGGCGATCGTGATGGCGGCGAGCGGCCTCTGGCTCACCTGGGTGCGCCACACCTATCTCTCGATGATCTCGGCGGTCGCGGTATCGCTCGACGGCGTCCTGATCGTTACCTGCGCGATCATGGCGTGGAGGCTCGCCCTCAGACGCGATTTCGCCGCGCACCGTCGCTGGGCGATGCGCGCGTTCATGGTGGTGAACGGCGTGTGGTTCCTGCGCGTCGGGATGATGGCCTGGGTGCTGCTTTCGGGCGGCGGGATCGGGATGAACGACAGGCTGTCTGGCCCCGCGGACATCGCCATCCAGTTCGGTGCATATCTAATCCCGCTCGCGGTGCTCGAAGCCTATTTCCGCGCGCAGGCGAGCGATGCGCGCGCAAGGAAACGGACTGCGGCTGCGCTGCTACTCGTGTCGTCCGCGATCACGGCGATGGGCATAGGAGGCGCGGTCGCGTTCATGTGGTGGCAGTATATGCGGTGAGGCCAATTAGGCTGAAATGTGCCCAATGACGGTCGTTTCGGCCCGCGATATCCCTTTTCGAAACCAGGCAGTCTGCTTTTCGGCGCGAGCGGCGGCCGACGCACGACAATGTTTGAGTGGAAAGCCGAAGGGCAGATTCTACCCAGGCTTTGCGTCGAAGCAGACGGTCCGGCCCTATTTCTGAAAGAACGTCAGCTCATAGTCGATCGCTTCAAGGCCCGGTTCGTCGTTGAACGCCACATTAAAGCGCCGGCCGGGAAATTCCGCATGCAGCTTTAAATTGTAAATGCTCTTCAGCGTGCGGCCCAAATAGCGAAGCTGTTCGTCACTGGAACATATGACATTCGGGTGGATATCCGCGATGTGAACGTGATTCATCACTGCTTCTACGGCGGATCTGTTTCCTTTAGTCATTTTCTCAAAGCCACGCAGGGAGCTTTCCTCGAAGTCGGAGCGCAAGATGTAGGTTTCAAACGCGGTGAAATTCGGCCAGAATATTAGGCTATAACCGACAGCCAGTTCATAATTTCAGACGCAGCTGATCCAATCATTAGGGGCGATCCCTCGTCCTTCGTTCCAATTTGACAGCTCGGGAATGAGCGCAGCGAAGTTAGTCGTCTCTGCCATAATCAAAGAATGCGCGAGGACGTGAATATCCGCAAGCAGCGCGATTCGAGCGGCGTTCGTTCGTCAGCATTGGGGCGACGTGGGTCCGTCCGATGCCAACGTTCGGCTCCGCGCCCACGAGCAGCTTGAGGAGGGTGGATTCAGGACCGTCCGCTAAATCAACAGCGGTGGTTTATAGCAGTCTATCGGTTTACGGTCCGGCAACTGCGGTTAGGCATAGACTCCTACTATGCGAACAAAGTCTGCAATTCTCGTCGTCCTCGCCCTAACCGGTTGCGGTATCAAAAGTGCAACCTTTGACAGAATGGCGGATGGTAAGTGGGCTAATAACCCAAGCGAGTGCGGGAATCGATTCACTACGTTCAATGGTAAGGCAATCCGCTGGCACTTGCCGGACGGAACGGTTGATTTTGGTCACATCGCTGTTGTTGGAGAAGCCTCCCCGACCGACGTCATGCTAACTGTTGAGCCGTCCGATGCAATTAAGCGGGCAGCGCAAAAGCCGGGCGCCAGGCGCTTGCCCGGTGCTATAACGATGGGATTCAATCTAGAGGGCGATCATCTGCAACTTCGGGCGATCGTCGGGGATAGTGGTCGGGGTGGCGCGATCGATGCGGACGCGGTGGAGACGCGTCTCTTTAACCTTGTGAGATGCCCCGGCTGAATAAGCAGCCCGACGCTCGTCAACGGCAGCTATTAGGCGAGGATTTGGTGACAGCTAATGTCGTGCATTGGGGCGGCTTCTGACCGACGGCGAAGAGATTGCGCCAATTTGGTTCCAGTTGGCTTGGGTCGGGTGGTTAAGCGACGGTCCGGATTCGGCCCAGAGACAGCGGACGATGGGCCCGATTTGTGCCGGCCGCCGGCGTAGAAGCGTGCACCTACCGGTGACCAAACCGTTCCCAGAGCTTAGGGTAGCGTTTGGCAAGGTCTGCGGGATTCTCGCTGAAAGCAGCGCCACCCGGTGCGCGGTCATGCGCCACGCTTGCAGCTACGGGCATGTCTTTCCAGTCCCGTCCCGTCTTCGCTGACCAAGCTTCGCGCGCGACGTATGCGAAATCCTCAAATTCCAGATCACCTTCGCGACCCGGAGCTATGAATTCAGCCAACTTGTCGGGATCGGCCGCTACCTTTTCAAAAACACTACGGCCTTTTGAGATCAGCCAGCATCGAAAATACTCAAACCCGTCATCTGAAGCTCCGCCGCTGGCGAGGAAAACAGCGCCCCACAGGTCCCAAGAATAGGACTGGCGCATCGTTTCGTCGAACATGTGCTCGAAGTCCACGATTTGTGCCGCAGATAAGCGGTTGAGAGAGGCTCGCAGGTCAGCCAGCTGAGCGTTTGGATTTGCTTCCAGCGTTGAGGAGTGGTCGATCAACGCCCAGAAATCGGTTCTGCTGAGAGGGCCTGAGCCGATCACCACAGCAGTGGGGGCCGGGCCGCGCGGGTGAGATTCAGGCTTCCCGCCGCCAAACGCGCGGGCTGCTACGAGTGCGAGGGTGGCTGCCACAAGCCCGCAGATGATCAACCTGTTCAAACCGCTCCTCCTTAGGTCACCTACCTGCCCGAAGCGATGCTCTTCGCGCAACAACCGGTTTCGGCGTGGAAGTACACCTCGGCGCGTGGCAGTAATTGGGGCGATAGCGGCCTACGGTCTGATGTCATCCCCTGCCGTGTAGGCAGGCAGCCCAGCCACGGCGCTTTGGAACGCAGCTGAAATGTCGGTTGCCCGGAAGCATCGATCCCATAGCTCTGTCGCCAGCGTGTTGATCGCATTCGCCAGCACAGGATGTTCGGGCCAAGGGTTCGTCTCGTGAAGCTTCTTCAGAACGACGGAGTATTGATAAGATGCCTCTAAGAGCGCCGTCTGCCACTCGTCGCACGCGACCTGCTTTTGATCATCCGTCATAAACGTGGGGATGGCACCGCCGATCTATGACCGCAATCGGGATGCATCGTTTAGCTCGTGAACGGCAAAACGTGGGGCGCCTTCTGCTCTGTGCTACGAGAGGCGCCATTGTGGCGGTAACTGGCTGGGCTTGGGTGAAAGGAGAACGGAACGTTGTATCTGAAGGTAGATGAGACCCGGGATCGATCGATGCTGATTTACAGCGTGTTGCGCGGCGGCTAGCGTCCAGTCATGCCAGAGCCGGATGCGAAGCCTGCCTCCAGATTCGGCCGTCTTGGAACTTGGTGGCTCATCGGCTGCGGCATCTTGTTCGCCAGTTGGTTTCCGCTCGGGCTTGCGGACAATGCTACCGAACTTGTGCCGGACCATAGCGACGTCATTTTAGGCTGTTTCGCGCTCGGCGGCCTTGGCGCGTTCGTTTCGTTCTTCGTATTCTGGCACGCTGCGATGACATGGCCAACGAAGAACCGGATCGGCTTTACATTGTCCTGCGCGTTCTTCACCTTTCTCGTCATCTCGATGGCGGCTCTGCCTGCGGCCGAAATTATCGAGGGCTGGGTCGATTTCCCAGCGTCGAAGACCGAAACGTTCGACAACGTCTATGTAAAGATCACACGTGCCTATCAAACCCATGGAAAAGGGCGCAGCTGGAACATTCAGACCATGCCAATCTGGTCCAATATCGACATTACGCGCGATGATTATGAGCAAATGCTAAGCCATCGTGCACCAGGCGATGCCGGAACCGATCCCGATGAAATCGCTAGCCATGGCTATTTTTGCGCGAAAGTGGTGGTTCAGAAGGCCGGGGACGACGCGCTCCGAATAATGCACGCAGGACGTGGTCGTCTGCCCAAGGGGAGCGTAATCGTCTGTCCAGCCGATTTTGAGAAACAGCTCCATATTTGAAACTAGCAAAGAGGGACGGGTTTCGGGCAAACGTGTTTACCGTCGGAATGACGAAAAGTGGGGCGGGTCCACCCGGGCAGGTTCGCGCCCGATCCCGGTCGATCCCGCGCTTGAACGACCTTCCCGGGCATCCAATCCCATTTCGTGTCAGATCACGCTCAAAAGCCTGGCCCGAGTTTTTGCATCCGCGGTCAGGACGGTATTGAGCAGCGCGATATGGGTCAGGCATTGTTCGCGATCAGTACCCTTTCCCCGAAACGCGGCGGTAACCTGATCCAATTTCAGGCCTGACGCATCGACCGTGCGGGTTACGATCTCTCCGGGGATAGAGAACGTACCCCCGCCTCGGTTCGGTACGGGATTCTCCGGGTTGGCAAGTATCAGCTCAGCCACCGTTTTCCGGCGATCATTGCGGGTCTTGGCCGGGATGAGACCCGGATCGGCTAGCCCACCCTCGCGCACGACAGCGGCGCAGGCCTTCCAATTTGAACCCTTCAGCAGCCTTTCCTCCGCGACGCGGCGCCGCTGAAAGTCGGCAAGATCGACGCCACCTGCCTGCCGGGCGAGCAGCGCGTAACGATTGCCCATCACGCGGACCATCGTCTCGATGTATTGCGCGCGGGTACGCCCCATATCGAGCCCGATGTGCCAGTTGCTTTCAAAAAGCGCGTAGACCAGCGGAGCGCGCGCGCGCAGCGTCGTGGGCGTTACGGCATCGCCAAGCGAGGCGGCGATGGCATCGCGCACCTCGCTGTCGATGTTGCTCGACCGGCCGAGGATAGCCGGCGATCCGCTCTCACTGCTGGGGCTCTGAGGATAGACGACGTCGTCCGCCGCCGCCACCGGAGGCGGCGGATCGGTCGAGAACCGCGTCAGGGCAACAAGCACCTGGAATACAAGGATACCGATCCATATCGCGCGGCCGACGGGAAAACCGGAACCGCTGCCGCGATTGTCCCACAGCGCGACGCGATGCCAATCGAAGCGCGATTCGAGTTCGGGATAGTCGCGACGGATGACGCCCAGCAATTCGTCGATCTTCTTCCGATCCCGCCACAATGCGCGGCTCTGGCCGGGACGGGTCGGTACGGCGAGCTGCCGCCATGCGCGATTCAGCCGGTGGCCGGGCAACCGCACGGCCCCTTCGAAGCGTTCCGCCGCCATGCGGCGATTGATGAAGTCGATCGCGGCGGGCACGCCGATCTGCCCCTCCCGCCCTGTCCATCCGAACAGCGCGGCTGCGTGGGGGAGGAGCGGGTGAGAGCGCGGCCATGCCCCGGCGAGCACATCCGAAAGCCAAGCCTCGACGCGGCCGAACAAATCAATCGCGCCATGCCGGGCTTCATCGTGCAATCGGTCGATCAGTGCGCTGGCCTGCGTGATTTCCACCGGCTCCAGCGCGGTCTCTTGTCTTTCTTCGTTCGGGTCGGCGTAGAGGATCGCATAAAGCGCGTGGTCGACGCGGCCTGTCGAGACCTGTTGCGTCGGCGTCGCGCCGAACCCGATCTCTGAACCGGCCTGCCGAGGAAGCGCGAGGTCGATCGCCTCTCCCGTTGTGCCGGCCGCCCAGCCGTCGGATTTCCATTGGAATGCGATATCGTCGGGGTCCGGCGATGCGATCGGGGTCGAAAGCGTGGCCGAGATATCTGTCGGCGCCGAGATCATCGGGGCGCCGATCGGCACCGAGGAGAAGTTCAGCAGTACGTCGATCGTCGCCGCCGCGTCCGGCGCTGCAGGCGCGGTTTCGTCGCCACATTCCAGTGCCGCGGCCTGCGATGCGATCGCAAGCGCATAATCGCGCGCGTCGCGCAACGCGGCGAAGGCCGTTCTGTCCTCGTCGACATCGAGCGCGCGCAATTGGGCCGCATAGGCGCGACGGATTGCGCGGCTGTCATCGGTTGCGGCGATACCCAGCAATCGCCACGCGTCCCGAGCCGTCACAGGCGGTGATCCTGTTCGATCAGGTCGAGGTTCTGGATCAGCAGCCTGCGTTCCTCGGCAATCTGGCGGCTGTCCTGGGTCTCCAACACGGATTGGAAGCGCGTGATCCAATGACCGATCGCTTCGCGTCGCTCGCCGATGAACGCTTCGTAGCTTTTGCCCGCGCGGGCCAGCGCGGCGACATTTTCCAGCGTCTCGCGCGGATGGAACTTGAGGGCGGCAAGTCGGGCCCGGCCTTCCGCGAGATCGGTTGCCGATCGCCGGTCATCCTCCTCGACGATCACGAGATTACGGCTTTGCCCGGTTTCCGGGACGATCACGTCCACCTCCAGAAGGCCGCTGCTGTCGTAGCTGAAGCGACAATCGACCACCACCTCGCCCGCGGGACGGCGCGGCACCGGAATGCTGATCGATCCGAGCTTGACGTTGGAGGAAACGTCACGAGCCTCGCCCTGATAGATGCCGAATTCGATCAGCCGTTGATTGTCCGAAAGCGTGCGATAGCTGGAGACGCGGCTGATCGGGATCGCGGTGTTGCGTTCGATGATCGGAGAGAAGAGCCCCTGATGCAGATGGCCGCGCGCATCGCGTTCGGCACTATCGACGCCCAGTGTGAAAGGGCAGACATCGGTGAGCCGGATCTCGTCGAGCGCAACGTCCTTCTCGAGCAGTCCGGCCTGCACCGCCGCTCCCAGGGCCACGGCGTGATCGGGGTGTACCGTGCTGTTGGGAAATCGGCCGAACATCCGGGTAATTGCGCGGCGGACGATAGGCATACGCGTTGCCCCGCCGACCAGTACGATCTCGCTCAGCGATCGCACGTCGATGCTGGAATCGCGAAGCGAGCGCAGGACCGGATCGCGTAACCGCGTCAGCAGCCCTTGCGTCTGCTCCTCGAATGCCTGAGCGGTGACACGCGTTGTTCGATGTTCACCTGCCATGGCCAGCGCGAATTCGGCTTCGTCGGCGGTGGTGAGTGCCCGTTTAGCCGCTTCGGCTGCCGCCTTGAGACAAGCATCGAAGCGCTGCGGATCGGCTGCCGTCAAACGTCCGTCCGGATCCAGTGGCGGACGGGCGAGGGCGATCAGGCAATCGTTGAAATCGTCTCCACCCAGCTGATTGTCGCCGGACGAGGCGCGTACCTCAACGATACCGTCGAACATTTCGACGATCGACACGTCGAACGTGCCACCGCCCAAATCGAAGACCAAAAAGGGTTCATGCTCGTCGCGATCATGTACACCGAAGGCGAGTGCTGCGGCGGTTGGCTCGTTGATGAGGCGGCGGACCTCCAGGCCAGCCAATTCGCCCGCACGACGCGTGGCCTTGCGTTGCCGATCATTGAAATAGGCCGGTACGGTAATGACTGCTTGCGTGACCGGCTCGCTGCAGAAGGCTTCGGCATCCGCCTTGAGCGACTGGAGGACAAAGGCTGACAATTCCTCTGGCAAATAGCTTTGTTTGCCCAGCGTCGCGCGACGCTGGGTTCCCATATAACGTTTGAAGCTTGCCACCGTTCGATCGGGATCGGTGGTTTGCCGATCGCGTGCTGCGGCACCGACATAGACCATGCCTTGATCATCGACGCTGACGACCGAAGGCGTGAGCCACTCACCTAATGCATTGGGTATCAGTTGAGATGCGCCGTCTTTCCAGATGGCCGCAGCGCTGTTGGTCGTGCCGAGATCGATACCGAGAATCATATTTGCTCCCCCGGCCAGCACCTTATGCCGGGGTCCGCTCGGATTCACGAGACTTTCTTACTTGTCCGATCCATTTTTGGATCATGGGGGAGCGCAGCTCGACACCATGGTCGACGCCGAGGCATTGCCCACTGGTTATGACGGCTTTCCTTAGTCGTTGGCCGCTGAGCTGCCATTCTGGAATCGGCCCAAAAACGGCCAGATAGATTCTGTCCGATCGGGAAGGTTGCCGTCCCCGGAGACTTTCGCGACAGCGCGAAGATCAAAATCAGCCCCTATCGCTCCATGGCTTCGACATTCGCCAGCACCCGCTGCAAGAGATCGACCAGCGTGGCGATTTCCGCCTTGGTGAAGCCGGACGTCATCTCGCGGTTGGCCTGTTGAAGGATTGCCCGCCCTTTTGGCAACTTGGCCTCTGCGGTCTCGGTCAAGGATACCAGGCTACTCCGCCGATCGGTCGGGTCCGGCTTCCGTTGGATGAGGCCGTCGCGTTCCATGCGGGTGAGCAGCTGCGCCATTGATGGCTGTTCAACCTTTGCCCAACGCGCCAACTCCATCTGCGATAAACTCGCCCCATCCTTCAGGGCGCTGAGCACCGGAAGCTGCGCGGTTGCGAAGCCGAGTTCCTGAAACCGCGCATCGCCGATTCGAGTCAGCGCGCGCGAGATGCGGCTGAAATAATGGCCGGGATGCGCCTCGGGAATCCATTCGACATCACCCATTGCATAGGCTCCTATAGATATATATAGGCACCTATGTAGATCGATGGAGATCAATATGGCAAGCCACCCGAAAATCGCGATCGTCGGCGGCGGCCCTGGGGGGTTGCTGCTGGCTCGGCTTCTGCTCATGCGTGGCTGTCACCCCACGGTATTTGAGCGCGACTCCCGCGCGGCTGAACGCCCGCAAGGAGGTTCGCTTGATCTTCATGCGGAGACGGGACAGCGCGCCATGCGGCTAGCCGGTCTTGAGACCGAATTTTCGGCGGCCTCCCGCCCGGAAGATCAGGGCGATCGCCTTTACGACCAGCATGGCGCGCTTCTGTTCGATCACGATGGAGCCGGCGATGACCGGCCTGAAATCGACCGCACGGCGCTAAGGCAAATCCTTCTGGCATCGCTGGAGCCGGACGTGGTGCGCTGGGGCTCCAGGGTCGATGCCGTCATCTCGGATGCGGGCGCCGGTCATAGCATCCTGTCAAATGGACATGCGGAGCAGTTCGACATCGTTGTCGGCGCGGACGGCGCATGGTCACAAGTCCGGTCGCTCCTGAGCGACGTGAAGCCGTCTTATGAAGGCGTGACGCTGATCGAGTTCGGATGCGATGACCGCAATCACCCGCACGTCGCCAGCTTGGTCGGCAGTGGGAAGATGTTTGCAGCGGGGCGAAATCGGCTGCTGATCGGCCAACGCAATAGCCACGGCCATATCCGCTGTTATGCCGGGCTTCGCATCCCCGAGCTGAGTGTGCCGGACTGGGCGGGCACCGATGCCGGCACCGTGCGATCCCGGTTGCGCGACGCATTCGACGGTTGGGCGACATCGTTGACCACGATCTTCGAACATGGCGAGCTCCTGGGGGTTCGTCCGCTTTATGCGCTGCCTATCGGTTTTCGCTGGGTTAGCCGGCCGGGTTTGACGCTGCTGGGTGATGCTGCCCACCTCATGTCGCCCTTTAGCGGCGAAGGCGTGAACCTCGCGCTCGCTGACGCCGTCGATCTCGCCGAGGCGCTGATCGGCGAATCGGCGGCGGTTGCCCAATATGAGATTGGCATGGTGGAACGTGCAGCAATTTCTGCCGAGGGTGCGGCCGAGGGTTTGCGATCCTGCTTTGCGGACGATGCCGTTGCGGCGATGCTTGACCATTATCGGGAACGCACGGAAGGGTGAGTTCGGTCGGGTGCAACACCATCCGCTATCCGAATTTTCGGATGTCGGCGGTGAGAAGCCGGCTGTCCCCTTCTGGTTCGCGGGATTCTTATCGCAAGCGGCAAAAATTGGGCCGTAAGCGGCCCTGCCGCACTCGCCCCCACAGGCCTGCGACACGAAATTGATCTCATCCGCGCTGCCGTGGGCGCTCGTCTTGTAGCGTCGGTGACAGAGGTGCGACCGCGAATCTGTCGCGGCGGCTTTTTCCCATGTTTTGCAAATCGGGCCGCAGTCTATTTTTCCTTTCGATCCAGTCGCACGGTGTATGTGCCGCGCCCCTAATGGGGCGTTTGTGCTCGATCCGCCCTGCCATGAGAATCCACAAAACCTTAGATGCTACCCAACGCATCAAACTCCGCAGCTGCCTTTCGCTTTTCAGTTCATCGTGAAATCATCTATAATCGACCTAACGGGAGGTTTCATATGTTTCGCGGGGTTGCTGCTCTTGTCTTGCTCGCTCAGGTGTCTCCTGCGCTTGCCGTTGAAAACTGCGGCGTCAGCCGTCTCACGCGCGGCGGGCTGAGCCTTTCCGTCACCGTGAGGCAGATAGGGAGTGAAGCTCCAACCGCTTCGACAATAGGCGTTAAATCAGCGAGTGGTGATGGATTGCTGGAGATGCACACGGCTTATTACGAGGAAGGTAGGCGATTCATACCCCATATACTTTACATGCAGGTCGATCCGAGGATCGTTCGGCTAGGTTACGATGGCCCCACCAAAATTAAGTGGAAGACCGACCATGGAGATTGGATCGAATATCCGCGTTGGTCCTACTCAAGCGCGAATAAAAATTCTTACAGTGAGTATTTTGTTATAGCCCAAACTGGGCCGAAATATCTTTCTTTCCGAACCGATTTGCTCGATAAACTGGCTGATGGCGGAAAGTATACCGTTAGTCATTATACAAAGGAAGGCACCGAGCTGATGACCAGTTCGGTAGACTATCCGGATGAGAAGGCGTTGGCGGCCCTTATCACGGAGGTCCGAAGCAGGGCGGTGGCGGGCCTCAGGCCGTGCGGCCCACCAGGCCCTTCGGTCAAACAGGCGCACTGACCGAGCAATTCAGCCCTCGTAGGCCGCCGAGCGGTGAGAATAGGGACGGACAGCAACGCCAAAGGTTGGCTCGTTATCGTTCGGACGAGCGGGAGATGGCAGCTTTCAGAATCTATCATTCTAGTCTGACCGTCTGAAATTGGGCGCGTTGCTGCCCGGCAGCTGCCAAATTCGCGAATGACCGGTTCCGGGATGTGCCGACCTTCCGGGGGGCGAAACGGCGTGACGCGCGGCGTAGATCTGAAACTTGCTCCTCGAAGGCCTAGGTCACATTTTCGAGTGGCGCTTCGGGCGCTTGGGAGACACGCCTCCGTGGCCAGCGCCATCCCATCCTGCGGCGGATCCAACGCGCGAACGCGAGAGCCAGTCCGGCAGCAATGACCCATGGCAATCCCGCTACGATGGCTGTGACGAGCGTGGCGATGCTCTTGGAAAGAGTTTCACCAGCACTCGCGAGGCTACCGCGAACAGGCGAATTGCGACCGGGCGTATCGTCAAAGGCGTAGGTGATGGTGAAACGCGACATTGCCACACGCTGCGCGAGCTCCGCCTGCTGGCCGCGGGCGGCGTCGAGTTCCTCCTGGGTCGTGGCGTAAGCCCGCTCCGCCTGGACCAGTTCGCCGACATTGCCTTTGCCTGATCGGATGATGCCGAGTAGACGCTCGGCAAGCGCCTGCTTTGCGCGCACCTTAGCGTCGGTGTCGATTACTTGCCGAGTGACGTCTTCTGCCTCGACCAGATGGTTTGCCGGCGTCGCTCCGCCAGCTACCGCGATCGCGTCGAGCCGCTGGTTCATCTGGCTCGCCAGCCGGGCGTCGATCAGCAGCACCGCATCGCTGTTCACGACATGCTCGTCGGGCGACAGGGCGCTCAAGCTCGATTTCACCACGAGGCAGCGCGCGGTCCCCAGCTCGCGACATAGCGCAAGCTGTTTACCCTGAACCTCACCCACGGTCCGCCGGTCGAACGAATAAGTGGTGGTATAGCTGTAAGCGATGCGTGGTCCCGCCGCCATAGCGCTGTCCTGTGACGGCCCGGCCGGTTCTTCGACGTCGAACATGCTCAGCTTGCGCATTTGCATATTCTCGCTTTTGTTCCCGCACCCGATCAGGAGGGTTGCCGTCAGCAGAACGAAGCTTTTGCGCATATCGAGGAACTCCCCTTCGCAGGGTCGTTCACTCGATACCGCTTCGTCAAGAGCGGCTTTGCTTCGGTTGCCGGTAAGCGGCTGGCAATCTGCACAGACGCCGCAACGCTCATCGAGACCCGGTAATTCTTGCGGAATCTGAGCCGGTTTTTTCTTACATTTCGCAGGGATATCCGCCAGGACTCAATTGTCTCGCGCGATATCGCGCGGGCGCGATGCGTTTATCCGCGCCCGCCCGGTGCGTTTCACGGAGCAGCCATTCGCCAGTGGTTTCGCTCGGCCCCTCGCGCTCACTGAAGCTGGCCCGGCAGACTGCAATCTCGTAGGGCATCCTTATGTCGACACCGAAACCGATCCTGACCATGGGCCTGCTGGCAGCGCTTGCCGCGTGCGGTAACGCACCTGCGACACAGCCTGATACCTCGTCGAAACAGGCTCACTGGCAACGAGGCGGCGGATCGCCTTATGAAATCGCCGACACCGAGGTCTGGGATGTGCCAGATCCTGTATCTCATCGCGGCTACCAGATATTCGTCGCGCTACCCCCGTCCTATCGGGATCAGCCGCAGCGGCGGTATCCAGTCTTGTATGTGACTGACGCCGATTATGCCTTCCCTATTATCAAGCAGATCGCGCGGCGGCTCAATGGCGAGGGGCCCGCAATCGAGGAATTTATCCTCGTTGGGCTGTCTTATGCCAAGGGGGACGGCGGCATGCAAAGCCGGCGTCGCGACTATACGCCGACACCCGCCGGTTCTGGTGAGGGATCGACCGTCGATGTGCACGGACAGTCGCTTGCCTATATCAGTTATCTACGTGACCATGTGCTGCCATTCGTTAATGGTCATTATCGCGCGGACAAGCAACGAAGCATATTTCTTGGTCATTCCTACGGCGGGTTGCTTGGAGCCCAAATCTTATTGACCGATCCGCACTTGTTTTCGGGTTATGTTCTCGGCAGCCCGTCTCTTTGGTACGATCGGCATTACATGCTGGGTCGCGAGGCCGTTTACGCTTCAGCCCATAAGGATTTGCCCGCGCGCGTCTTCATGTACGTCGGCCAGTATGAGGAGGTTCGCAAAGGTGATCCTCGTTATGCCAAAACGTACAACATGGTTTCCGATACCAAGAACATGGAGAAGGTACTGCGATCCCGCCACTATCCCTCGCTTCGGATGCGGGTCGAGGTGCTTGATGGCGAGGACCATCTGTCTGGCGCGCCACGCGGGTTCACCCACGGACTGGCCTACCTATTTTCTTTACCAAAGCAGTAGGGCAGCTTTCGAGGTAAGGCTCAAGATCGTTAAACGGCAAAAACTAGGGCGGGAACTGTCGGGCGGCATATAGTCGCTGAACGTACTGTGGGCGGCAATTCACGAAGAATGAGAAACGGCAGCGGTTCGGGATGGGCCGGGTTCGGGCCGCGGTGATCCGAACCCGAACCGCCCAAGTATCCCGGATTACCGGCAGCGCACCTGGCCGCGATCGACCGAGCGGCCGAGCAGCGCGCCGCCCGCGCCGCCGATCATA
>APMI01009454.1_pt1 | contig 21501 bp, 16 predicted proteins | sample 667938 | NCBI WGS metagenome assembly APMI01 (sample SAMN01084076, study PRJNA167559) | wastewater metagenome | biome: Wastewater | place: Denmark: Ejby Moelle, Odense | collected 2011-11-28
CTCAGCATCCACCGTATCTCATCCACGCCGGAGCATGAGTCGAACTGGTGATTCTGTTGATATCCAGAAGAAAGTCTGTAACACCAAAAGAAAGTCGGTAACACCTGTCTATGTTATGACTGTGGGAGTGCCCCTGTAACGCCCCATGGAGTAGTATATGTCGCAGGAGTATGATCCTAGGCGCCGAACCTGCTGCACAGGTTCGGCGTTTTTGTTCGTATCGAATTGTATGAGACAACTGCTGGCGAATGCTCATCTAGTGCGCCACTTACAATGAGATACTAGCGACAACGATAAGGTTATCTCAATAAAAAGAATGGCTAATCAAGTGGTTGTACTGGAACAACTCCAATCGCACCTCTGGGAATCCGCCAACATCCTGCGCGGCCCCGTGGACGCGGCTGACTTCAAGACCTACATCTTCCCGCTGCTGTTCTTCAAGCGGATTTGTGACGTCTGGGACGAGGAATACGACGAGATCGTCGTCGAAACCGGCGATGCCGAGCTGGCCCTGTTTCCCGAATCGCACCGCTTCCAGATCCCGGACGATTGCCACTGGAACGACGTACGCACCGTCGCGACCAACGTCGGCAGCGCCTTGCAACGCGCCATGCGTGAGATCGAAAAGGCCAACCCGGACACCCTCTATGGCGTGTTCGGCGATGCCCAGTGGACCAACAAGGATCGGCTATCCGATGCCCTTCTCAAAGACCTGATCGAGCATTTCTCGCGGCTGTCCTTTGGCAATCGCCATGTCGGCTCCGATCTGCTTGGTGATGCCTATGAATATTTGATCAAGAAGTTTGCCGACGCCACCAACAAGAAGGCCGGCGAGTTCTATACCCCGCGCAGCGTGGTGCGGCTGATGATCGAGATCCTGGACCCCAGGGAGACAGAAACCATCTACGACCCCGCCTGCGGCACCGGCGGCATGCTGCGCCTGCGGCACCGGCGGCATGCTGCTCGCCGCTGTCCAGCATGTGAAGGACAAACACGGTGACGTAAAGCGGCTTTGGGGAAAGCTCTTTGGCCAGGAGAAGAACCTCACCACCTCGTCCATCGCTCGTATGAACTTGTTCCTGCACGGCATGGAGGATTTCCAGATCGTGCGTGGCGACACACTGCGCAACCCGGCCTTCTTCGATGGCGACCGGCTCGCCAGCTTTGACTGTGTGATCGCCAATCCTCCGTTCTCATTGGAAAAGTGGGGCGAGGAGCAGTGGATCAATGACCCCTTCGGCCGCAACTTCGCCGGCCTGCCACCCTCAAGCTCCGGCGATTTCGCCTGGGTGCAGCACATGGTCAAGTCCATGGCCGAGGTCAAAGGTCGCATGGCCGTGGTGCTGCCACAGGGGGCCCTGTTTCGCAAAGGGGCCGAGGGAGGCATTCGCCAGAAGCTGCTGGAAATGGATCTGGTCGAGGCCGTCATCGGCTTGGCACCGAATCTGTTCTACGGTACCGGCCTCGCCGCCTGCATTCTGGTGCTGCGCAAGAAGAAGCCCGCGCAGCGGCGCAAGAAAATCATGATCGCCGATGCCTCGCGCCTATTCCGGCGTGGCCGAGCACAGAATTACCTGGAGCCGGAGCACGCCCTCGAAATCCAGCGCTGGTTCGAGAAGTTCGAGGATGTTCAGGATGCCGCGCGCGTTGTCAGTCTCGACGACATCAAGGCCGAAGACTGGACGCTCAACATTTCCCGCTACGTGCTGCCGCCCTTGCAGGAAGATATTCCGCCGCTGCCGGAGGCCATCGCTGCCTTCAAGGATGCGCTGAACCGTTGCCGGGAAGCGGAAGAAAAGCTGGCATCTGTAATGACAAGCGGCGGATGGGTATAAGCATGTTTTTTGTCTCTGACAGGCAAGCAGAACGGCACCAGCGGATACGCTCTTTCGTCACACATGAAAGCTCGACTATTGCGGTCATTTTGGCGGCCATTGATTTCGAGTGGTCTATTCGACGGGCCATCCTTGCCTTGGGGACGAGTCCAACGAAGCACATCCGAGAGGTGGTCTTCGCTGAGTTTGGCGGTGGATACCAAAACTACGCTGATGCCTGGAAAAAGGAGGTGGCAGTCTGGCTAGGGCAATCCTTGCCACAGACGATCCCACATTGGTCTAGGCTGGCCAGCAAAAAGGATGGCGCAGTTCGATTGCGCGGACAAATCGTTCATGGTGCCCAAGTCACGGTATCGGCTGATTACGCTCGCCCACGAGTAGAGGACTGGCTAAGTGCTTCGAAACTCTTGGAGTCTATTGCGGTTCAGCACAAGACCTCGCTCTATAAGCGGATCGTCAGACGGACACCAAGAAAATCACTTTGATGAGGCGAATCACCCAACAAGAACTCGAATCCTACCTGTGGGGCGCCGCCGTCCTGCTGCGCGGCCTGATCGATGCCGGCGACTATAAGCAGTTCATCTTCCCGTTGCTGTTCTTCAAGCGTGTCTCCGATGTGTGGGAAGAGGAATACCAAGTGGCGCTGGCCGGTTCCGATGGCGATCTCTCCTATGCCGAGTTCGCCGAGAACCATCGGTTCCAGATTCCTGAAGGAGCCCGCTGGAGCGAAGTGCGTCAGACGCCGAAAAATGTCGGCATGGCCATCCAGACTGCGCTGCGACAACTGGAAGCGGCCAATCCTGACCTGCTCGCTGGCATCTTCGGTGATGCGCCATGGACCAACCGCGAGCGCCTGCCCGACGAAACCCTCAAGAACCTGATCGAGCATTTCTCGACCCAAACGCTCTCGGTCGCCAACGTGCCCGAGGACGAACTCGGCAACGCCTACGAATTCTTGATCAAGAAGTTCGCCGACGACTCCGGTCACACCGCCGCCGAGTTCTACACCAACCGCACCGTGGTGCACCTGATGACGCAACTGCTCGCGCCCCAGGCCGGCGAATCGATCTACGACCCCACCTGCGGCACCGGCGGCATGCTGATTTCGGCGCTGGCCGAGGTCAAGCGCAGCGGTGGCGAGTACCGCACGCTCAAACTCTACGGGCAGGAGCGCAACCTCATCACATCGGGCATCGCCCGGATGAACCTGTTCCTGCATGGCGTCGAGGATTTCCAGATCATCCGGGGCGATACCCTGGCCGACCCCAAGCACATTGAGGACGACCGCCTGCGCAAGTTCGACGTGATCCTGGCCAATCCGCCTTATTCCATCAAACAATGGGATCGCGAGGCGTGGTCCCAGGATAAATGGGGCCGCAACTTCCTCGGCACCCCACCGCAAGGCCGCGCAGACTACGCTTTTCAGCAGCACATCCTCGCCAGCCTCAGCGACAAGGGCCGTTCCGCCATCCTCTGGCCCCACGGCGTGCTGTTCCGCAACGAAGAACAGACGATGCGCACCAAAATGGTCGAACTGGATTGGGTCGAAGCCGTGATCGGTCTCGGGCCGAACCTGTTCTACAACTCGCCGATGGAATCCTGCATTGTCGTCTGCAACCGGCGCAAACCGGCAGCGCGCAAGGGCAAGGTCCTGTTCATCGACGCCTTGAGCGAGGTGACGCGGGAGCGAGCGCAGAGCTTCCTCAAACCCGTACATCAGCAGCGCATCTTGCAAACCTTTAGGGTATTTGCCACTGAGGAGGGTTTCTCGGCCGTGGCGACGCGCGAGCAGATTACCGCCAACAGCGCGAACCTGTCGATTCCACTCTACGTCAAGCGGTCGACAGTAACGGCGAGCAGCAACGGTGACGGCGAGGGAATCAGCCTGCGTTCGGCCTGGGAGAAATGGCAAACAGATGGCCGGGCGTTCTGGCAACAGATGGACGGGCTGGTGGAAACGCTAGACGGGTTGCCAACAACCGAGGATTCGGCATGAAACTTAGAGCTATTCGTCTCTCGAATTTTCAATCCTTTGGGGCCGAGTCCACCGAACTCGCACTTGAAGACATTACCTATCTGATCGGCCCGAACGGTGCGGGCAAGACCGCCGCTTTGCTGGCTCTGTGCCGTCTCTTCGCCTTCGATCCCTCATCGCGCCGTGTTCAACGCTCTGATTTTCACGTACCTTTCGACGAGAAGGTGGCCCCGGACGAGCGCCAGCTTTGGATAGAGGCTGACTTTGTCTTCCCTGAATTGGCGGACGATGAAGATAACTCCACGGTCGCCCCTCACTTTGGGCATATGCGTCTGGATGAGCCTGACGGCATTCCACGTGTCCGTTATCGTCTCAGCGCCACTATGGGCGCGGACGGCGACATCGAAGAGACACTGGTCTATGTGCTAGATGTGAATCCAGATGGCTCACCTCTAAGCATCGCGCAAGTACCAAGAGCCGAGCGCAGTCATATTCACGTGCATTACCTTCCGGCGAGACGTGACCCAGCTGACCACATTACCTATGGCACCAACGCCCTACTCGGCCGACTGTTCCGCTCAGTAAATTGGGAGAACGAACGTGAGGAGATCAAGGATCTCACCGACCAGATAAGCGATAGCCTGGCTGCCAACCCATCAGTTGATGCTTTCAGTGAGAGTCTGAAGTCGGTATGGGGAACGCTTCATAAAGGCAGTTTCTTTGCCGATCCCAAGATCACGTTTATCGCTTCTGAAATTGAAGCGCTGCTGCGGCATATGTCTGTTTCATTCTCGCCGGGGCATGACGAAACTCTTGTCGACTTTTCTCGGCTGAGCGATGGCCAGAAGTCGATGCTTTACCTGTCACTCGTCCTGTCGTCACAGGCAATCGGCCGCGCAGTCCTCTCGGGTGATGACAAATCTTTTGACCCGGATAAGTTGCGGCCGCCCGTCTTTACGCTGGTTGCCGTCGAGGAACCAGAAAATAGTCTTTCACCCCATTATCTAGGGCGGATTGTCAACGCGCTGAATGCCATGGCGAAGAATGAGGATGCCCAAGCCCTCATAGCCACACATGCCCCGTCGATGCTCCGGCGTGTTGAACCCAAGCACATCCGGTATTTGAGGCTGAATGATGATCGGGTATCTCGCATTACGCGCATCCGACTGCCTAAGAAGACTGACGAAGCCCACAAGTTTGTCCGTGAGGCAGTTCAAGCATTCCCGGAAATTTACTTCTCCCGCTTAGTCGTGCTTGGTGAGGGGGATAGCGAAGAAATCGTATTGCCGCGAGTCTTACGAGCAAAAGGAGCCCCCGTTGACGAGTTTGCGGTCACGATAGCGCCGCTTGGCGGTAGGCATGTCAACCATTTCTGGCGTCTGCTCGCGACATTGAACATACCGTTCATCACATTGCTTGACCTCGACGTGGCCAGGTACCAAGGAGGTTGGGGCCGAATCAAGTACGTCAACGACCAGTTGGGGGAGCACCAACCGGAGAACAAGCTTCCCGCGGGTTTTGGAATCCCAAAATGGAACTCGGACAAGGAGATGGTCCGTGACTATTCAAACTATCTCGATGAGCTTGAAAAGAGGGATGTCTATTTTTCCTATCCGATGGATCTTGACTTTGCGATGCTCATTGCTCATCCAGATGAGTATGACGTTGAATATATCGCACCCAGTGCGACAACGATAAAGGCCGTGTTGGGTGACAGTCACCATGACTCAACCCAGTACAGCGACGATGAGCTAGCTCTGTTCAGCACCTACCAGAAGCGCTTTAAGCTCGGCAGTAAGCCCGCCGCACACATCGAAGCACTGGCAAATCTAAGCGACGCAGAATTGCTTGCGAACATGCCAGAATCGCTTGGGAGGCTGGCAGACGCAGTGATCGCAAAGCTGGAGGAGCTGCCCGAGTGATATCAGTCGCCATATGGCGTCCTGCCGACGGGCTGACCCTTGAACCCAACGCACTGCGAGCAGCGCAGGAACAAGAGCGCTGTCAAGCTCTGACCGCAGGACCGGGCGCCGGCAAAACAGAGATGCTCGCGCAGCGCGCGGATTTTCTGTTGCGCACTGGCACCTGCCGCTATCCCAAGCGGATTCTGGCGATCTCCTTCAAGGTTGATGCCAGCAAGAATCTAAAGGAGCGCGTTCAGCGTCGCTGTGGTTCCGACCTCGCCTCGCGATTTGACAGTCACACCTTTCACGCCTTTGCCAAACGGATTATCGACCGATTCCGGATATTGCTTACTGGTAATGATGCCCTCGATGTGGGCTACAAGATCGGCGACAGGAAAGTCACTGGAAAGCAGATTGAATTCAGTGATCTGCTTCCTCTGGCGATTCAGATATTGGAGGCATCACCCATTGCTAAGAACGCGATCCGTCAGACTTACAGCGACGTTTTTCTAGACGAGTTCCAAGATTGCACGGATAAGCAATATGAGCTCATAAAGATCGCCTTCCAAGGCACAGCCATTCGCCTAACGGCGGTTGGGGATACAAAGCAGAAAATTATGAGTTGGGCCGGCGCCTTAGACGGGATATTTGAGACCTTCGCCGCAGATTTCGTTGCGGTGCCGCTCAATCTATACCGCAACTTTCGTTCGAAACCACGCCTGCTGAGAATGCAGAACGAGATCATTCGCGTGCTTGATCCAGCTTCCGTTATGCCTGATGATCAGATCGTAGGCGATGAGGGTGAGGTCTTTGCTTGGCGCTTCGAGGACAGCCAAAGGGAGGCGGAATATCTTGCGGATCTGATCACCGGTTGGATCAAAACGGAACAGGTACCCCTGTCGGAAATCGCCGTACTGGTATCGAAGCAACTAGACCTGTATGGCGACCACCTCATGACCGCGATGGAAGGGCGAGGTATCCCTTTCCGCAATGAACAGCAGATGCAAGACATTACTGCGGAACCGGCCGCACGCTTGGTGGTCGATTATCTGTCCTGCCTCTATGGTCAACGTGAGCCCAACGCCTGGATGAGATTGATGAATCTGTTGGTCCCATTTGCCGACGACGAGATACAGGCGAACGTTCGGCAGGATTTCCAACGCTTCATCACGGAGCAGCGAAAAGACGTAGCCCTAGACGAACTTATTGAGAAGCCTTTTTCCGGATGGTGGGAATACGTTCTTCGCTTTCTGAAAAGGATTGGCATTGAGACTCTGGTTGCACTTTCTCCGGACTATGAAGCCCATGTCCGACTTAAAGAAGTGATCCAGGACACCAAGAAGCGAATCGAAGAGTTGCTCAAACTTGAACCGGATTTGCCCAAGGCACTTGAACGCTTTTCGGATGACCAGGCCGTACGCATTCTGACCATCCACAAAAGTAAAGGACTGGAGTTCGATTCAGTCATCATTCTTGGTGTCGAGGATCAGACCTTTTGGGGTAAGGCAGACGAAGAGCGTTGCGCCTTCTTCGTCGGGATGTCACGTGCAAAGCGGCGGTTAGTCATGACCATATGCGAGCGACGGGAAACCCCTCCTTCAAATCCTTATAGATGGCGCGAGCAAAGAAGCCCACACGCAGAATTTCTTGGTTATGCCACGCCGTTCTTGAGTCAGCAGCAATGAAGAATCAATCTCTCAAGCCCGACTGGCGCAGGGTTAAGTTTGGAGACGTGGTGCGGCTGTCCAAGGCGCGCTGTGCCGATCCGTTGGCCGAGGGTATCGAGCGCTTTGTTGGGCTGGAGCATCTGGAGCCTAGCGACCTGCGCATCCGCAGTTGGGGCAACGTGGCAGATGGCGTTACTTTCACCAGCATGTTCGAGCCGGGGCAAGTGTTGTTCGGCAAACGCCGCGCCTATCAACGCAAGGTGGCGGTAGCCGATTTTTCGGGTGTGTGCTCCGGCGATATCTACGTGCTGGAAAGCCAGGATGCCGATGCGTTATTGCCTGAACTGCTGCCGTTCATTTGCCAGACCGATGCGTTCTTTGAACATGCGGTCGGCACCTCAGCAGGTAGCTTGAGCCCCCGTACTAACTGGACGAGCCTGGCGGATTTCGGTTTCGTCTTGCCGTCCAAGGGTGAGCAGCGGCGCATCGTTTTCATGCTCGGCGCGTTGGAGGAAAACCTTGTTGCACTTGATGCAGCGCTTGCGTCGGCGATTACTCTGGAATTCTCGCGGCTGGAAGACGCACTCGATTCTGTTCCATGTGATCGCCTTGTTCCAGTCGAAAAACTGGTAACGACAGGGCCAAGAAACGGCCATTCACCAAAGGTAAATGCCGATTCGCGTGGATACCCAACCCTGAGCCTCAGCGCGGTCAGAGATGGACGTATCATCACCGAGGGCAACGTGAAGTATGCCGAGGTGACCGATGAACAAGCAGCAGCCTTCGCGTTGAAGGAGGACGATGTACTCGTCGTGCGCGGCAATGGCAACAAGCTGTTGACTGGAAAATGCGGGATTGTCGATGCCGTGCCGAAAGCGTGCTTCTACCCAGACTTGCTCATTCGGCTGCAATTCGACAGTGATGTAATGCGGCCACAGTTCGCCGCTCTGCAATGGAATACGCCGAGCACTCACAAACGCCTGCTCTCACGAGCCAAGTCCACCAATGGCATCTGGAAGATCAACGGCAGCGATATACGACAGCACACGCTGAAGGTTCCCGCCATCGAAATGCAAGATGCGTTACTGGAGGAAATTCGATCAATTCGACAGGCACGGGCCGATATCGAGAAGCGCAAAGCGCTGGTCCAAAACTTCAAGGCACTGGCCTTGAAAGAAATCGCGTAAGGGAGTGGCAATGGCATTCAACGAATCCAACACCGTCGAAGCCTATCTCTACGATCTGCTCTCTGGCCCGGCCAAGCCTGTCGCGGTCAACGTCGCTCAGGAGCCGGAAAGCAATTACGGCCGCGCCCACAAGGGCCTCGGCTGGCGCCGTATCGCCAGCGCCGACATTCCGCGTCAGACGCAGGAAGTCCTGGTTGAAAAATGGGTGCGCGAGGCTCTGATTCGCCTCAATCCGGAAATCGCGGCCGATCCCGAATTGGCCGACCAGGTTCTCTACAAACTGCGCGCCATCATTCTCTCAGTACGCTCTGACGGCTTGATTCGCGCCAACGAGGAAATGACGGCCTGGCTACGCGGTGAGCGCTCCATGCCCTTCGGCCAGAACAACGAGCATGTGCCGGTGCGGCTGATCGACTTCGACAATCTGGACCAGAACCAGTACGTCGTCACCCAGCAATTCGTCTACCGCGCTGGCAGCGCCGAACGTCGGGCTGACCTGGTATTGCTGGTCAATGGTTTCCCACTGGTGTTGATCGAGGCCAAGACGCCGACGCGCTCGGCTGTTAGCTGGGTCGATGGCGCGGTACAGGTGCATGACGACTATGAGAAGTACGTTCCGGAACTGTTCGTCTGCAACGTGTTCTCGGTGGCTACCGAGGGCAAGGAATATCACTACGGTTCGCTCGGCCTGCCGGTCAAGGATTGGGGGCCGTGGAATCTGGATGCGGATGGTGGCGACTCGCAACGGCATCCTTTGCACGGACTAAAGCTCGCCGCCGAAAGCATGTTGCGACCGCATGTGGTGCTGGACATCCTCTCCAGTTTTACCCTGTTCGCCACGGACAAGAAGCAGCGCCGCATCAAGATCATCAGCCGCTATCAGCAGTACGACGCGGCCAACAAGATCGTCGAACGGGTGCTGGCGGGCTATCCAAAGAAGGGCCTGATCTGGCATTTCCAGGGATCGGGCAAGTCACTCTTGATGGTGTTCGCAGCGCAGAAGCTGCGCCTCCATCCGCGCCTGAAGAACCCGACCGTGCTGATCGTCGTGGATCGCATCGACCTCGACACCCAGATCACCGGCACTTTTACCGGAGCCGACATCCCGAATCTGGAGAAGGCCGAGACCCGCGACAAGCTGCAGCAACTGCTGGCACAGGATGTGCGCAAGATCATCATCACCACGATCTTCAAGTTTGGCGAGGCGGATGGCGCACTCAATGAGCGCAGCAACATCATCGCTTTGGTGGACGAGGCACACCGTACTCAGGAAGGTGATCTTGGCCGCAAGATGCGCAACGCCCTCCCCAATGCCTTCCTGTTCGGCCTCACCGGCACGCCAATCAACCGCTTCGACAAGAACACCTTCTACGCCTTCGGCGCTGTCGAGGATGCGAAGGGCTACATGAGCCGCTATGGTTTCGAGGAGTCGATTCGAGACGGGGCAACGCTGAAGCTGCACTTCGAGCCGCGCCTGGTGGGACTGCACATCGACAAGGCCGCAATCGATGCCGCGTTCAAGGAGATGACCGGGGGCCTCTCTGACCTGGACCGGGACAACCTTGGCAAGACCGCCGCCAAGATGGCGGTGCTGGTCAAGACACCGGATCGTATTCGGCGCGTCTGTGAAGATATCGTCCAGCACTTCCAGAGCAAGGTGGACCCGAACGGCTTCAAGGGTCAGGTCGTCACCTTTGACCGCGAATCCTGTCTGCTCTACAAGACCGAGCTCGACAAGCTGCTGCCGCCAGAGGCCAGCGAGGTCGTGATGACGGTGAACTCGGGCGAATCCCAATACAAGGCTTTCAACCGCAGCAAAGACGAAGAAGAGCGTGTACTCGATAGCTTCCGCGATCCAAATGATCCGCTGAAACTGTTGATCGTCACCTCCAAGCTGCTCACGGGCTTTGATGCGCCGATCCTGCAGGCGATGTATCTGGACAAGCCACTACGCGATCACACGCTGTTGCAGGCCATCTGCCGAGTGAATCGCACCTACTCGGAGCAAAAGACTCACGGCCTGATCGTGGACTACCTCGGCATCTTTGACGACGTGGCCAAGGCGCTGGAATTCGACGAAAAGGGCATTACCGCCGTTGTCTCGAATATCCAGGAACTCATGGATCGGCTGCCGGAGGCGATGCAGAGATGCCTGGCCTTCTTTGCCGGTGTGGACCGCTCGGTGGAGGGCTACGAGGGCCTGATCGCTGCCCAGCAGTGCCTGCCCAACAACATGGTGCGCGACAACTTTGCCGGCGAGTTCAGCCTGCTCAACAAGTTGTGGGAAGCGATTTCACCCGATCCAGTCCTCGGCGAATATGAGAAGGACTACAAGTGGTTGTCGCAGGTGTATCAGTCAGTGCAGCCCTCCAGCGGCCACGGCAAGCTGATATGGCATTCGCTGGGCGCCAAGACCATTGAACTGATCCACCAGAACGTGCATGTCGATGCTGTGCGTGACGATCTCGACACGCTGGTGCTGGATGCCGATCTGCTGGAGGCGGTGCTCTCCAATCCCGATCCGAAGAAAGCCAAAGAAATCGAGATCAAGGTGGCACGGCGGCTGCGCAAGCATCTCGGCAATCCGAAATTCAAGGCGCTATCGGAACGGCTTGATGCACTAAGGGATCGGTTCGAGTCTGGCGTACTGAACAGCGTTGAGTTTCTCAAGCAACTGCTGCAACTGGCCAAGGAAGTGTTGCAGGCCGAGAAGGAAATCCCGCCCGAGGAAGACGAAGATCGCGGCAAGGCGGCACTGACCGAATTGTTCGCCGAGGTGAAAACCGCCGAAACGCCGATCATGGTCGAGCGGGTGGTGACAGACATCGACGAGATTGTGCGGTTGGTGCGCTTCCCCTGCTGGCAGGACACGCTGGCTGGCGAGAGAGAGATCAAGAAGGCGCTACGTAAATCGCTGTTCAAATACAAGCTGCATGCAGAAGAGGAATTGTTTGAGAAGGCTTACAGCTACATTCGGCAGTATTACTGAGGAGGAAATGAGCGCGATGGAGCCATCGTTGTTTGACGATGACAAGGGACCGGATGACGAGCATTCGTTCGGCGGTATCTGGACTCTCATCAAGCTGGAGGCGCTTGAGCAGTATCTCGTTGCCTTCAACACCGCACTGAGCAAACGGAACTTCACACGCATCTACATTGACGCCTTCGCGGGAACGGGTCGCTGCGACATCAAAATGGATGGTGAAAAGACCAGTATCGATGGCTCGGCAAGACGGGCGCTGGCGACTATCCCACCGTTCCACAAATTCTGTTTCATTGACCTTCGCTCCAAGAAACTCGCGGCGCTCAAGGCACTGGAAACAGAGTTTCCAGACAAGACCATCGATGCGATTCGTAACGACGCCAATGCAGCACTGAAGGCTTTATGCGAGCAGTACCGATGGAAAAACGAACGTGCAGTGTTGTTTCTCGACCCGTATGGGATGCAAGTTGAATGGGTAACGCTAGAGGCAATCGCCAAGACTGGCGCGATCGACGTCTGGTATTTGTTCCCCTATGCCGGGCTATATCGGCAAGCAGCGAAAGACGCCGATGCAATGGATGCTGACAAGGAGGAATCGATCACCCGTTTGCTGGGTACGGATGAATGGCGCCAGGTGTTCTATATGCCGAAAAGGCAAGCGAGCTTGTTTGGTGGTGACAATGGGGATGAGCGTGATGTGGATCACCACCAGATGCTTGATTTCGTCTCCAAACGCTTGAAGGGGCTTTTCCCGGCGGTGACCGCCCCGAAGATTTTGTATCAAGGTGGAGATTCCAAAAACCCGAGCGGCGCGCCACTATTCGCGCTCTATTTCGCAGCCTCGAACCCGAAGCCAGCTGCGTTTGGATTGGCGATCAAGATCGCCAAGGATATCCTGGATACGCTATAGGCCAGCTTGGATGAGTTGAGGGTACGCGTCCCAAGTGCGCCCGCGGAAAACGCGTCCGTTGGCCTTCTTATGGCGCTTCACGCCGTCGGCACCCCAACCGCCCCACTGCTTGAAGAAGAAAGCTGCGCCAGCCTCATCCGCCTGAATCTTCACGATCTCCACCCACTCTGGCTTCATGGGCCGTGCTTTCGGCCCGGATTCGCCGCCTACGATCACCCAGTGGATGTTGGCGAGATTCATCTCGCCAACATCCTCCAACAACGGTTCGACCGACAGGAAACGGATGTGAGCATCCACCTGACGCAAGTAATCGATGCGTGGCACGCCGTATTGGCGATCCTCGACCGAAACACCGAGCCATACATTTTTTGGACAGCCGCGATTCTTGAAATACACCGGCAGGCGTTCGGCACGCTTGGTCAGTATTTGATAGGTGTGCTGCGGCGTCTGCCGGATCACAGAGAAGACTTGGTCGAGAAACTGATCCGGGATGTCTTCGTGAAAGAGATCACTCATCGAATTGACGAAGTAGACCATCGGCTTCTTGCGCTGCAATGGCTGCCCAAGACGCCCAGGAAGGATCGTCAAATTGAAACCGTCCTCATAGCCAGGAGCTCCCATGGCATGGAGCCGCCCTGCCATCACTTCGGCATAGCAATGCTTGCAGCCAGGGGAAATTTTGGTGCAGCCCGTTGTTGGGTTCCACGTCTGTTCGGTCCATTCAATTTTCGATTGCGTCGACATAATGAATCCTAACTTACCTCTGGCTCTCTGTACGAGCCACTACTGCTAATCTGCCGCGCAGAAGCTGAGCGCTAGCGATGATCTTGCATTTGCATTGCATGTCGCATAATATGCAAAATATGCCCGATATACAAGATCGTCGATGCTGACAAAAGGTCAATCAGCGCAACTGCTGTTGTTGTCTGACTATATGGATAGGAAACAGCTTACACAGCAAGAGCTGGCGTTAGCTACAGGCGTTCATCAATCTCAGGTCAGTCGAATTCTTGCAGGTCGCGCAAGGCGCACATCTCGGAATCTGCTCAAGTTATGCAAATATGCAGAAACATTAAGTGTGCCCAATGAGCCGACGGAAGGCCGCGATGAAGAAATCGTTGTTGCGATACGCTCGCTTCTCGGCCATCGCGCCGAGGAAAATCAAAGGTTGCGTGATGTCGTGATCAGTCTCAAAGCCTGGCGGGACAGCTGGCCCGGCAAGATATGAACGGCCCGATTGCATCCAAGCGTTTGGCGCCAGCAGCGGCTGAACTCGTTGAACGGGTTCCGTTCTTTCCCGACGAGACGACTTTCAATTACGTTAATCGAATCGCTTGTTTGACTGCTGCGATCAACAGAAGGCAGGTTGCTGCGATGCTTTTCGGCAGCCCGACAATTCGCACCGAGCGGCCGCTGCATTGCGGCTTTGGGCATCTTGCAGCACTGCACGCCGATGCCTATGGGGCCTCTCCTACCGATTTTCCGCAGCGGTTTGGAATGCTCGCGTTGTATGCGCCGTTCGTCGATGCTGAGCGGTATCGTCGGGCTCTGAATTTCGTTCACGGAACACGGCTCAACGGAGCTAACGAGATTGTAGGGCTCAGATCTTTTGGCGTGTTCCGCGATACGCCTGCATTCTGCCCCGGATGTCTGGAAGACGATCTTGCAGACGGTCGGCCAGCATATTTCCGTCGGGTGCATCAGGTGCTGGCGGTCACGCGCTGTCAAACTCACGGTGTTCCGCTGATCGCAATGTGCCATTCATGTGGGTCAGGGCTGTCACACGAACAGCAGCCTAGGTTGTACTGCCGACATTGCGGGGCGTCGTTAGAGCATGACGAATCCTTCCCAGAGCTTGGCTCGCGGGCGGCCCTGCTATGGCGGCTTGCCAAGTTCATACAGGCAGCAACGCGTGGAGACTTTCCGAACGTGGACGCCAAAATTCGGATCTGGGTGCTGCGTGAGCGAGTAGCCCGTGACGTGAAAAGCCGAAGCGGCACCGTCGGAGACAATCTGGCGCGAGCACTGATCGAAGGTTATGGCCGACTGTTTCTCAGTTCGCTGGGGTTGTCACCGGACTCGTCACCAACGCTTGCATGGCCGGCGCTCTTTCTTGAGGGGCGAAGGTTTGTCTCAGAGCCAATAGCAAACTGCCTTGTCATGGCGATGCTCTTCGATTCGATTGAAGACTACGCTGGCGAAGTTGCCGACGCTGTCCGCCGGGGTAAGCAGCAAACAATTGGTCGAAATTCGTTGTTCAGCGCCACAAGGATGACGATAGGAGTCTTGAAGGATCTTCTGCGTCCGCTGTCCGTCGAAGAGGTGGCGAAGAAACATTCCATCGATCTAGATGACCTCAAGAAATGGGTCGCTGCGGTACCGGGTTTCTCAAAGCGCCGTTTGGTAAGTGGCGCGCGGGTTAAGCTACGAGCTTGCAAAGAAACCATCCTCCAGCACCTAGAGCGACATTCGAGCCAATCGCGCGCTAGTGTAGCTGTCGAGCACAACCGAGAGCTCGGGGTCGTACGCAAGAATGATCGCGCATGGCTAGATCAGCACCTTCCCTCAAGTAGAAACGTACCTCGCGCTACTCATCCCGCGCGACAGCCTTCCGCTCTGCGTTGAGCTATTGCTGCAAGGTCGGATTTGCTTTGATAGCTAGCATGGCGCGATTCTGGACGGAGTCGAATTGATGGGCATTGAGTTTATCGATGCCATATTCCCGGTAAGATCTGCGTAAGCCAGTTCCGGTCGTGTCGAAGTAGCCACTCGAATCCGCTATTCGTCTCGCGGCGGATTCGTTTGACGGGAAGTGATGGATTTGCGTCAAGGATGCTAAGAAACTTGGCACGATATTCCCCACATTGCCTAACAAATCTTGCATTCGCGTGCCTCCGACGTATTTCCGGATGCGACGCAAGGTAGTCCTTTATAAAACTGCGGCGTAGATCCATTTCCGACGAGATCGTAGCTGGGTCATCCCCGAACTCAAGTCGTTCGACCAGTTTGGATTCGAGAGGCGAGTCAACAATGCGAGGGCGCTTCTCGCATTCAATTCCCTGCTCCTTTAGATAAACCAGAGCGCGCGAAGGATGGATACCGACTTCCTTTGCCGCCTGATTAACGGACTTTCCTTGTTTGACGACTAACTCTTTAAGCCATTCGGAAAGCATATTCCGCTCGCTTCTGAGTACTTCTCGCCTTGTGTTGGGGTTCGCTTCAGAAGCGAACTGGTAGCACTGAAGAAAGTGGTCCGGCGACTCGAAAAGAAGTGAGAGTAAGGCGATGAACATAAGTGGATGGTGAACTCCGGGTGCCTGGCGCATCAGCAAGCCGAGGTAGCCTCCCCCAACACTCTGTGATTTAGCAAGGAACTCGAGACCGGGAACAGCAAACAATTCAGACTGAGAGACGTTGACCGCATTCTGAATCTGCTTGAAATGCAAAGAGCCGTCGATGCAGACCCAGCCACGCTCTCTGGCTCGGAGATGGCAGGTGTCGCGTAGCACATCAGGCGTAAATGGCTCCTGATTCGAAGTGGAGTTTGTGCGCAGTGCGCGGCTCCAGACCGCCAGCGATTTCAGATTGTGTATTGATGCGCTAGAGAGCGTCGGGATCTCAAACCAATCCGTTGCTGCAAGCGTGTGCGGCAAGAGAAACTCAGATCGCGAGCGGCGGTGAATGGCGGGCACCGCAACTCTCAGCATTCCTCCGTGTAGTTCGCAAAAATAGATGCCGGGCGTTTGATGATCAGATCGCCAACTGGAGGAGTTTGATTGCGCCACAGACTCACTTACGCACTCCGGACATGCCTTGAGTGGCGCAGGTGTTCCGTGCTTATTGGCCAGCAGGCCGAGCATTCGTGCGACGCGATGCTCTGGGCCGCTACCCATCAGCGCACAAATGGCCTGTAACCGCGTTCTGTCGACAAATTTGGAAAATGCGCTTATCGGCGTCCTGTCGAAAATGATCTGGTCGCGTGATCCGAGATGGCCCAGAGTTCGTTCGATCAGTCTGTCCAGATGAATTGGGAAATCGTGCTTAAGACCGGCATCGGAATGGCCAAACAGTTGGAGGCACGTTTGCCGTGCTGTGGGCATGCTGCTTAGCGCGTGATAGTGCGCACACCAACTGTAGAGCGTTTCATCGTCCCGAAAGCCAGGCAGGAACAGTCTGTTCCGGAGAAAGAGTTGCCCAGAGGGGGCTTCCATCAGTCGATGCGTTGCGTGAGGTCTGCAGTTAGTAGTGCCTGTTGGCGCGATCGATGCTCCACGCACCGAGCCCGGCATGGAGCAGCCCAGCGCCAATGAAGATGGCTCTGCCCACGCTGTCCCCCGATGGAAGGTAGAGGCCGGCAACCAGGATCAGGCCACCAAGGACAAGCATTGCTTGCCCGAAAGAACGACGACGCTGACGCTGTAGGGCCTCGCTAGGAGGCAGCGATTTCAGGTCGACTAAGGTCGCCAGTCGGGACTTGATCTCTGTTCTGCGGTCTTCTGAGCTGTTCAAGTCTCCTCCCTGATCGAAACGAGTCGGTTAGGCTACCAGTCGCAAGGCACGAGCGAGTGTCGCACTTTCGATCTTTCCGCTCGACGAAAATTCGTCATAGAGCAGGTGGACAAGGTCGGACAACTTCGATGGTGGAATTGCTACGCCGTGCTCGGTGGCAAATTCGCAGATCGCGCCGAGGATTTCACGATGTAATTCCCAGTCAAAGTGTTTAGCAGCAAAGTTTGTTGTGGAAAGTCCAGTAGCGACAAAAACTTTGTCCACGCCAAGGGTGGCGATTCCGTCGAGGTACGCGAGATCCGGCACGCGCTGATCGGCTTCATAGGCGACCTGCGTCGACTTCGACACTCCCCCCGCTATACATACTTGCGCCTGCGGCAGCCCCAGGCGCGCCCGCTCTTTCCGTAGTCGCTCTGCATATGGTCCGTTATCGAGTTTCATGATTTAAAAAAGAGTTGACGAATTGTATAAACGACTCTAGATTAGCGAAAACAAGCCCAAAAGTCTACAAAGCCATGCGCGCATCTCTTGCCTCGACCCAGCACAAGACCCCGGATGAAGTAAAGCAATGGTTCTTTCGTGAAGGCTTGCCCGTCACGGAATGGGCCCAGGCCCACGGTTTCCGCCCCGAGGCGGTCTATGCTCTCCTTTCCGGTCGAACCATCGGGCGGCGGGGGCAGGCACATCGTGCAGCGATAGCGCTTGGATTGAAGGTCAGATCCTCGGACTGGCCGTACCGCCATTGTCACCTGTAGATAACGCCCCTCTGGAGGAATTGACCATGCCGTAAGAAATAACTTGGAGGGCTTAGAAAAACAAAAGCCGCAACCTCGGCAAAGGTTCGCGGCTTTCAGATGATGCAGTAGTCAAATCACGTTCGACTGTCTGTATCTTCCTATCAAAACCGGCGGCTGTCAAGCTGCGGGTTCCCTCCGTCACGCCGTTCCCTTCGTTTCCCTTACGTTCGCTGAGTGAAATGTCGTGTCGTTTTTTTGACGGGAGGATTCCGTGTTTGCAAATTGCTCTTGCAATCGTCGTGCCGCTACCAAACAAACTCAACCGCCGGTACCGCATGGCGCCGGACGAAGAGTGCCATTCCTCTTTAGGAATAGGCAATGCCTTATGCGGTGCGAGGCTTTTTGTTGGCCGTCGTGGGCCTAGAAACCAAATGGCGCGCGTCCCAGCGATAAGCTTCGCAAGGCTTCGGGCACTCTTGAAGAGTCAGGCCGGACCTTCGAAATGGCTCGGTGATTATGTGCCCGCGAATATGATCTCGGACAGGAATTGTCCTCGGGACACTCGTCCTTCTGGCTTGGTCGACCCATACCTGAAGCGTGTTTTGCAGGCGCAGGCTCTCACGGAGCGAGTTTTTCTGCTGCTGGCGCGGCACAACCCGAATTTTTTCGATATGCACGAGCAAAAAATTCTCTTCTTCAATCCTGTCCGACACCCACTATTCAATCACCCGACTGCACGCGGACTACAGTTGCCAGGGTTGAGGGGGACGCTCGCAATTGCGAAGTTACTTGGTAAGTTGAAAGACCATCTCGTGGTGCGGGCTCCAAAGGACCACCCGAAATATAAAGGGAAGATGGTGCCTTTCCCATACGTCGGGGATCATCTCGTCTATTTATGGGATTCGATCGGCCCATACGGAGTAAATTGGTCCATCAAGGCTTCACTCGAGGATTTCCATCGGACGTTCAAACGTCGACGTGCGCAACCGTCCAAAGAGGATCGGGAAAGAGCAGAGTTCCGCCATGAACTTGAGCGTCTGTACTACTTCGACGGAATGATTCCGACGCATCAACTCACTCCGTCTATGGTCGACAAGGAACTCAGCATCAACCTGCTGAATTTGTACTATTGGTACGCTAGGCCGCCTCAGAGTGAGCGGGCGATCCTGATCCAGAAGGAGGTGGAGGCTTGGTACTGCGAACAGATTCCACGCTGCAGAGTGATGCATGAGCATTCCAAGATAGCGGCACAAAAGTTCGGTCTCAACGTTTACGACGCAAAATGGATTCTCAAGTCCGGCATTTTTACGCGACAGATTCGTATCGAACTCTTCTGCGTTGTTGCCGACAATCTTCCATTGTTTCCGGAAATCCATGATCCATTCGTTCGATACGCTGATTGGTTTCGGCGGGGCGAATGAACCTGGGGGATCAGCTGTTTGCACCGGAGGGACTTGCGAATCTGGAGGCGAACCGTCGCTACTACTTCTTGAAGACTGACAGAGCTACCAGAACGACGAGTCTGGCTGTGTTTTCCGATCAGAAAAGCGGCCGCCGCATTCAGATCGACCGCTTACCCACAACGGCATTTCTCGAAGGAACCGGCAATGGCCGCATCGTTGCCGCATCAGACAAGATGGCGCTCCCGCCATGGCTTGCGCGTTTGGAGGGTATGGACCTATATGCAGTGGATCTCTCTCGCAAAAATGCAGCGAGGCCCAACAATTTTCTCGCAGATCAACGGTATTGCTACATCGAAGGACTTCTTCCGCGGCTAAAAGAGATACTTGTCGCCGAGAATCCATTTCTGATCGTCAATGAGCATGCGCGGACGGTTACACCGAAGCAAAATCGGACGCGCTTGGCGGAATGGTTTTTCGCGTACATCTGTCATTCGTTTCAGAAAGAAGCGCTTTGGCCGGAATATGCAACTATCGGTACCTACGATAAGTCCGGTGAAGAATACAACGAGACGCACTTCGGCCGAGCCTCCAACGACAGGGGTAAGAATTATGGATGGCCAAGCGCGATGTTCGTCGGCGACATCGTGAAGGCTGTCGACGGTAAGTTGGGAAGCGGCTTGAGCAAGCATGCGATCTATATCGAGTGCCTTAAAAAGACTTGGGGTTGCCGTGGCCGAAAGACCAGCCGCGGAAATATGGAGTTGTATCAGCCAGACGGCAAGCCGTTTCCAGACACGGAAGGGAAATTCTGGTACCGCTGGTATCAGCATCTCGATATCGGGAAAACAAACCTTCGCCTGTATGGAGAGCGCCACATGCGCTCCAAGGCTGGTACGAAGGGATCCTATACGCAGGATGTCTGTGCTCTGATGAGCAAGATGGAGGTTGATGCCTACTTCTTGAAGGAACGTCCTCGCTTGACCCATGGAGACGAAAGCTCTGAACGGTTGTGCGTTGTTCGTGGCATCTGCGTGGGAAGCAAGAATGTGGTTGGAGTAGGTTTCTCGCTGCAGGGGGAAACAGCCTATGCCTACCAGATGATGCTCTTTTGTTCGGCGATCGGCATCGAAGCCTTTGCATTTCTATGGGGTCTTGAGAAAAAAGCATTTTTGGATGTCTTCCTTAAAGGATTGCCTCCCCATTTGATCGCGGATCGCGGAAAAGCGCCGATCCAAGCAATCATACGTAACTTGGAAGCGCAATTTCCTGTTCGTGAACTCACAGAAACATACAGTGGCCAGAGCAAACCGAATGTCGAGTCTGGGCATCCGCGGAAGCGTCAAATAGTCGGGCCTCCCGAGTATGTGGTTAGTGACAAGGACATTGTCCAACTAATCCAGCGCGAAATCTGCCGTGGCGCGAAAGACAATCATATTCGCAACGTCAGCAGTCTGATCGTCGGCGAGCGCGCTTTTGCAGTAACAGACTGTTCCCCGTACGCATTGGCGAAGCATCTCGACGAGCAAGGGCTCAACGATGCCGTCCAAATTCACTTCGACACCGCTGTGCGTACTTATCTAGTCAAGACGAGCTTCAACCTTTGTAACGGAGGCTTCTGGCTGGGCGAACGTTGTTTTTCGTGCAAAGATCTGGATGAGAGTGATACCTATCCGTCACTCAGCCCTGGGCAGTCGATCCAGATCTCCGGCTATCACATGCCACTCAATCTCATGTGGGTATGGGTGGAGTTTCGTGGTCGACTGTTTCAGTTGCAACAGAAGCTTTCTGTGCGCATCGGCGAGAGGGAAAAGATGCTCACCATGGCGGAATTGGAGAAGGAGGCCCAGATCAAGCGAGCTCTCGATTCTGAGCACCGTAGGAGTGCTGACGCAGCAGAAACCGAGGCGCAGGCCCGGTACGAGGAATACGTTGGTGCGAGCTGGGGTAATACCTACCGAAGGCGCGGGCGTCCACGCAAATCACCCGATGCCGCTGTGGAAAAGCGAGTCCTTGTTCCAAGGCAAACCAGAAAGAAAGCAGCATGATCGCCACCAAAGTGCTCAAGCCTTTCATCCTTCCTGAATCGGATGAGGCAATCGCCAGGATTATCGAAGTGAAGCCTCGCGCCATCCAAAACCTAGGCCTTTATGAAGTTGGCGAGGCGTGCGGGCTGATTGAAACCGCTATGAAAGAGAGCTACACGGCAACAACTCAGACCATACGAATTATTCGAGAGGTAGTAGGCAGGTCGAGGGCGTACGTCGCCAAAACTTATTCGTCGGACGAAGATTTTCGGGCGAAGTGCAATAAGGATGACCTTGTGCCAAAGGAGCCGGGATTCGCCACCGCATTGGCGGGTTTGGGGGGCACAGGGAAAACGCAATTGTTCCG
>APMI01027137.1_pt1 | contig 21485 bp, 18 predicted proteins | sample 667938 | NCBI WGS metagenome assembly APMI01 (sample SAMN01084076, study PRJNA167559) | wastewater metagenome | biome: Wastewater | place: Denmark: Ejby Moelle, Odense | collected 2011-11-28
TTTCCACCGCCGTTTCCACCTCAATGCGCCTCCGAAATTACACCATCTGCGCGGACGCTACCTCGCTTGGATGCTTCGAGCACCTTAACCTCCCCGCAGTCGCGGTCGAGGATGAGCTCGTGATGATCGGTCAGGGCAGGGTCCACGAACGCCGGGTTGGGGATGTGTTGTTTCCGCAGAACGAGTCGCGGGAGACCCTTGATATGTATCGGCGCGCGATGGGCTCGCGGGTGTTCGAGACGCAGTATCAGCAGAATCCGGTCGTGGACGGCGGCGGGCTCCTCGACTGGAGCATCTTCAAGACCTACCAGGATAGCCTCCAACGAGAAGGCTTTCGCTGGGTTGTCCAGAGCTGGGATACGGCTTGGTCGGAAGAGCTGACGGCAGACTATTCGGCGGCAACGACCTGGGGGTATCGTGAGGAAGGTTGGTTCCTTCTCAACATCCTTCGTGAACGCCTGTCTTACAACGCCCTGAAGCACCGCATTCTGCGCGAGCGGATCCGTTGGAATCCTGACCATATTCTGATTGAGCGTGCTGGATCGGGTGTTTCCCTGCTTGCCGAACTGAAGCGCGAGGAGGGGCTAAGCCGGGCCCAGCTCTACGGCATGCGGCCTAAGTTGGAAAAGGAAGTTCGGTTCGCCAGCGCCGTAAGCCGGATCATGGATGGCGCGTTCTGGCTGCCCGCGGAGGCACCCTGGCTTTCCGAGTTTCGGCGAGAGTGTCTGTGTTTCCCTGCGGGGAAACATGATGACATGGTCGATAGCTTGGCGCAGTTCATGGCCTTCTTGGGAGAGCGGCGGGCACTCGTCTGGCAGAGAGGGGAAGAGCGGCCTCCCGGTAGACCCCGAATTGGCATGCGCCGCTGAGGCAAAGGCGCCACAGACGAACGCGGGGCGGCGGAAACGGCGCCCCGTCCTTTTCTTAAAGCGCGGCCTTTCTACTCCCCATCACGTCCAGCTGAGACCGGCGGTGGTAAACGTGAACTGATGCCGTCCATCTCCGAAGAACGTGGCTCGATGACGATCTTGTCCGAGTGCTTGAGCTTGGCGAAGAAGTCGAACGCGTCCAGTAGGAATATCTGCTGCGTGCCACCGTCAGCCGGCGTGCCGCAACGGTAGTCTTCGACCGGCCCCTCATCGAACTTGACCGCGACGGTCTCTCCGTCGAAGCAGGTAAACTGGCCGTCCTCAGTCGTCAGATAGATGCTGAGGTCCTTCGTGTTGCTGGAGCGTAGCGTCAGGGTGACCGCCTTCAACCCGCTGGGCCAGGATAGCTGAACGCCGTTCTCGCTCACGACAGACGCGAAGGATGACGTCACCACGAACCGCACTGTCTCCTTCGCGGGCTTCGGCGATCGCCTTCACGGCAACTACAACGCCGGGACGGCGCAGGTTTACGGTGAACTCGGCTACAAGGTGCAGGCCGGCAGCGTCGCCTTCGAACTCTTCGCCAATCTCGCCCATATGAACCTCAACACCAGCGGCTTCATCGAACAGGGTGGTGCTGCGGCGCTGACCAGCGCCTCGTCCAACACGAACACGACCTTTACGACTCTTGGCCTGCGCGGCTCGACGGCCTTCGACGTCAACGGCGCGAGCCTGGCGGCCAAGGGCATGATTGGCTGGCGCCATACCTTTGGTGACGCGACGCCGCTCTCGGCCATTCAGTTCGCATCCGGCGGCTCGCCCTTCACCATCGCCGGCGCGCCGATCGCGCGCGATGCGGCGGTGATCGAAGCCGGGCTAGACTATGCGATCTCGCCCAGCGCTACGCTCGGCATCGCCTATAGCGGTCAGTTCGGCTCGGGCGTCACCGACCAGTCCGTCACGGCGAACTTCAATCTCAAGTTCTGAACGGGTGAAACCGAGTTCCTTGCGGCGAGTACCTCAAGTTTTAGGCACTCGCCGCAAGTCTCCTCATCTTTATCGGCCTCTTAAAAAAATTGGCGACGTCAAGGTGCTCTGGTGTGAGAACAGGCTTGGAGTGCTATCCAAACCGGGCCGCGATTTCACCGGCGGTGAGTTCGCGCTGACCGAATAGCGGCTGCGCATGCAGAGCCGAGTTGAGGTCGTGCCGCTGCGCCAGGGCGAAGCTGCCGCTTTTGCCGTCCACAATCGGCCAGTGCAGGGCACAAAGGGCAATTATCGCGTGAACCTGCGTCGTGGCATCAGCCGCGTCCGCTCCGGCAAGCGTCCCACTTTCGGGATCATTTCCCACAACGCGCGGTGAATGTTCCTTGCTGTTGGTGATACCCCTCAACCACGCGTGTCGCCCGACGCAACCTGCAGCGTCACACTGCGGCTCGTCTATCGTGTTCTTGCTGCTGGTTGGCGAATCAAGATGGCATCGGCGACGGGTGCAAACGCTACCTTGGCGGAAGAACTGCTTGGTAAGCGCCTGAGCTGATCGATTGCGGACCTCGCCGACGGTCGCCCGTATAAGCGAGGCAGGCCGGATTTTGTTTCACCTATGGTCGTTCAGGCAAAATGTTCTGGTCCTCACAGTGTCCTATCCTGGTCAATGGTGCGAACCTCATCAAGAGCCTGACTCCATATGAAAGGCCTAGCGGCGTGATTCTGACACGCACGATGCTCGAAAACGTGGGCTAGGTCATTGGGGTTAAAGTATTCACGATATCAGCGGAATGCGCAGATCATGATTGACGGAGACCGCGACGGCAGCGGGATGATAGGCCAAAAGGAAGAGCGATACACCGTCTTGGAAGGGCATCAAACGATCACGGTCACAAGCTTTAGAAGCGACTGGGGACGGCATCTGCTGGCGAGACCAGCAAGACATGGCCATGCCGGGACTGAACATCCAGGCTACCGCTTCACATTGCGAAGATGGGCCTGGAGACCGCGTTCCGCCTCGCCAGACGCAATCGACATGCCCTCATTCCGAACCTCGCTCGGCGTCACGCCAAACTGCTCGCGGAAAGCCCGCAAGAACTGATTGCTGCTGGAGAAACCCAACTTGTGGGCGATGCTGGTGATCGAACCGGACGTGCCTCGGTGCGAAAGGAGCTGGCGGTAGGCGGCCGTTAGCCGCCTGTCGCGGATGACGGCCCGCACCCCGCCGTCCCCGGCGAACATCCGGTAGAGATGGGCGCGCGACACCCGGAACCGCTGCATGAGAAGTGCCAGATCGAGGTTCGGGCGGTGTAGGTTCGCATCGATGAATTGCAGGACACGCTGGCGGAATATCCGGCTCAGCACCGGATCCTCCGGCAGTTCGTCGATCGTCCGGCCGGCAATCACGGAGATGAGCAGCGTCGTGACCGCCTCCTCGATGCCTAGCGCAACCGCAATGCCCATGGATGGCAAGCGATCCAGACTCAGAACCAGATCGGAAATCAGCTGGGTGACCGGCAGGTCGGCCTTGAGGAGGAGGCCGTGCAGGGGCCGACCGCCCAGCGCCCGATCCAGCGGCGCGCGCGGCAAAACAAGGGGCAGTCCTGAACCAGCAGAAAACTGACTTGTAAAAGCCCGGCCAAGATCCAGAAGGCAGACATCACCATCTTCGATGGTAATTGTGTGCCCCTGGCAATCCATCTTTCCGTTCGCCACCGTGAAGAGTTCGAGCATGTAGAAATCGCTCATCTCACTTCTCAGGGTCAGGCGCCGGCTTCGAGTAAGGTGCTGGGCACCGAAGGTCGTGCGGGAGACGCTCAGTCCGCCAATAAAACGTGCGTCGATCGATCCTTCCAGATGGGTGTCGCGCGCACTTTCAAGCGGCAGGGCATCAAAAAACGGGGCAACCATTTCGCGCCAGTAATCGCTGCGCAAATCCGGCTCGACGAAGTCTGTCGATAATAAAAGCCTGTCCTCCATGTCTTCGTTTAAATCTTCCCCAAGCCGCTTTCAACTGCCCGCATCATGATAGGTCGGCTCACCATGAGATGAGCCCTTGCGCCGAAGAAAAGGAGCCTCTGCGCCGATCGAAAGCTGCGCGTTGCCTTTATTTTTGAAGCAGCTGGTTACGGTGCGGGGGCGAGGATTATGAATAACAATCGTGGCAAGAGCCGCATCTCCCTTCTGCTCGGGAGCACAGTGCTGGCTGGGGTTGTGGCCATCTGCCCGGGATCGGAAGCTGCCGCGCAGACCTTCACCGGCAACCAGACGACGAGTGGCCCATTTGCCAGCGGGACGCAGCTTTTCTACGACACCAGCGCGCTCAACGCCTCGGCCGCCGATGCCGTCAGCGGCGGGGAGCAGTATTTCTACAGCGCCAGCACACTCAATGCCTCTGCCGCCAATGCCGCCAGCGGTGGTAGGCAGTATTTCTACAACACCAGCGTGCTCAGCGCCTCTGCCACCAATGCCGTCAGCGGCGGGTATCAGTATTTCTACACCAGCAGCACGCTCGACGCCTCGACTGCCAATGCCATCAGCGGCGGGACGCAGTTTTTCCTCGACACCAGCGCGCTGAACGCCTCGTCCGCCAATGCCGTGAACGGCGGGACGCAGAATTTCTACATCAGCAGTGCGCTCAACGCCTCGTCCGCCAATGCCGTCAGCGGCGGGACGCAGAATTTCAACAACACCAGCGCGCTGAACGCCTCGTCCGCCAATGCCGTGAGCGGCGGGACGCAGTATTTCTACGACGGCAGCAAGCTCAATGCCTCCGCCGCCAATGCCGTCAGCGGTGGGTCGCAGATTTTCTTCGACACCAGCGCGCTGATCGCCTCGACCGCCAACGCCGTCAGCGGCGGGACGCAGTATTTCTGGGAGAGCAGCGCACTCAACGCCTCGGCCGCCAACGCCGTCAGCGGTGGGAGGCAGAATTTCAACGCCACCAGCGCACTCAACGCCTCGGCCGCCAATGCCGTCAGCGGCGGGGTGCAGTATTTCTACGATACCAGCGTGCTCAACGCCTCCGCCGCCGATGCCGTCAGCGGCGGGACGCAGACATTCTACGCCACCAGCGCGCTGAACGCCTCGTCCGCCAATGCCGTGAGCGGCGGGACGCAGACATTCTACGCCACCAGCGCGCTCAACGCTTCGGCAACCAGTGCCGTCAGCGGCGGGCAGCAGGATTTCTACAACACCAGCGCGCTCAACGCCTCCGCCACCAATGCCGTCAGCGGCGGGACGCAGTATTTCTACGACACCAGCGTGCTCAACGCCTCCGCCGCCAATGCCGTCAGCGGTGGGGTGCAGTATTTCATCAACGCCAGCACTCTCAATGCCTCGGTTGCCAGTGCCGTCAGCGGCGGCTTGCAGTATTTCTACGCTACCAGCGTGCTCAACGCCTCGGCCGCCGATGCCGTTAGCGGCGGGGTGCAGCGTTTCATCGACACCAGCGCACTGAACGCCTCGGCTGCCAATGCGGTTAGCGGTGGGACGCAGGGTTTCATCGCCAGCAGCACGCTGAACGCTTCGGTCGCCAATGCCGTCAGCGGAGGCATACAGACCTTCTACCAGTCGAGTACCCTGAACGTGCTTGCGGACAATGCGCTCACGGAAGGTGTGACGGTCAATTTCGACAACCAGTATGGCGGTCCCGGCGGTACGTCGCGGCTCAACGGTCACAGCACCGTGGTCGGCGCCATCCAGAGTCTGTCGGCCGGTTCGGGTATCGTCGAGAATGGTGGCGCTGCCGACAGCATCCTGACCATCGATGGTTCGACCGCCGGGAACTCATCCTTTTCCGGCCTGATCCGCGACGGCGGCGCGGGCCGGCTGGGGCTGGCGCTGGCCGGCGGCACGCTGACGCTCGATGGCGTGCACAGTTATACCGGCCCGACCAATGTGGACAGCGGCGCAACGCTCGCGGTCAACGGCTCGATCGCCTCGTCGCAGATGCTGACGGTCAACGGAACGGTTGCCGGCACCGGCACGATCGGCAACACCAGCGTCAACGCGGGCGGCACGATCGCGCCCGGCAACGGTGGCATCGGCACGCTCTCGGTGCAGGGCGATCTGGCCATGGTCGCCGGTTCGCGGTTTGCCGCCCAGATCGATGGCGCCGGCGCCTCCGACCGCATCACCGTCACCGGCGCCGCCAATATCAGCGGCGCAACGCTCGATGTCTCGGCCTCCGGCATGGCGCTCGCGCGTTATACGGTTCTGACGACCACCGGCGGCCTCACCGGAACCTTCGATGTCGGTCCGATCTCGGCCTTTGTCGGCGTTACCGCCGACTATGACGCCAACAACGCCTATCTCGATATATCGAGGATGCGCGACTTCGCCGACGCCGGCGCGACCCGCAATCAGAAGGCGGCTGCCTACGGCATCCAGGGCATTTCGGGCGGCAATCCGTTCTTCACCGGCAATGCGCTCTACAACGCCATCCTCGCCCTTCCAACCGATGCCGCAGCCCGGAACGTCTTCGATCAGCTCTCGGGCGAGGTCCACGCCTCGGCGAAGGCGGCGCTGATCGAGGACAGCCACTTCATGCGCGATGCCGCGACGAACCGCATCCGCGCGGCCTTCGGCGCGGGCGGCTCCTCGCATGCGCCGGTCATGGCCTATGCCGACCTGGCCGATGGCAAGACAGGCGCCTATGCCGCTTTCGCCTCGCTCGGTTCGGGGTCGGTCGCAGTCGCGCCGACGACCGACCGTTTTGCGCTCTGGGGGCAGGGCTTCGGCGGCTGGGGCTTCACGAACAGCGACGGCAACGCTGCGCGCCTGTCCCACTCGACCGGCGGCTTCCTGATCGGCGGCGATGTCCCGATCTTCGACACCTGGCGTCTCGGCATGATGGCGGGGTACAGCCGGACCGATTTCAACGTCAGGGACCGGGCCTCATCGGGTTCGAGCGACAACTATCATCTCGGCCTCTATGGCGGCGCGCAATGGGGCAACCTCGGCTTCCGCACGGGCGCGGCCTATACGTGGCATGATATCTCGACTAGCCGCTCCGTCGCCTTCCCCGGCTTTGGCGACAGCCTGAAGGGGGATTATCGCGCTGGCACGGCACAGGTGTTCGGCGAACTGGGCTATGGCATCCGTGCCGGCAGCTTCAACTTCGAGCCGTTTGCCAACCTCGCTTATGTGAACCTCAGCACCGATGGTTTCGCGGAGAACGGCAGCGCTGCGGCCTTGCGTAGCAACAGCACCAGCACGGGCGTCACCTTCACGACGCTTGGCCTGCACGCCTCGACCGACTTTGCCTTGGGAGAAACTGCCGCAACGCTGCGCAGCACGCTCGGCTGGCGCCATGCCTTCGGCGACACCACGCCGCTCGCCACCTTCGCCTTTGCCGGCGGCTCGCCTTTCACCGTCGCGGGCGGGCCGATCGCGAAGGATGCGCTGGTGCTGGATGTCGGACTGGACGTCGCCATTACCAGAAACGCCACTCTCGACATCTCTTATGGCGGGCAATATGGCGGCAACGCCATCGACCAGTCCGTTCGAGCAAATTTCAATGTCAGGTTCTAAAGAAATGAAGCTCAGGCTTTTCGCTTCGCTCGCAGTTGCCTTTCCGCCGTCGCCGACCCTGCGGCCTAGGGTGTTTGATCCCATGGTTTGATGGTGCGATCCTTTCTTTGGAATGGAAGGATGCCCTATGGGACAGATTCGTCACGGAAGCGCCACGACCGCGCACGCTGTCCGAGCAGCAATACAGCGATCACAAGCTTCGCTCGCGCAACTGAGCAGGGAATTGGGCATCAACCCCAAGACGTTGCGAAGTGGCGCAAGCGTGCGACGGTCGAGGATATGAAGACGGGGCCGTCAGAGATGTGCTGCCCGAACCGGGTCACGCGCCTGACGCGTCTCGCAGGGATCAAGGCGCAGATCGGCTACAAACGCCGTCCCGGCATCTATGGCGGCAGGCCTGCCGTCGCTATCGACAACACACTCGATCGGCAATTTGACGTAGCGGCTCCGGACAAGGCCTGGGTCACGGACATCACCTACATCCGAACCTGCGAGGGCTTCGCTTACCTTGCGGTCGTCATCGACCTCTATCCCCAGGATCGCTATAGTCACGAACGCTATATCTTCCAGTTGTGCCGTTCAAGATTTCGACCGCTATGCTGGCATGACGGAGGCGTGACAGGTCTTTTCTGTACGCGGACACAATTGCTCTTTGCGTGCTCCATCCGGGAGCGCCTATCTTGGAAGTTTGCCGAGAACGACTTTGCTGCCGCGTTTATTTCCGTACTCGCATTTGAGGTCTTGCTGGACCAGGTTGCCAGTCCGTTGCGTATATTGACGCAAGGGCTTACATCCACAATCAAGCTGGTTGTAACGCGCCTGGCTATCTTCTCGGCGCTCATGCGCGATCGAGGGGCGTGGAGAGTGGACGGCTAAATGATTTGGATCGATGTTTCGGATGCCCAAGAGTATTTCTTGCACTGCAAAACAGTAACAGGAATTCAGCGTGTTGTCGTAAATATTGTCGAGTCAATCATAAAGGCCGATGATGCGGTGCGTATTGTCGCGTTCGATGAGGATGCAGGTTTTTTTCACGAGATTCACGCCGATGAATTTTTGTCTAATTCTCACCTTTGGGGGAAGGGTAAGAGAAGAATGGCGAAAATGGCGGGTGGAGTTTCAGCTTTTCTGAGGAGACAGTTCAATTCCTCTGAAACACTCCTTTCGTGGCTTGCGAAGGCTCCCCAGCAGAGTTCATGCGATTTCAGGCCCGGCGATAGTCTCCTTTTTCTGGGGGCGTTCTGGCAAAACAGCCGTCACGTCAACAGGCTGATCGACGTGTCTTTTTCCAATCGGCTTCAGCTTCACGTTCTTGTTCATGACATCATCCCCCTCTCGCATAAGGCATGGTTTTCAAGAGATTATGTCGCTGAGTGGCAAGGCAAACTTGAGAGACTGCTCAGAGTTGCGGATGGCATATTTGTCAATTCGATGGTGACTGCATCTACGCTTGGAGATCATTTGACAAAGGCGGGTATTGAAGGGAAGCCGATTAAGATTCTGCGATTTGGCGACCCGATTTTTACTCAGCCCGCTTCACCTCGTGAGAGTGAAACAAAGCTCGTCACAGCGCGGAACTTCGTGCTGATGGTGTCCTCAATAGACGTTCGGAAGAACCAGATGGCGTTGCTGTGCGTCTGGAACAGGCTTGTCAAGGAGCACGGCGACGCTGTTCCAGATCTTGTCCTCGTTGGCAAGGATTCGACCGGAAGTGCCGATATCCACGCGATAGTCGCACAGTCCAAAACCTTGTCGGAGCGCGTCAAGTTCGTTCAGGATGCGGACGACGCAATCTTGGCGCGGTATTATGAAGGCTGCCTCTTCACGGTCTTCCCTTCCTTCGCGGAGGGATGGGGTTTTCCGGTTGCGGAAAGCCTCATGTTTGGAAAGGCCTGTATAGCCTCGAACGCCACATCGATTCCTGAAGTTGGAGGCACGCTCTGCAGATATGTTGATCCTCACGATCTTGAGGAAATCTACCGGGCCATCGAAGCGTTCATCTTCGATGAGCAATCGCGGGATGCCTTCACTCAAAGGATTGCGGCAGAATACAAACGTACGACCTGGGCAAGCACCGCGGAAAGTGTGATCGAGACGATCCTCGTTGTCGATGACCCGATAAACATTCCCGCCGGTAGTTTCGAAGATTCACGCCATGCTTAAATCAGCTTCGTCGCGCTTACAGAGTGCTATTCGCCGGAAATTCTCATCGCTCCTGCCGTTTTCTCCCCGGAAGGAACCGGAACGACTGACGGTTGAGCACCTTGGCCTCGTCAGGCCGAGCGGGCATCCGAACATCAACCCCCTGTGGGCACAGACTAAAGACGTCGGTATCATTAACTGGAATATAAAAAACTTCGGTTATCTTCTCGCACGGCAGATGGCGGAACAGCGTCCTGTTGCGACCGGTGTGCTGACTGACATGCCCTTGAAATCAAAGGCGACGCGTCAGGCGGATGTGGAGGCGCCGTGGTTCGCCTACTGGTGCTCCCGACTTCATATCCCTGTCACGTATCACCGCAAGATCTGGGAATATTGCTTTCTGCTTCAGGCGCTGCACGATGGAGGCATGCTAGGGCCGGGCCGCAGGGGCATCGGGTTTGCATGCGGCGAAGAACCGATCCCCAGCTTCCTCGCATCGCAGGGAGTGGGCGTCACAGCAACCGACCTTGAGCCGGAGAAGGTGGCCGGTCTTGGTTGGGCGGAGACAGGCCAGCATTCTTCAACGATCGAAAAACTCTACTATCCCGACTTGGTCGACCGAGAGGCCTTCGTTGAAAATGTCCACCTTGAATATGTGGACATGAATGCCATTCCGCGAGCACTGGAGAATTACGACTTCTGTTGGTCCATCTGCTCGTTGGAACATCTTGGTTCGATCGAACACGGGCTGAAGTTTATCGAGAATTCTCTTCAAGTGCTAAGACCCGGCGGTCTTGCCGTGCATACAACCGAATTCAATATTGCGGATGATGGTCCGACGCTCGACAACTGGATGACGGTCCTCTTCCAGCGAAAACATTTCGAAGCTGTCGCGGATCACCTGGGGGCTCAGGGGCATTGGGTCGCGCCGTTGGATTTCGATGTTGGGGACGGACCTCTCGACAACTTTATCGACGTTCCTCCTTATGATTGGGACCGGCTATCGTGCCACGGGCATCTGAAAGGGCAGCGAGAAAACCCTGCTCACCTTAAGCTCGCGATCGATGGATTCCCGTGTACGTGCTTCGGCATAGTTGTAAGGAAGGCAGGCGCTGTCGAGCCAGTCTCCGCTTGAAGGCGCTCGTTCCTATGCGTCTCCCTTGAGTTTGCTCTTCAAAGCGACTACAGAACGGTTCATGCACGAGCGCATTTACGAAAGTACATCTGAAAGTCGTGGGAAGTGGGCGCTCGACTTTTGCAGTGTATTCGTCGCGCCTCTACTGATTCCGTTCCGATATCGTGAGCTTCTCTCAGTCATTTTGCGGAGGGAGCTGGCTGTTCGCTTCGCCAATTCCCTCTTCGGGCAGGCATGGGCGGTGATGGCGCCGCTCGTCATGCTTGGCATATACATGGCGACATTCTCCGTTGCCTTCGCTCAGACCGTCGGCTTCAAGACGCCGGATGCGCTGTCTGTGTTTGCCGGCCTCATCGTTTTCAATCTGGCGATGGAAATACTTGGGCGCGGTCCGCTCCTCATGCATGAGCACCTCGCGTTTATCAAACGCTCGCTGTTTCCGTCCGCTCTTCTTGGTTGGATAGCGGTCCTTCGCGCGCTTGTTTATGCCGGTGTGGCGAGCGTCGTGCTTGTCATTGCCTTGCTGCTTTTCCGCCAAGCCGTGCCGCTTACCATCCTGTTCCTGCCGTTTATCGTCGTGCCGCTGACACTGTTTCTGGTGGGGGTGGCCCTGGGGCTGGCTGCTGTCGGTGCCTTTACTCGTGACCTTGCCTATCTGGTCGTCTCGTTCTCGCCGATCCTGATTTTCATTACACCCGTGTTTTACACGGTGCAGCAATTACCGACGAATGTTCGGATTTTCGCTTATCTCAATCCGCTGACCCCCGTCGTCGAGATGGTGCGGGACACGATGGTGTTCGGCCTCCTGCCTTCGCCCTGGCTCTATGGTGCGTCTGTGCTGGGGGCCGTGCTGGTCTTTGCCGGCGGGAACGTCATTTTCTCAAGGTACAAAGATGTCCTCGTCGACGTTATCTGACGACATCGTGATCCATGCACTGAATGTCGGCAAGGCCTACAATATCTATGAGCACTACGAGGACCGGATGAAGCAGGCGCTCTTCGGCCGCTTCCGGGATTTCCATCGTAAATACTGGGCTTTGCGCGACGTGACGCTCGATATCCGCCGCGGTGAATGCGTGGGCTTTGTCGGGCGAAACGGCTCGGGCAAAACGACGTTCCTGCAGATGGTGTGCGGCATCACCGCGCCGACGAGCGGGGACCTCAGGGTGAGAGGTAATATCGCGCCTATTCTTGCTCTGGGCGCGACGTTCGATCTCGACCTGACGGGCCGGCAGAACGCGTTTGTCTCCGGGGCTATCCTCGGCGTCGGCCGGAAGACGCTGGAGGCGCGCATGGAAGCGATCGCGGATTTCTCCGGCCTTGGCGATTTTTTCGACCAGCCCGTGAAATTCTATTCATCCGGCATGCAGGCGCGCGTCGCATTCGCGGTCTGCACGCAGGCCGATCCGACCATCCTGGTGGTGGACGAGGCGCTCGCTGTCGGCGATGCCGCATTCCAGAAGAAGTGTTTCGATTTCATCCATGACTTCCGGAAAAGAGGCACGCTGCTCTTCGTTTCGCACAGCACGGCATTGACACGCGAAATATGCGACCGGGCGGTTTACATCGATCGCGGCGCGGTGCGCATGCAGGGCGACCCGGCGACGGTTTGTGCCGCCTACGAAGAGGACGTACTCAATGCCGAGGACAGCAGCGCGCGCTTCGAATTCGCATGAGTGAACTCTGACGGATCCATTGCCAGCTCCTATCGCGGTCGCGCTCATGATCTACATCGACATATCGGATCTGATGTCTTTTTGCCGGGAGCGAACACATGTGACCGGCATACAGCGCGTCAGCACGCAAACGCTGGCAAAGCTTGTCGAGCTTGCGGGCCCTGCCGGTTTCAAGCTCCTCGCGCATCATGTCGAGATACCGCGTATCCTGACGACGGGCACCGAATTTTTTCAAGGTGGCCCGTTCGACGCGGCGAATTTCTGCTCCCACTTCGATATCGTACATCTGCCGGTGGTTGGCAAAACAAAACCCGCTGCAGCATTTCCGGTGCAGGTAACCCGCATTGCGCGATTGCTGCAGGCGTGGATGGAGTGCCAATGGAAGATCGCGGTCTCCGGCCGGCGCCACCGCGGACCCAGATGGCGATCTCCGACCTTCAGCTCGACCGATGTGCTCTATCTGCCGGGTGGTATCTGGACCTTTGAGAGATACATCCGCAAACTTGAGAGAATCCACGCTGTGACCGGCGTGAAAATCGTGGTGTTCGTACACGATCTCATACCGCTGGTGATGACCGATTTTGTCGAAGATCCGCGTCTGGCCGAGCGGTTCGAGCGCTGGCTCCGGCGGATGAGCGCGATCTCTGCATGCTTCCTGACATGCTCGCCGTCCACCCGGCGGGACCTGGAGACATTTTTCGTGAAGCGTGGCATAAAACCGCTGCCTGTCGAGGTGGTCACGCACGCGCATGAATTCGTTGGCTTTCCCCGATCCGGGACGATGCTTCCGGCCAAGGTGGGCGAGGGCCGCTATGTGCTTTGCGTGGGGACGATGGAGGCGCGAAAGAACAACCTCGCGCTGGCGAAAGCCTGGGCCAATCTGCTGGCACGTCACGGCTTTGATCTTCCACGGCTGGTCTTCGCCGGCAAAAAGGGGTGGCTCAACGAGGAGTTCGAAGCTTTCCTCGCGCGGGAGAAAGACCTGTCCGGCCATGTGACGATCATCGAGTCCTCGACCGACACGGACCTTGCGGCGCTCTATCGGAACTGCCTGTTTTCCGTCTATCCCAGCCTCTACGAGGGGTGGGGCCTTCCCATCGGCGAGTCGCTCTGGTTCGGGCGGCCTGTGATCGCGTCGCGCACCAGCGCCATGCCGGAGGTCGCCGGGCACTACGTCGATTACATCGACCCTCTGGATATCGACAGTCTTGAAGCCGCCGTGGAGCGGATGCTCGATCCGGGCTACCTTGCCGCCCGCAGCGAGGCGATTGCCGGCATGGCGATGCGGACCTGGGAGCAGGTGGCGGCGGATATCTGGACGAAGCTGCAGCGCATTTCCCGAACGGGCTGAGGCTTCGCCCCGTCATCCCCGCTTTGGCAGGGCGCGGAGCCATGCGATGATCTGCCCGGCGATGACACTCGCAAGAGCGGCAAGCGCGATGAGAGATGGCCAGGCGAGCGGTGCGTGGCCGACGGCGACTAGGCTCCAGGCCATCCATGCTAACTGGGTCGCGACGGCGATTTCGACGGCGAGCGTCGGGTGTAGTTTCGGGATCGTGTGTGGTGGCTGGGGGAGGATTGTAGAGCCGCTTTTCGGCGTGCGCTCGAAAACGCCGTTTCCACTCAGCAACCCGGCCAGGATTGCGACCGCATTGTTCGGCAAGGAGCCAAGCGTCAGCCCCGTCGCCGTGAGTATATCGAGCCCGGTGCGAATGTCGAGCATGCGGCCGGAAACGGCGGCTGTGGAGGCCGGCCCAGACAGGATGAGCGCGAAGGCGGTGAGGAAGATCGCCATTCCGGCGGCGTCGAGCAGCCAGAGATCGGTCCACAGGCACAGCATCGGCCAGAGGAGGAGACCGGCGAGGAGCAGGGGATAGAGGGCAAGACCCGCCGCAGCTGCAAGGCTTCTGATTTGTCGGAGCGTTGCCTGGCGCAGGTATTCGGGCAGAATCTTGCGTAGGCATTGCGCCGTGCCTTTTGCCCACCTGCGCTGTTGCAGGCGATAAGAAAGGAGGCTTGTCGGAAGCTCGCTTGGGCAGGCCAAAAATTCATCATAGACGCCATGGCCACCGGCAAGTTCGGCGCGAAGACTGAGATCGAGATCCTCGGCCAGTGTATCCGCCTGCCATCCGCCGGCATCCTCGATGGCTTTGCGCCGCCAGATGCCCGCTGAACCGTTGAACATTGTGCTCAATCGTCCGGATCGGATGCTAGGTTTCTGTATCAGGAACTGCCAGTCGAGCAGAAGCGCCTGGGCGCGTGTCAGGGCGCTCTGGCCTTCGTTCCGGAAGGTCCAGCGACCTTGGAGGAAGGCGACGGAGGCATCGTCGAAGGCAGGGTTGCCGGCAAGCGCCGACATGAGGAAATCAGAAGGCGGCGTGAAATCCGCGTCGAAGATCGCGACGAACTCAGCCTTGGAGACCTGGAGGCCTGCCGCAAGGGCGCCGGCCTTCCAGCCGATCCGCTCGCTCCGCCGCAAGTAAAGAATCGTGTGGCCGAGCGCTCGCATCGCCTCGATTTCCGGCGCCAGCAGGTCGGGGGTGTTATCGGTCGAGTCGTCGAGAACCTGAATGTCGATGAGGGGGTTTGGATAGTCCAGTGCACAGACGGCCCTCAGAAGATCGAGAGCGACGCTTCCTTCGTTATAAAGCGGAAGCTGGACGGTGACGGTTCTGAAGGGCCGGCGTGTGGAACCGGCCGGCGCGGCGTGCCGTTCCGGACGAGCCTTGCGGGTGGCGCCCCTGGCAATTAGTGAAGCCAGCCCGCACATGAAGGCAAAAGCGATCACGCCGGTGCCGAGGAATTCCGCGACGGCCTGTCTCATCTCAGAGCGACCGTGCGAAACGTTCTATGGCGTCGAAATAGCCCGACCATCGCGGCGGCTCGAATTGCTGCGCTGCGGCCCGCAGACCGATGGAGAGCGCGGAAGCAGGCTCGGTCAGCGCGTCGATGGCCTCCAGCCAGGCTTTTCCATCGAGCGCGCCGCAATAGAGCGCCTTGCCCTGGGTGACTTCGCGGAAAACCGGTCGGTCCGTCACGACGACGGGGGTGCCGAGCGACAGGGCTTCCACGAGCGGCAGCCCGTAGCCTTCGGCGAAGGAGGGCATCAGGAGTGCTCGGGCATTGGCGAGCAGGCGGCTGAGTTCGCTCTGGGAAAGATGCGGGGACTCGATGATGTAGGGCTTGATGAAGCCTCCACGCTCGATCTCGTTCCGGATATGCGCGTTCATCCAGCCGTTGCGCCCGACGAGGACGAGCTTGGGCGGGGTATCGCCGGCGGCGCGGTCCCGCTCGACCATCTGCCGCCAGAGGGCCAGGAGCATCTGGTGGTTCTTGCGCGGTTCCAGTGTGCCGATCATCACGAAATAGCGGGCCTTCGCCAGATCGGTATCGTCCAGGCTGCCGGTGACGCTGCGCTCCAGCGGCGAGGGAAGGGGCTGGACGAGGATGGGTCTGTCGGGGAGGCGGCGTCGCTGAAGTTCTTCTTCAAGCCGTCCGGCGACAGCGGCGCTGGTCACGACGAAGCCATGGGCGCGGTGCAGCGCCATCGCGATGCGTTTTTGAAAGGCGCGCGCCTCGATGGGCAGGAAGAACTCCGGATAATCGAGCGGCAGCAGGTCATGGATGAGGAAGCAGGCCCTGACATCGGGCCTGCGGGGCAGCCACCGGAACAGCCAGTCATGCTCGAAGAGGAACTGCCCGACATTCAGGTAGACTGCGTTTTCCGGCAATCCCTGCCGGCGGGACGTGACGAATTCGCGGGTCTTCAGGGCGGCGAGCTTGCTTGCGCCTGCCGTCACGAAAGCGAGATGACGGGTAATCCGCTGGGTGGCCCTGGAGACGAGGGGCGCGCCGCGGGCAAGCGCGTGCTTCAGGAGATCAAGCCCCCGGTTCTCATCCGTCCTGGAAACGGGCGAGATGATCCTGTCCGCCAGCTCGATGACGCGTTTTGCATACCACGCATCGACCTGCACCGGCCCGGTCAGGCCATAGCGCACGAAGGTCTGCGGCGAGGACGTGAGAAAATGTCGGCCGAAGGCGAGATCGACATTGGTTATGCCATCGGCAAACGGCCAGGTCGTTCGCGCTGTCAGATGGGAAAGGTCGAAGCTGATCGTGCGGGGCATGTTTTCGAAGCTGTTGGGGCGAGCTATTGCTATCAGCACACTGCGGGTTCATCAATGCGGGCACTTCCATGGAACGGCGCAGGTGAACAGCATGCGGCGGTTGAGATCTGGTACTGGGCGGCTTGATGAGCGCATACACGAAATACATGCTCCGCCAGCATCTTCGATATTGCCTTCTGGTCCTGGTCATCGTGGTTTCTGCGATCACCGCCTTGAATTTTGCAGTCGAAATCGGGGCGATCTGGCAGGAAAAGGCTGCGGCCGGCTATGCGGCGGGCGTCAAGGCCTGTGCGCTCTATGTCGTGTGCCGGCTTCTGGACAACACGGCGCAGGCATTCAGCGTTTCCCTGCTTCTCGGGCTTGTCTGGTCGGAAGCGATGCATGCCCGGGGCGGGCGGCTGCTCATGGTACGTTCCGCCGGCCTGTCGTTCGGTCGTCGGGCCTCTGCCGCCATCATCCTCGCCAGCGCTGCCGTCCCGTTGCAATTCGTGCTCGACAATTGGGGGCGTCCCGCGGCCTATCTGACATTGGCGCATGAGGGTCTTGGCGAATTCGGGTGGAAATACGAGCGCGACACCGCGCCTGTCGAGCGGTGGTTCGCCTTTGGTGGCACCGTTATGCGGGCGGTTGTCCGGGATGGGGCGGAACCGTCATTCGCAAAGGCCGTGATCTACCAGTTCAACCCGGCCGGCGACCTCGGGTCCGTCGTCACCGCCGAGGATATCGTAAGGGATGCGCCCGCCGCTCGCGGCTGGGTTCTCAGGAACGCAACGCGCGTTCATCTCGGCAGCATGGGCGATCCGCAATTCGGCAAGGTGCTCTGGCGCGGCCGGGATGGAGCTGCGGACGAGATCGGTCTGGCGATCAGCCCGGAATGGTTTGGCTACAGGACCATAGAGCCGAAATATGTTCCGCTTCCCAGCCTGCTGCGGCTGGCGAGTGACCGGGATGTGCCGAACAACGCGCCGGCCTATGCCGCCTGGCGCGCCATTCGCTTCCTCCTGCCGCTGGTCACGGGCCTGTTAGTGGTCTCCGTCTGCGCCCTTTTCGCCTACCTGCTCGACCGTCGGGGGCTCGAGATCACCGTTGGGGCTACGCTGTTCTTTGCCTATTTCGGGCACTTCTTCATCCGCGTGTCCAGCCTTGTCGTTGAAAACGCTCCTGTCTCGCCGATCGTGTCCTCGCTCTTCCTGTTGGGGGGGCTGGCCGCCCTGACGCTTTGGCTCTTCGGCTTGGCGCAACGGCGGGAGGTGTATCGGGAACTCTAGCTTTGCGGGAAGACAGCTTGTGTCGGTTTGCGGGAAAATATAACGTTTCCGGCATGTGCCGGCTGAAGAGCAGCGCCAGACGGTATCTTTGGAGGAGTATCCGAATTTATGAGTGAATCCGCAGTCAAGCCGGCCGAGATCGGCGACAAGGAAACGTTGAACCGGGAAATTCTGGCGCTGGTGAAGAAGGAAATCCAGGATCAGGAGATCGACCTGACGATGGACACGCCGACGGATGCGGTGGCGATCGATTCCATCGATATCATCCATGTGGTGTTCAATATCGAGGAGCGCTATGGCTGCCCCATCGATCCGCCCAGCAGCCTGGAGCCCAAGACGGTCGGCGATATCGTCAACGCATTATCCGATGTGGTGTTGAAATTCCGCCAGAAGGCGGAGTAGGCGACGAAACTTCCCATCATGCTTCGCTGAGACTGGACGCCTGAATGGCTGATGCCTTCGTACATGTCGCAATCACGGGGGCCTCCAGCGGCATCGGCGCGGCGCTCGCGAGGGAACATGCCGCTCCTGGGGTGCGCCTCAGCCTATGCGGACGCGATGCCGGACGCCTGCGGGCCGTCGCCGGTCTATGCGAAGCGGCGGGCGCGGAGGTGCGGCTTTCCCTCTTCGATCTGCGCGATGGGACGGCGCTTGCCGACTGGATCGCGACCGCGGACGGCGAGCGGAAAATCGATCTCGTCTATGCCTGCGCGGGGCTGGGCGGTGTAGCATCCGTTGCCGGGCCGGACGGCGAGAACCCGGAGGTTTCCGCTGATCTCGTCCGCGTCAATCTCGGTGCAGCAATCGCGACGGCCACGGCTGCCGCCGCTCGATTGAAGCCATGCGGACATGGTCGGATCGTGCTGATCGGATCGCTGGCGGGACGCGCCGGCTTGCCGCAATGCCCGACCTACTCCGCTACGAAAGCCGGGCTTGGCGTCTATGCCGACGGATTGCGGCGTCTCTTGCGCCCCTCGGGTGTCGGGGTGACCCTGGTCGAGCCGGGTTTCGTCGACACGCCGATGTCCAGCGGCGTTCCGGGGCTGGTCTTCCTCTGGAGCGCGGAGAAGGCGGCACGGCGCATCCGGCGGGCGGCGGAGCGGGGCACGGCGGTCCTGCGGTTTCCGCTGCCGTTGGATATTGCCTTGCGCCTGCTGCTTCTTCTGCCGCGCCCCTTGGCCGACTGGATTCTCATCACCATCGGAAAGCGGGATATGTGACGTGAGTCCCATTGAGGTGCACGAACTTGGCCATGGCGCGGCGTTCTCCGACTGGATCGCCGTGCCGGTTCACGTCCACAAGGACGATCCGCATTTCATCCGCCAGCTTGATATCAAGGAGCGCTTGCGGATAGCCCGCTGGTTCAGTCCGTTCTTCAAGACCGGAACGGCCGCCTTTTTCGCTGCCTACAGGTTCGGCCGGCCGGTGGGGCGCATCAGCGCGCAGGTCAATCCGGCATTTCAGGCCCTGCATGATCCGGGCGCCGGTCATTTCGGCTTCTTCGACTGCATCGATGACATGGACGTTTCGAATGCACTTTTCGCGGCGGCCAAGGCCTGGCTGGCGGCGCGCGGATGCCGGTCGGTCATCGGCCCTTTCTCGCTGACCATCAACGAGGAATCGGGACTGCTGGTCGACGGTTTCGACGAGCCCGCCGCCATGCTGATGGACCAGTCGATGCCCTATGCCGCAAAGCTGGTGGAGGGCGCCGGCTTCTCCAAGGCGATGGACGCCTATGCGTTCCGGGTGCGCGGTTCGGTCGATGTGACGCCCATCCGCAAACTCGCCCAGTCGGCGCTGGAGGGAGGCGAACTCATCGTTCGCAAGGCGCGGGGTGAGCGCCTCGCCGATGAAATGCGCCAGTTCGTGGAGATCTTCAACGACGCCTGGAGTGGGAACTGGGGCTTCGTGCCCTGGACCGACGCGGATGTGCGGGCGATGGCGCGGGATATCAAGCCGTTCTTTCGCGACGAGTTCGGCGCGGTGGTCGAAATTGATGGAAGGCCGGTCGGGTTCGCGATGGTGGTCCCGGATTTGAACGAGATCATCGCGCCCTTCGACGGCCGGCTTCTCCCCTTCAACTGGTGGCGGCTTTATCGGGACATGAAGGACGTCCGGTCGCGCCGGTTCCGGATTCCGCTGCTCGGAATCCGGCGTGAATACCAGAGGTCCGTGCTCGGCGCGAAAATCCTGGCATTGCTCGTCACCGCGCTTCTGGAGAAGACTCCTCTGAGGGCATATGACTGGGTCGAGCTCTCCTGGGTGCTTGAAGCCAACCGCCCGATGTTCTCCCTCTGCCGGATGGCAGCCGGCGCGCCGGCAAAGCAATACAGATTCTATCGCGCGGAAATTCCCTCTTGATTCCTCAGGTTGCCCCAAAGTCATGAACGATCGCAATACGCTTGAAGACTACGTCCTTCGCAGGGCTGACATGGCTGCACGGGCGATGCCGGGTATAATGAACCTGCTCCTGGCGAAGAACCCCTGGTTCGTCGCCGTCGACGCGTTGAAGGCGAGCACGAACGAGGCAGGCGGCGTTTTCGCGAGTTTCGCACATTACGATTATCTCTCCCTGTCGTCGCATCCGCGCGTTATCGAGGCGGGGCAGGAGGCGCTTCTGTGTTACGGCGCCGGGGCCGGCGCCTCCCGTCTCGTCGGAGGGGAGCGGACGGTTCATCGCCAGCTGGAGCGGGAGATGGCCTCGTTTCTCGGGCAGCAGGCCGCGCTTTGCCTGCCGGCGGGTTATCTCGTCAGCATGACCCTCATCCCGCACCTGATGACGAGCAACGACCTGATCGTCATCGACAGCCTGTCGCACAATTCCATCGTCAACGGCTGCAAGTCGTCGCGGGCGAAGATGCTGACGTTCCGCCACGGCGATCTCGATCATCTCGAAGAGATCCTCAAGCGGGAACGCTCGCGCTACCGCGCCTGCCTGATCATCGTTGAGGGACTCTACTCCATGGATGGCGACATCGTGGACTTTCCTCGCGTGGTCGAACTCAAGAAGACCTGGAATTCCTGGCTGATGGTTGACGAGGCCCATTCCATCGGTGTCCTCGGTAAGACGGGGCGCGGCATCTGCGAGCATTTCGGTATCGCGCCGGACGAAGTCGATATCGTGCTCGGCACATTGTCGAAGAGCTTCGTCTCGATGGGTGGTTTCCTCAGCGGCCGCCGCATCCTGATCGAATGGCTGAAGTTGACCTTGCCGGGCTTTGTCTTCAGCGCGGGCCTGTCACCCGTCCTCACGGCCACTGCCCTTGCGGCCTTGCGTGTGCTCGGGGACGAGCCCGAACGCGTCGACAGGCTGACCGCCATATCGCGCTATTTTCTGGAGATGGCGCAGACCATGGGTATCGCGACGGGGCCGGCCATCGGCAAGGGAATCGTGCCACTGCTGTTCGACCGGCAGGAAACGACGCTCGCCGTCTCGCAAAGGCTGGCGGAGGCGGGCATCTATGTGCCGCCGGTTATCCAGGTCGGTGTGCCGACGGATGCGCCGCGCATCCGCTTTTTCCTCTCCGCGGAGACGTCGCGGCCGCTTGTCGAGCGCACGTTCGGCGTTCTCCAATCCGCATTGAGCGAGGAAGGCCGGGCTGGATGACGGTTATCCCGTACCTTGCCCTCGTGGTTCTGGCGGCTGCACATGCTTTCCAGCTTCTCAGCGCCGGTTACTGTGCCTATCGGCTGCGCGGCCGCCCCCCGGCAAGGCCGCCGGCCGCCGCGCCCGGCTCCGTCACGGT
>APMI01036153.1_pt1 | contig 21480 bp, 24 predicted proteins | sample 667938 | NCBI WGS metagenome assembly APMI01 (sample SAMN01084076, study PRJNA167559) | wastewater metagenome | biome: Wastewater | place: Denmark: Ejby Moelle, Odense | collected 2011-11-28
TTTCCATGTCGGCAATAACCTGGTTTATAAAGTCGGTCCGATAGTAATCAAGGATAAAAGTTGCCTTTTTGCCATTGATTGAAAAATACCGGGAAAGACTGATCCCATAATTCCATGCTTCTTCCGGATTAAGTACTTCGACGAATATTATTTTTCTGGAACTGGCAAGTACACCCATGTTTTCGCTCAAGGCATTTGCTATCCGATATCCTTTACCGACCGATGCCTTCAGAATGGTTTTGGCAGTAAGATCATACTTGATATGCAACCTTGGAGTAATAAACTTTTTATCATTATTGTAAATATCGGCTCTGAAGCCCGCAATTAGCGTAATTTTATTACGGAAGCTGTATGTGTATTGGCCAAATACTCCAGGAATATTTTCAGTTTTAACCATTGTTGTATCAGTAAAAAGAGAAACCAGATGTTCTTCATACTTGTCGTACTGATAACTTATCCCGGTACTGATTTTATGATTTGTATTTTTAATGATGAACTGATAAATGAAATTGGAGTAGAAACTTTTTTGGTCGCCGTTGTAGATGTTGTTTCCAAAAAACGAATTTTGTCGGTGCCCTGATGTGTTTATGACAATGCCTAAACTGTTTTCCGGATTCGAAAAGGGGATTCCTGCTTTGGCAAAAACTTCGTATCGTTTCGTATCAATGCCAATACCATATAAATCATTGGCCGTATTATCATTTGTTTTCTTAGTAATCTGGCCACCATTGCGCTCTTCCGACAAAAGTTTCACCCCAAATTGAGTAACAAATTTATCTTTGTATTCATACCTCCATTTATTGAAAAGATTTACCTGAGATGTCTTGGGCAAATCGTAAAACAGATCGTTATTTCTGTCTATTTCAGATGCAAGGTTCTCACCATGCAACATTAGTATAGTGCTCAGGTTGTTATTGATTTTATGCGCAGTGGTAAGGTTGCCTTCAATTTTACCCATTTCATTCCCATACATATTCAGGTGAAGCCTGTCACTGTTTTCAGGCTTTTTATACTCAACATTTATTTGACCTGTAGTGGCCTCGAAACCATTAATTACTGATGAAGTTCCTTTGGAAATATGAATGGATTCCATCCATGAACCAGGAATATATCCCAAGCCATGTGATAAAGCAAGCCCCCGGATTGAAGGGATATTTTCGGTCAACAATTGGCTGTAAACACCGGCCAGACCCAGCATCTGGATCTGTTTAGCACCGGAAACAGCATCAGTATATTCAACGTCAACAGAAGCATTATTTTCGAAACTCTCGGATAAGTTACAGCAAGCTAATTTTTGTAATCCGGCGGAAGTAATTACCTGAGTCTGAACCGGGTTTATCATTGATATGTATAGCGCATCTCTTTTAGCGCTGATAACAACCGGCGGCAAATTTCCATCCTTCATTAAACTGATGTTGAGTTCTGTTTGATTCTTTGACACCAGAATAGTGTCATTCACATAACCGACATAACTTGCAATGATGTAAAGATTTTCATGCACAGGTTTTTGAAGTGAGAAAATACCGTTTTCATTGGCTGTTGCCCCTGTACTCCTGCCAAACCAGTATACATTAGCATAGGGAAGCGGAACTTTTATGTTATCAGCCTCCATTGATTCAACTTTACCTTTCAATTGAATATTCTGAGCTGCTAAGGATTGAAGTATTGATACTGCTATCAATAAAAGTAAAACGAGTTTTTGATTCATTACTGACTTTATATAATGCGTGAAACCACTTGATGCTAATTGATATAGCAATAATTACCAATTTAAGAAACCAGGCTATTACGAATTAATGATATTTCGAATTGCCTGTCTGTTTTGATTAGCTGTTGGATTTGGCGTTTTTACTACTAAAATCCGAAAATTACTGCTTCCTTCATTATACAGGCAATGTGGAATATTTTTAGGACTGTCGATCAGCATGTCTTTGCGAACAGTTTGCTTTTCATCACCGATTTCGACAATTCCTTCACCTTCCAGTACATAAAAAAACACGTCAACAGCGGTTGTATGTTTTTTCAGGCTTTCACCGGGTTTAAGAAGCATGTGGACAACCTGTACATTTTCATTCTCATGAATTTTCTTTGCTTCCACACCATGTGGATTTTTTGTTATTTCAATTTCATTATAACTTATCGTTTTCATTTTTTGTAAATTTAAGATTCATTATTCTTTAGATCAAACAGAATAGTCTGATAGACTGTATCTATCTGGCTATTTCAAGTTTGCTTAATCCAGGTATTTTTTTACTAATTTTTCCAATTGGGTATGTAGTACTTCATGTTTTCCTTCACCGACTACTTTATTTTCATGCTCTTCAAACTTTTCTAAAAGCTCGGTTTGTGTTTCTTCCGATAAACGTTGGTCACCCATCATGAATAAGATATTGTTTTCTTTTTCAATATGATTTCGCATCAACGTAACGTATGATGAAGCGGCAGCTGCAAATGCCTTTGGATCAGTATTAAGTCCCGAAATGCTATCTTTCATTTGCCGGATATTGAGTCTGCCTTTATCATGTTCCTGAAGCATTGCACCTATTGGCCCTCCATTTCTGGGGATTCCTACATTTTCAAGGGCGGGGAAGTAATAAATTTCTTCCTTCCCGTGATGGCACTTATCCGCAAATAGGATAAGAAAATCTACCATTTCTTTCAAATCGTTTGCATCAACATTTTCATTCTGCTGAATTTTTGATGCAATTTTTTCTAAAACATTTAAAGCTGTTTTAACGGCTTCATGTTCATGTTTTAAATCTTCACTTGCTATTTTCATAATTCTATCTTCTTTTTTTGTTTAGTAATACATAACCTTAATTATTTCTTTTTAAAATATAGAACGCCAAATAGGCCTGCTGTAATGAAAAAGAATCCTGACAAAATCCATGGGATATGGGATGAATGACCGGAGGCTTCAGTATGCGTTTTACTGCCGTGAACACCAGAGGCCGTATTTCCTTCACTTCTTTGACCATGGGCATCGTGTCCATTTACTTCGCCTTCTGCAAACTTGAAGAATTGTACATAAGCTTCAATATATTCTCTTCCAGCCTCAACATTGTTGACATCGAAATTCTTCAACGACATCACTTTTTCAAATCTTTCTGTAAGTTCCGGCTGGTCTTTTTGCGGCACCATGCCACTGAGGGGTGATAAGTTGCCAACTGCAATTGATTTATCAGCAGCCAGAACTTTTTCATCAATCGTTGTCCCAGTTGGTTTCACTCCTGTAAAAGGCACTCCTTCAGCAGCTCTGTGAATCCTTACAAGGGTTTCAAAAAAGTACATTTCAGAGAGACTCTTTGCATCAGGACTAAGCGTTCTGACTTTCATCATCAGGTTAAAAGCATTCTTGATCTCTGTTTCATTCGCGGCTGGAACCCATTTAAGTACAAAGTTTACATTTTTTTGACTGATGGCTTCCTGTGCATCTGCAATCAATGGTCCATCCATTGTATCACAATGGGCAAATGTTACTTTAGAAGAGAAAAGCAGTATTGAGAATAAAAGCAATGATAAGATACTGAATTTCCGGGCTCTTTTAATGCCAAATTTGTTTTTTGAAATGCCTGTTGCATTTTGTTCGATTTTTGTGTCCATGATTTCCTGTTTTATAAAATTAGAATTGATTGTGAATTATTTTCAGAGCAAAAGTATTGCTCAATACCAAGTCACTCGCTCTAACTTATAAAGTGGGACTTGTTTAAATGGCAATATGAGTCCCTTAGTATAAAATGGGACTATTAAATTTTAGAATTAAAAAGTTGGACCCTTTATAAAGTGGACTCTTTGAATTGAGAAGGAGTAAGCCCGGTAGATTTCTTAAACATCCTGTTAAAAGCTGATTTTGAATTGAAACCACATTCAAAAGCAATTCCGAGAAGTGAATAATTCTTATTTTTCGGGTCGATAACAGCAGCCTTAAATTCCTGCACCCTGTAATGATTTATATAATCGAAAAAATTGAGTCCAAAATGATCATTTATAATCTGTGACAGCAAATGGGGGGTAATGTTTATTTCAGAAGCTAATTGTAGCAGAGTCAAATCCGGGTTTAAATAGGGTTTCGACAAAGTCATATGTTTATCCAGATTCTCAATATAAAGTTTTGCTTCCGAGTCTTTTAACCTGGAACCTGCGTATTTTGTCTGAATCTCAATGCTTTCGTTTGAGCCGATTACAGACTCCGAGAAAAGGATAACCTTTTGTTTTAAGCCAAAGTATCCGATCAGAATAACGAAAACAGACAAGGATAAGAATAATCCATCTGTACAAAAAACCATCGAAAACATGTGAAAAACATGATGGATGATTGTAACCGTCATTAATGAAGTCCAGATTATACCAAATATGAAAACCAATTTCCTCAGCCAGGATAAGTTTATGTCCTTAGAATTGGAGTAATTATTAAAAATATTTATATCAAGCTTCCGGAAGAGCTTGATGGCGAATAAAAAATACACAGTTCCCGACAATGCAGTAAGGATCAAAAAAAACAAAAATAATAAAGGAGGATTATTATCCAGTGATAGCTTTTCAATGTCTAGCTTTACTGCTGTTTCCGGAAAAAAAGAAGCAATCAGAATATAAATATTAAATAAAACGAAGGGGATGAAGTGGAGATAAGCTTTATTATGAAGCTGTTTTTGATCTGAAACTAAGGTTAATATGTAATAGAACAAGAAAAGTCCATGGAGCATAAACAGTGATATAAAACTGACTGAAAGTAATTGGAAATGAACAAACAAATCGTGTGAGTAAAATGAATACACTCCAATAAATAAGCCCAAATACAATAGCCATAAAATCAAAATAATATCGTGTAATGCTTTCGGTCTTTTCTGCAGTAGTAAAACTGCAAAAAAGAATGCATTGAATGAAGCTATTAAAAAGATGAATTTCACATGTGCGAAATTACTCTTTTTAAGGATTATGCTTTTACTAAATAGTAAAATATTTGAGGAAAAACAAAGAGACTTTCAGAATCTCATTTTATCGCTTTACTTCTGCCATTTGTCGTTTGATCCCAGCGAAAGGGAGCTGAAAAAGGGCAAATTGTAGAAGTTTTCATCCTTAGGACATCCAATCATTTTAAATTAACAAAAAAAAATAGACAGCCCCTAAAAGTCAACATTAGCGATAAAGAGCCACTCCAAAACCAAATTCTATGATGTCTTGAATTGGAATTGACGAGTTCCTGACTTTGCTTGTAATATACAGACCTCTTGTTCCAACCCGGGCATAAAATGCGGTACCTGAAGCCGGAGTTTTATTGCTTAGTAATTTTGTCTTTATTTCCCCGCCAAGGAATATACCTGAGTTTCGGCCCGGCGACCACCAATAATATTCGGCGGGATAATGCGAAGGTAATGTGATCCAGTATTCATTGCCAAACGTGTGATGGATAAACCAGCCTACATTTAAAGGCACTATCTCGATATTAGGATTGACTTTAAAGCGCAAAAATTTTGCGGTTATCTGTAAACTAACGCTGTGTAAATCGTCAATAGAAACAGCTTTTGGCACATACCCATAGAAATAGGAGACATCGAGCTTTTCCTTAAAAAAAGAATACCCAACACCTGCTGAAAGCAAACCAATTCCACCGGCAAACTGCAATTTTACATAATCGGGTAATAAATTCAGATATTTTGCCGAATCGGTTTTTTGCGAATACTGACCGTAGGTATCAACCGGATTAAACAAGTGAACCAGCAATACTATCAACGCTAATTTAATATGCCACTGTTTCCACATCGAATTGATTGTTTGCTATTTTGATCAGGTTAAACTTCATGTTTTCAACACCATAAACATTTACATAAGTAATACTGTCTTCATACGGTTTATATATTTCATGACCATGTAAATGACCATGCACCGAAAACAGAACATTGTTGTGGAGTGCCAGAGTTTTGCGGAAAGTTTCTTCTAACGAGGAATCGAAGTCTCGATCCATTGGTGGTATGTGAAAAATTACAACTGCCTTCGAAAAATCAATATCAGGCTTGAGCTGAGCATCCAGCCATTGAATATCAGGAACTTCACCATTAAATTTAAATTCGAGGCCATTCGTGTTTATAAAAATAAATTTCAGGCTGTCGTAAATAAAGCTAAAGTTCAGCTCGCCAAACATCACCGTATAAGCAGTAAGGCCATTGCCAACCAAATCGTGATTTCCCACAACAACAAAATAGGGGGACTCTAATCTCAGCAAATACGAATTTCCCCAGGTATATTGTTTGGGCAATCCAAAATCGGCCATATCGCCTACATGAATTACAAAGTCAACTGCGGGATTCTGATTCACTTTTTTCACAAACTCATCTGTTTGATCGAAAAAGCGGTGCGTGTCGCCGGTGAAGGCAATTGTAAGAGTATCGTCAGGTTCATGGAGAATCAGTTTTTCAATATTTTTCTGATTCACATTCCTGTTTTCTTCGCTGAAAGCAATCGCATAAGGCGAATAATCAAACATTTCGTCACAGGCGGTCAGCGAAGTTAAAACCATGAGGATGAGCAGTTTATTTTTTGTTATCATGATATTGACTTACTAATTTCCAATTAGAACTTCACTTAGCATAGGAAAGAGACATATTTGAAAACTCGAGCCAGGTATTCAAATCCTTTGCCTTGCGTTCCCAATCATCGGGGTATAATTCCATAATTGTCTTTTCAAATAAAATCCGATTGTTGTAAAGCTCTGTGTATAAAAACCAGGTTGCTTCTGTTAGTCTTTCGCGATCTAAAGAAAAATTAAATGTTGTGGATAGTATCAAATCAGTCATTAATCCGACAACGATTTTGTATAGTTTTTCCTTTGAGCGATAATAATAATGTATAGCTGATTTATTGACACCGGCTTTGCCTGCAATCTGCTGAAGAGTTGTCCCATGGTATCCATACAGAAGAAAAACAGTATATGCAGCCTGTGCTATTTCATCTTCAGTGCTTCTCGATTTATTTGTCATTTGTGTAAGCTTTAATTTTTAACATACTTTTTGAAGGCCTTTACTCTTTTCTTTCTTTTACAAGCTGTTGTTTCTTTGTTAATCCACAGCTTAAATGTTTATTATTTATAATCTGGTGTTAAGGCTTCAATTGATATAATAAAACCTAACCGGATATGATGGTAAGGAAAATCGCGGATCCCATACTGGTACTGGCCGAAAAAGTTAATTCTCTCATTTTTTTGCGTGAGCTGGCTGGAATAAACCATGGGATGATCGCCGTTGTTGATCCATCCGTTATATCCTGAAATTGAGTTTTCGAACTCTATTTTCTTATTACTTATGATTATTTTCGCGCCATACATTAATGCGTCATTTTGCTTGCTGTTGGTGGTTTCCCAGCATAAAAAACCAGCGTCGGCTACCAGGCGAATCTTTTTCAGCAATGTAGATTCAATGGAAAAAGATTTCCCGATTTCAAGATCGAAGTAATAACCAGGTGTATCAAAATAGCGGCGGGCTCCGAAATTATTCCCTGAAGCGGTTTTTAACGTAGAATTTAAAATAATAGACGGCATTATCTTCTGTTCTTCGTATAAAAGTATCCTGGTTTGAATGTAAACATCGCCATTCGCTGTTCCAACCGGAACCTCTTCAGTGGAGGCGCGTTTGTCACGGATATCCAACGTAGTGTTGTATCGTTCTGCGGCTGTACCCCAAATCTTAAATGAAACTTTTGAGCGTATAAGGGGGATTTCGGCTTTGATAAAAGGATTTAAAGTTCGGTCGCCAAACCCGGAATAGTAATTCCACGAAACGCTTAAAGTAGTAAATTCAGCAATTGTAGCATCCGTAAACTCCGGAACCGGAAGTGCGTTCGGCCCGAAATACTTAGGTGAATAGTTTACTGTTTGACTTTTTGAATTAAGCGAAACCAGGAGCAGAATTGCACTGATGAGATTTCTGTATTTCTTTAGCATCGCAGTAATATGAATTAAATGTGACGTTGTAATTTATAGTTTTACCCCTTTCAATTAAGGCCAAGGACGTTTTAAAACCTCAATTTTTCTGTCATCAATCCAAACCGAAGTACATCCAGCCTATGGCCGAAATACATATTGTAATAATCGGAGCCATGATAATACTGCACAAAAAGCCCGATATCCTCCAGAAACTTAGGATGGTAAAAGAAGGTAAGGCTCAGGTTCAGTCTGTTATCCGAAAACGTATTCCAATGGTTTACATCGCCAAACATCCATGTAGCTTCGCCTTTTAATGATATATCAGCAGTGTTTTTTGGATGCCTGGTGTTTTTGTTTGGCAGTTTAAAAATGGAGACGGAATTATGCCAGCGATACCTGCTGTATATGCCCGGGAGTTCATCGCTGCCCCAGCCCTGGGGATGAATTTCAATTGATGTTTTGAAAAACTGGTATGCGTTAAACCGGGTATTGATATTTGTTTTAATAATCCCGGTTTCAAAATAATTCCTTGAGAAATCGCCGGATACCACGTTCACCTCACCCATATCCAGGAAGAAATCTCCGTCCTGACCATTTGAATGATGAGCCAGGCGACCGTATAAACTCAGGTTTTGCGAACTCCCTGGCCCCGTAGCCATATAATATACAGTTATCTGTGGAATGTAGCTTGGCGTACGGACCGGATACGACCTCTCGTTGTACATCCGCAGGATAATCTGAGGTGTTAGAACACCCATTAAGCGGGAGTTTTTACTCTTGCGGATGTAAAAATTTGGAATAAAATTGGCCTCAAAAATCAAAGGCTCAATGTTACCGATATCGGTAGGGAAAGTGATATAGCTGCTTCCCTGGTTTACCTGGGATATTACGCTAAGGCCGATCCCATGTAAAGGTTCACTTTGCTGCGCAGAACCTCGAAAGATAAGGATCAGAGAAAACAATAGTAAACCCGCCTGCCTTTTCATTTTTTCACTTAGAAATAAATGATTTTGATTTTTAGTGCTTTATCGCTTTGTAAGTCAAATGATGCCTTTCGAAATGAAGGCTTGTTTGAAAAACCTATGGATTGAAAGTTTGAAAACCCAATTCCCTCTTTGGGCAGGATCATTCCTTTCTTGATTTTACCATCATTGTTTTCATCATGAAGGATATTAACCGCATATTTTCCAGCTGGTAAATTCTCGAATGTTACAGTTGAAGTCCCTTTCACTATTTTACCTGTAAGTTTTTTAAGGTACTTTTTATAGTGCTCATCAGGAATTGCATCTTCCCTGTTGTACAAAGCAAAAACGACAGTGCCTTTTAAATTGCGTAATTCATTTACCTCAATTGTTAAATTGTATGTTTCCTTTTTTTGATTATTGAAGGAAGAAAGCAGTAGTATGATCAAAGTTAGTTGCAGAAGATTGAGTGCCTTTTTCATTTTGTTGGTTTTAAGATTATTACTATTGTTATTTTAATGATTTATTATTGTTAAAGGAAGTCAGAAGTCGGAAGACGGGAGTCGGAAGCCTCCTCTAAACCCAAATTTTTTGCCTGTAAATTATCACCCACATCCAACTCCCCAACACTACCATCCCACATTCGCCATCTCACATCCCACATCTCACATCCGCCATCCAACATCCCTTATTTTACTCCCTTATCAAATTAGCTTTATCTACTTTACGTCTCACCTTGCGATTTGCTATTTTTTCCTTTATCGTATCTACTATGTAATACATCATAGGGACCAGATAAACAGTCAAAATCATTGACGATAGCAAACCGCCGATAATAACCCAAGCCAGACCGTTTTTCCATTCGCTGGCGGTTCCCTGGGCCAATGCAATGGGTAACATACCGATGGCCATAGCCAGGGTTGTCATCAGGATGGGGCGCATACGCTCTTTACCTGCGATGATTAAAGCTTCTTTAAAATGCTTGCCCTGAGCCTTTAACTGGTTGGTAAAATCCACAATCAGGATGGCATTTTTTGTTACCAGCCCCATAAGCATGATTAATCCTAACTGGGCAAACAAGGTTAAATCGTTTAAGGATAAATTCAAAGCAAGAAAGGCTCCGATGCCAGCCATTGGTATGGCAAATAAAGCCACAAACGGATAAATATAGCTGTCATAAAGGGCTATCATAATCAGGTAAATCAGTAAAAATGAGATGAGCAGAACCGAACCCAAAGCTCCGAAACTTTCATTCTGCGTTTTGATATCGGCACCCCAGGTCAGTTTTACGCCTTCAGGTAAAGGGCGGGTTTTCAGGAAGCTTATCGCGTCGTCAGCTAAAGTTCCCGAGGGCCTGCCAAACGATTCTGAGGTAATGGTAACTGACGGTTGCCGATCCAGTCTTTCGAGCAACGAAGGTGAATTATCCTGCTTCACTTCTGCAAATTGTGACACTTCAATGGGAATGTTCATTGGATTTACTATAGAAAGACGCTGCACATCCTCAAAGTTTCTGCGATCGAAATCATCCAACCATATTCTGACCGGATATTCGGTTCCGTTTTCGGTTAAAGTAGCATCATCGTTTCCGGTGAAGGCTGTTCTCAGGTTTAATCCTACATAAGCGGTCGTTAATCCTAAGCGCTGCATTTTATCTTTGTCAGGAATCACCTTGTATTCAGGGCTTCCTTCTTCAACCGATAACTGAACATTATCGGCACCGGGAATTTTTTCAATAGCTGTTTTCAGTTCATTTCCGGTTTTCATTACAAGGTTCAGATCGTTTCCGCTAAGGGTTATTTTTATGGGTGCCTGTTTGGGCAATAAGCCTAAAACTGCCATTGAAAAGTTGACTCCCGAAAACTCCTTTTTCAGCTCTTCGCGAAGCAATTTCATAAATGCTTCCGTTTTGATATCCCTTTCCTTTTCCGACTTTAGCTGAATAGTAAATTCCGATATATTGGCAGAGCCAACGCCTAAACTTCCAATGCCTGTGCTCGGCCCGGCAATGTTGCTGAAAAGTGTTGACACTTCGGGTTGCTGCAGGATAAAATTCTCGACCTGCTGAGTCCTGATATTGTTCTCCTGAACGGTGGTTGTTTTATCATATTCCAGGTTCAAGCGGAACTTCCCCTGGTCGCCGGTCGACATCATTTCCTTGCCAATAATGCCTTGCTTCATCATTACACCAGTCATCACTAAAAGGAAAATAACTATCCCAGTAAAGATGAGTTTATGGCTAAGTACCCATTCCAATTGATGGCCATACCAATCGATAAATGATGTTAATTGCCTTTCGAACCATAGCAGAAAACGGTTCATGAAGTTGGTGGGTTGTAAATCTTCCTTTTTTCCGATTCGCGAAGCCAGCCAGGGCACAAGTGTAAATCCTACCAGTAAGCTGGTAAGGGTTGAAGTTATCACGACTATTGAGAACTGTTTGAGCATATCGGCCACAAATACCTGTAAAAACAGAATGGGCAGGAACACAACCACGTCGACCAGGGTAATTGAAATGGCCGAAAAACCAATTTCCATACGTCCTTCCAATGCGGCATCCCGTTTATCTTTTCCCATATCAATGTGCCGCTGAATATTTTCCAGGATAACAATGGCATCATCCACCAGAATCCCGATAATTAACGACATGGCCAGCAAGGTCATCAGGTTTAAAGTAAAACCCATCAGCCACATCACGGCAAAGGCTGTAATTAAAGAGGTAGGAATTGCGATTAATACAATCAAAGAGTTCCGGTAGCTTCGCAAAAACAGGAACATAACCAATGAAACCAGGATTACCGCCAGAATCAAGTCGTCAACCACTGAATTTACTGCGGCAATGGTCATGTCGGTTGAATCGTCGGCAACTATAAATTTCACCCCGGATTTGGCGTTAGCGGCTTCAATTTGTATAAGTTTTGCGTGAACCAATTTCGAAACTTCCACCGCATTGGCGTCACCTTGTTTTTTCAACAAAAGACCTATCCCGTTCACTCCGTTGTAGCGGCTTACAGAACTTATTTCTTTCACACCATCGATGACTGATGCCACATCTTTTACATAAACCGGCATTCCTGTTGCAGGCATCGCTATCTGTACATTCATAATGTCATTTACGGTCGAAAATTTCCCTGTCAGGCGGACGGAGTTACTTTCTTTATCGGTTTGCGCTTTACCGGCAGGCAAATCAATACCCGAGCGATTAATGGCCTCAACTACCTGGTAAAGTGAAATTTTATACAATTTCAATTTGTCCTGATCAGCTTTTACCTGGATTTCGCGTTCTTCGCCTCCCAGCATGGTAATTTCGGCCACTCCTTTTAATTGCTGGATTTGAGGCAGGATTTCATCTTTCATTTTCTGATAAAATTCCGTTCCCGGCAAATTACTGGTTGCACTAATTGAAATGATTGGCAAATCGTTGGGCGAAACCTTGCTCATTACCGGACTCAGAATATCTGCTGGAAGGTCTTTTTTGATATTGTCGATATATCGCTGTGCATCCTGCATGGCAATGTTCAGGTCCGTTCCATATTTCAGGTTGGCAACAATTACAGAGGCGTTGGGCATCGACTTGGTCTCCAGGTAATCAACTCCTTCGAGATTCGACAAAGCATCCTCTATTTTTCTTGAAACAGAAGTTTCCACTTCATTGGGTTCGGCCCCCGGGTACATTGTTTTTATTACAACTACAGGCTGGTTAAAGTCGGGCAACAGTTCATACCCCAGGTTTTTAAAACCTATTATCCCCAATAAGGCGAATACGCTGAAAATAACGATGATCAGCGAAGGGCGGTTGATTGATATTTTTGTGATGTTCATGGCTTGTCAGTTATTGTATTTTTGTAAAATCAGCACTTTTGCTAATTCCGGATGATGATAAAAGGAGAGAAAGAGCCTTGCAATATTTATCGGTTGCTTTTAGTAGCTCATCGGCGGCTTCTATTTCCAGAACATGGGCTGCTTTGAGCAGAGTGAGGTAAGTTCTTGTTTTCTGTGCTTCGTTACGTGAAACAGATAAGTTAGTATAATAATCAGGTTTGGAGTTCGCAGCCCGAGCATTTTCGATACTTTGGAGAATGGCGTTGCCACTTTTTAAAAGCCGGCTGGAAAAATAATTTTCTTTTTTAGCGTCAGCCAGGTAATTGTAGCAATGCACTATTTTAAATGCAAACTCAAAACCTTTTTTCTCAATAACACTCGTTCTGTTGTTCATGATTCAATTACCGTTAAGGGTTACATTTGCTCCGTCGAATAAATTTATAAACCCGTTGGTGATAATAATATCACCTTCCACCAAACCCGCTGACACTTTAACCTTGTTCTGTATCCTGTTCGCAAGAGTGATGGTTTGCAAAACGGCTTTCCCGTTTTTTACCAGGTAAACCTGAGGCTGTATATTGGATCCAACTATTGCGGATGCAGGGATAATGATTTGATTTTCAGTATCGGAACTTTTCATCTTTACTTTCCCGAACATTCCTGCCTTGATTTTAAGATCAGATGTATTGCTAACCGAAAGCTGAACCGGATAACTGTTACCCATATTGGATTTACTGCCTGTCATGGTCACTTTTCCTGTCAAAGGAGTTTCAGAATATACATCGGCTGAAAGAGTGTACAACTGGTTCATTTTAAATTGACTCAATTCATTTTCGGGAACATTGGCCGTGAACTTTAACAGCGAAATATCAGTAACCTGGAGCAGAGGAACGCCGGGTGCCGCATAAGCACCGACCTCGGTAAGTTTGGCAGTTACAATTCCGCTAAAAGGAGCTACAATAGTGGTTTTGCTGATTTGTTCGAGCAAAGTTGCTCTTTGAACCTTGGCAGATTTCAGCGCCAACTCCGATTTTTCCAACTGCACTCCCTGGATGGCATCAGCCTTTGCCAGAACGGAATAACGCTTTAGATCAGCTTCTAAACCTTCAATCTGAATTTCAACAGTCTGCTGTTGTAGCTTTAGTAAGGAGTTATCCAATTGAATTAAAGCCTGACCTGCCCTGACAGTGCTACCGACATCAACTTTCACCGAGTTGATTTTCCCCTGAATATCAGCGCTGAGCCGGGTTTCTTTATTGGGTTCGAAAGTGCCGGCATAAAAAGTTTTGTTTGATGAACCCTCAGGTTTTATTGTAAGAGTTTGAACGCCAATTGCCTGCTCTTTATCGTATTGAAAAACCCTGTTTTTGGTGGTTTCTTTATTGCCTTTCAGGCGGATGATAACTATGGCAACTATTGCCAAGGCTACGATGATGTATAGTATCTTTTTCATCTTAAATATTTGCTATTTACTGTTTGTGATTAAATTTCCTGTTACCCTTTTGTATTCAAGTTCTGCCCTGCGAAGATTTATTAATGCAACAATGTAGTTTTGCTGGGCCTCGCGCAGGGAATTGTCGGCCAGAAGCAAATCTGTAATGTTGGCCAATCCTTGCTGGTTTTGCAATACAGTATTGTTATAAATCTTTTTAGCAAGTTCAATTTGAGTATTCACAGTGGCAATAGTTGTGTTTGCAATGTTTAATTGCATTTCGGCGTTTACCAGGTCAAGGTTGGCCTTTTCAGTTAGTATTTCCTTTTGAATTATTGTTTTGTTCACTTCAATCTTTTTCCCATCAATTTTATGGCGGGTAACCATTCCACTAAAAAGAGGAACCGAAAGCTGAGCGCCTACATAACCTATCGGATGGAAATTAAAAAAGCTGTTTGAGCCGGTAGTACCAAAGCCGTTTGTGCCATATACACCATAAGCGTTCACCGAAGGCAATCTGGAGTTTTTAAAACCAGTTAATTCCGAAAGACTAAATTCCATCTTCTTGTCAATCAATAAAATATCTGTGGTCATCTTAGGCTGAAAAGTTGTTTCATCTATGGATGTTTCGTTTATCTGAACTTGTATGGAATCGGAAATTGGCTTTCCCATCAGGAATTTAAGCGCGTTTAATACCTGCTGGTGTTGAGAAGAAATTGTGCTTCTTTGCGTGGTTAACTGTTCCAGTTGCAATTTCAGCCGGTCAACGTCAGTGCCTTTGGCTAACTGCTGTTGGTAAATCAAGGTTGTGGTCTGCACCAGTTTATTTGTATTTATGATATTGCTATCGATAAAAGTCAGCTGATTTAAAAGCACCTGGGCGTTGTAGTAGGCGTTGGAAACTTCCATCACTACATCCTCATCCGTTTTACGTTTTTGTATTTCCGAAAGTTCACCGGCGATACGGGTACTCTTAATCGCACTCAACGCTGTGGGATTAAACAATGGCATGGCAAGCTGTAGGTTGGTATTCAGGTTTTGAGGCACTCCAAACTGAATTTCCTTATAGGTACCTTCCGGTCCACCAAAAGCTTCCTGGGGCATGATCTGGTAGGGCAGATCCGTATAATACCGATAGTCGGCGAACCCGGTAAGTTTAGGCAACAAAGTGCTTTTAGCTTCGCGGTTTTTTTCGTTGGCTATCAAACCATCCTGCTGAGCTAATCTGATGTTACGGTTGTAAATCAGAGCGGTGTCAACGCATTGGTTTAGGGAGAGCGTTTGAGTTTGCGCAGAAACATACATTAGCAACAGTAAGCCTGTTAAAAGGACTCTGTAAAATCTTGTTTCTCTTAGCTTTTGTCTGTGCTTGAACATTTTTTGTTTTTTAAAATTGTTATTTTTTTAGTCCGCATTACTTTTACTTTTTAATAGTGCAATATCTCTGACGAGAGATTCAGCGACCCGTTGTTCATTCATGAGCAATCGGAAACTTACCAGGATTCTATTCACCAGATACCTGGATTTTGTACCGGCCTGAAATACATGTTCCTGTTTTCCTTTATCTATTACCTGTATAAGGAAACTTTCGGCTCTCTTTATGATTCTATTAATAATTTCCGGAATTTCTGGATCCTTTTCTTCCAAATGTTTGTCGAATATCAGGTCCAGGTAAAAAGGTTTTCTTTCGAATAATTTATTCAGGCTTTTAAAGAGGTTTTGAAGTTCTTGTTCAGGAGATTGATTACTTATTACCACATCCTTAATTAGTTGTTGTATTTCACTTTCCAAACTGATTAACAGCATAATCAGAATATCTTTGTCGTTCCTGAGATATATAGATAGTTCTTTATGAGATATACCCATTTTCAGCTCTAATTGCTCAATTGATAATACATTAAGCCCTGATTGGAGTATGATTCTGCCAGCAGCTTCAATTATATCTTCTTTTTTTTCTAATATCATTGGCCTTGAGTGTAAGTAAGCGTTCACCAACATCATTGATTAAAATTTTTTAAGCTACTGTTTTGATTTTTTTGTTATCATAAAGAAAGCAAGTGCAGTAAAAACAATTGTAACAGTTATTCTAAACAACATTGCTCCAATGGTTTTGGTTTCGTATATACCTCCAGAGTTAATGTGGATAAACAGACCTATAAATGCCACAAACAGAACTAATGCTGATATGCTTAATGGTTTAATTGTCCAGAATTTATCTTTTATTAAACCATAAGCGGCAACAAGATAGAGGATGCTACTCAAGAAATTGGCCCAAACAATAAATAGCACATAATTTCCCTCTTTGGCCCTTATGCCAAACAAATCGAATATTACTGAGCTGCTCAGGAACAAGGTTAACAAGCCAAAAGCGGCTAACAAAGTGGCTATTAGATATAGGAAAGTCCTTTTCATAATTGTTTGTTTCTGATAAGCGTAAGGATGGATTGTACCATATTATCACCGCTCCGTTTGATATCAAATTCAAAATTGGCGATCCGCCATTTGAACATCTGCAGTTTGAATGTACCCATGATAATATGCATGAGTTCGTCAGTAGTAACGGCATTTGTAAAAATACCTTTTTGTTGACCTTCCATTATGACAGGCATCAGGTGTTTAATCTTAACATTCATGAGTTTAAGAATACTCTGATTAATTAGCTGACTTTCTTCCATAAGCCCATCGGAGAATACAGCCACAACAAAATGCGGGTTTGAGCTAAAAAATTTGTATTGTTCGCTGAAGAGTGATTTAAAATGCTCTTCCGGATCTGCAGGCTTAGCCAAATTCGACAGACGTTTGTCAATATCATCAGCCAGGTAATTCAACATGGCTACAATAATCTCCTCTTTACTTGCGAAATGCCGATATATGGCACTTTCGGAGAACTGCATTTCTTTTGCCAGATTTTTAATTGTCAACCCACTAACACCTGAGGATGTTAGTATTTTACCGGCTGCTTCAATAATCTCAATCTGGCGGGGTGTAATATCCATTTTCAACTGTTTTTTCGGATTGTAACTGGTTTCTGTGGGATTTTCAAAAGGATTACCATTAAAGTACTTTAGTCTGACTCGTTGGCCTTGGAGCTTTTACAACCAGTACCCTGGCTATACTGTCGGAACTATTGCTGATGTAATGTACAATATCAGCAGGGCTTTCGACAAGCGTATCCGCTTCGCATACTTCGCTTTCGTCGCCTATGTGTATGGTTGGAGTGCCTTCAACTATAAAGAAAAACACATCTACCGGAGTTTTATGTGGTTTCAGACTTTCGCCGGGCTTTAATGCCATAAGCATTGCCTGGGCCGATTCCTTGTTATACATTTCCCTGACGTCGATTTTGTGGGGAGTATCTTTTACTGACTGTTGCTGGTATTTAGTGATTATCATTTTGTAAGGTTTTAATGTGATTAATGAAAAATAGTAAGTGAATGTTCGCTCACAAAGGTAAGCTATAATATTTACCGAATGCAAGCTTTTGTGAAAATAAAATTTAATAATATTGTTATGTGGTTGTTAATGAGGAAGATGAATTTCGTGCAAGCGAAAATAACCCTTTTTCAGCTTTTAACACTGTATAGAGAAAACTGTTTTATCACTTATTAATGATTTAGTTATAAGCGTGTAAGTAATAGGATAGGTTTAACATCAGGATACAGTTATGGCTGAAAAAAAATCATTATGGAGTATTGCGGAAAAATTGTAAAATGATTATTCAACAATATGAGAAGGTTTTAAGCTTTAAGGTACACTAATGTTTTATTTGGCAAATACTCTGATTAAATAAAAACACAGGCCATGCGTAATGGCCTGTGTATGAAAGATAAGGGGATAACAGTAAATTAATATTTGTACCCGACTCATGATATGATAACTATATTTGTCGGATATTATTCCCAAGAAAGAACCATTTAAAGGTATGTTGTTTCATGTTGTGAATAAATAAGGTTGTTAGTATAATCTCTTCATTTTAAGGATTCACAGATAATGTAATTTTCAGGGCATATATCTTCAACAAAGCTGGAAAATATTGCTGCATCCAGCTCACAAGGATAAATATGCGCTTTTTCGCACAACAACTGTATGCCATCGGATATGAAATGATAAAATGATTTATCCTGAAGTGCAATTCTTGAAAATGAAACAGGGAAACCGAATTCTTTCATCCATTTCATTGTCCTGGTGCCTATAGGAATTTCAAATTTTGATAAGCCCAGAACTTGCAAAAAATCTCTTGCCTGTTTTGAACCAAATCCTTTAAACATATGATCTATCGAATCGGCTAACTCTCTCTCCGTGTGCTTAGTAGAATCAGTTTTTAGGCTATTATAGAGTTTTGTAAGAAGATTCCAATTGGTCATCTCCAAATGATAGAAATTATACGAAAAATATTTTGGTATTTTCTCGGAATATCTTTCCAACCCATTTACATTCAATAGTTCTCTTACCCTATTTTCAATATCAGGCTCTTGTAACAGGAATTGATGGGACAATACAAATGAGTTTTTCCTGAAAAAGGCTTCTTCATTGCCATAAAGGCCAGACTCGTCCTGAGAATCTAACAAACACATAAGCATTGTTTTTATGATTAAATCCCTGTTTATGTGGATATTATTTCGGTTAACATTTCGGTTGATCCGATTTTGTAAAAAAGGATTGTATTGCTCTTTGCAAAATTCTCTGACATCTTCAATGTCGGATTCGGTTATTACCCATAAAACATTCATAATACTACCTTTTACAAATCGTAATGACCTGATGCTTCGGGCTGATACACAATTTCATCAACCCTGATTTTTGTTAGTCCTGCCGGTACAATCCACTCAATTTCGTCTGCGACTTTATATCCAATTAAAGCTGTGGCAATCGGGGAAAAAATGGATATCTTTTTATCTTTGAAATTAGCATTTTTGGGGTACACAATCTGAAATTGAATCTGTTTATTGTCATTCAAAAAACTGATCTTAACTATTGAATTCATTGTAACTACAGAGGAAGGTATTTTTTTTGGTTCAACAATTTTTGCTGAATCCAATTCTTTTAAAAGGTTTTCGGCTTCATAGACACTGATTGAGTTGAATCGTTTTGCATCATTTATGCACTTTTTTATTCTTGAATAATCGAGTCTGTTTAAAATTAATTGTTTCATTTTCTTTGTTTTAACTGTGAATTAATCGGGAAAATCTACATTTGTTTTGCACCTTGAATCTGATCAAAGATCAACAGCATAGAAATTTATTTTTGTGTGAAGTGAGCATGATTAATATCGATTTATCATGCCAATTGTTATGCAGCCGCCTGCGGGAAAACCCCTCAAGATTCTGTAGCCGTCGGGAATAGTGTGCACTATTAATCCCCCACAGGCAGCTGCTTAACACAATTTTCGTTTAGATTTTTACTATTAGTTTTTTTCCAATAGTTTAAAGAACTGATCCAGTTGAGGAAGAATAACAATACGAGTGCGGCGGTTTGCCGATTTCCCATCAGACGAACTGTTGGAAGATATTGGCAGATATTCGCTACGCCCGGCAGCAGTCATTTTTGCAGGATCAAGCCCGTATTTATTCTGAAGCAGACGAACTACGGATGTTGCTCTTTTAACACTCAAGTCCCAGTTGTCAACCAGATCGCCTCTTTTGAAAGGAACGTTGTCTGTATGACCTTCAACCATAAATTCTATATTTGGCTGATTTTTCAATACTTTGGCCACCTTTCCTAACACTGTACTTGCCTGATCGGTGATGACATAACTACCACTCTTAAACAGCATTTTATCGGAGATGTCGATAAATACAACACCTTTATCAACCTTAATATTGATGTCCTGGTCATTCATGTTACCAACTGCGCCTTTAAGGTTCATAACTAATGCCATATTGAGTGAGTCTTTATAGGCAAGTGAGCTTTGCAGTCCTTTTATATAAGCATCTTTTGCTCCAATGTTTTCCATTGATTTCTTAATGCTTTCCGCCTGTGTGCTTGAGATAACCGACAATGCCTCCAGTTGATTTAATACTATTGAATTGTTTTCTTTCATGTGTGACTGGTCCTTCGATAATTCAGCAAGTTGCCTATTGAGATCATCAATCTGCTTCAGATAATTTGCTTTCGCGGTTTCACATGCATTTAAATCGTTTTGCTTTTTTGAATACTGGGCGTCAAGGGCATCATACTTTCCAACCTGAGCTTTATACTTTTTTGTGCTGACACAAGAACTGCCAAATACGACTAATAGGATTGCTAAAAGAATTAAGAGTTTTGATTTCATATTGTTAACGTTTAGATTTAGTTAGGATTTATGTTAAGTGTAGTTTTGATTTTTATAATAAGTATGCTTATGGGGCTTATTGTTTCATTTTGATTTTATCATAAAGTAGTTAGTTTATTCCAGGCGGACCCGGCAGTTTCCGATATTTTTGCCTTTATGGAGAATGCCAATCTTATACACACCTGGTTTCATCTTTATTATGGGCGTATAAGTTAATTTTACCTCATTTGAAGCTATCACCTCATTATCAAACTGGTTAATGCTGGCTAACAGAGAGTCATCATTATTTACAACTTTCCAGGATAAATTCTTGCTTTTATTGGTAATAACCTTTCCATTAGGTGTTGTTAAATTAAAGCCTATATCAGAGGCTATATTTTGCGGAACATCAATGATAAATACAAGTTTTTTAGTGCGTTTTGCTTTAACAGTTGATTTTTCTTTTGTTGTGTACTTAAAAGCATCAACCATATGATTGTCAGCTTTTATCATTGAATTAGCTGATGCGGCTTTAATTTGTTTCATATAATCGTCGCGCTCTAATTGCCAAAGCATCATAGACTCCTGTTGTTCAAAGTTCTCGTTTTCGAGAGTTTCATTTTGCATTTGAAGCACTGTTATCTGGTGCATAAAATCGTCATGTACCTCCCTCACACCTGCTAATTGTTCCCTCAAATCTTTCACTTTGGCATTTTCCATTTTTATCCGCTCAAGTTCCCTTTCCTTTTCCGTTAGTTTTAAATTTGCTTGAGCAAGAAGTTCTTCAGATTCCATTCGATTATCATTGATAACATGAATGCGATCAACAGTCTGATAAAGTTCTTTATTAAGTGAAAGTTTTTCTGACAGCAGTAATTCGTTTTTTAGTCTCTCATCGTTGAGCCTGACTTTAATAGTTGAATTTGTGCCCATGAAATAAACACTTGATACAACAGATGCTAACAGAATAAAAGCGGTTATTCCTGCAACAGTTCTTTCTTTGCTGGTTCCTGTATTCATACTTTTAGTTTTTGTAATTTATTATAAGAATATCCGCCACATTTTACCTTTTTCAATTTAATCTCTCAAAGTAACAAGT
>APMI01017397.1_pt1 | contig 21475 bp, 21 predicted proteins | sample 667938 | NCBI WGS metagenome assembly APMI01 (sample SAMN01084076, study PRJNA167559) | wastewater metagenome | biome: Wastewater | place: Denmark: Ejby Moelle, Odense | collected 2011-11-28
GCATGTTATGAGACAAAAATGATTAAATTTTGATTCTATAAATTGTATAATATTGTTTGCGAATATGTAAAAAATAATAAAAATAAACATAGTTGTAGTCACATAACCCTACTTTGCTTATACTTGTTGAGAATTAAATCTAGCTTACTAAACTAGTCTTCGTTGTTTGTGTTAATAGTTTATACCCCAAGATTTTTTAATTCAGCTAATCTTCTATCATTTCGATTCTGAATTTTGTCAATATCAACAGTACCGAGAGTGCCATTACCAGCGATCGAACCTAAGATTATATATAAATGTACCGATTGTGCCTATGCTTGCTCCTTAGTACTATAGCCCTCCCCGTGAATTCAAAGCACGCTTTCCTGCATTAGAAAGTCGACTATTTGGTCTATCATCGACTATTGACTGCTGGAATAAGTTTTGTCCTTTGTAATTGTTATCATATTTTGTGCTTGATGGTGGGCGATACGGGTTATCTTTCTTCTTTAATAGCTCCTCAATCTATTTTGTGATATCTGAGTTCACTGAGCTCATTTAACCCCAATTCTGGCCATCTCGAGATTTCTGTCTGCTCTCTACAAGTTTATCTAACTCGTCTTTTTGTACTGGCTTGTGGACTGGCTGCTTTCTCGGGGCGACTCTAGACTATGCTCTATCTTCATCCTCTTCAGCTATACTATCATGTGCTTGAAAGTTCTTCTTTTGCCCTTGCCCTAAATATGGAGATTTTCCTTAATTTTTAAAGAACGATGTTTCTCTTGCAAAATCCGAAAGTCTTGACATTGATAACTTATCATCAGGCAAGTTTATTGGAATCTTTTTACTGTCTCCGTGCAAACTCACAAGCATGCTGCCGTCATCACTAATGTTACTTTACGCTAATTTAGGATTGTATTGCGGTTTTCTTGAAACTTCTTGAGGGACTTCGTACTGTTTCTTTGTTAATTTTTATTACCGTGTGGGCTTTAGACTTTCCACATTTTATCTTGGTTGATAGTTATTTTGGGATTGTTGTCTATTATGATGAGAATGTTTTTCTTATTGCTATTTAACTAAAACAGACTGACGTTGAAGAGCCATAAACAATCTTTAATTATCATCTTGACTTTTTTTCTAAAGTTGAAATTTAAGATTCTATATTTATTGTTGAGCCTTCTTCTTTTCATGTTCAGCCATTTCAGATTCTAATTTGACTTTTTGAATTTCTCTTTTAAAAAAATCATTTTGTTTGTCGATATGTTACTTCAATCTTTTGATTTATTCAGTAACTGCTTATAAATTTTTTTCTCTAAAATATTTTTATTAATCTCTTCTTCTCTCGTTCTCGTAGAACTGTTTAGAGACGCCTGTGTTGAACCCTTTTTCCATGACTGTAGACGAAGATACTTAAGAAGTTGTCTCATCGATATTAGCTTGAAATTGAGCTTGTTTACTGAAAACTTATTTGTTCTTATTATTATTATTTCGAGGTGAAGCAGGATGAGATACAATAGCTGGCGGATTTGACTGTTTCATTTTCTAACGCAGAGCTTTTTGTTTAGCTTATTATTACAGTCTTCTTCTTTATTATAGATTTTTTGCATTTTGCTATAATAATTATCTTTGCTTGTCATTTTTCTTCCTCTCTTCTTCTTAAAGTCTCATTTTTTGCTGGAGCAAGTACTATTGGTTCTTGCGATGTTATTCAATTTATTATCTTTTAATTCGTTACTGTTATTATTTTTTGCGTTACTGAGCTTCCTTCATTTGCAGTTACAGTTGTTTACGCATTTATTATTTTTGCTTCTGCTTAATTTGTTGCTGATCAATGGTCATATTTTACAGTTTTAGCAAATTTCTTCCTCCCTTCTTATGGATCTACATTAATTACTAATTTTATAGAGTTTTCTGCCGATATGCTTAATGTTTCTGACTGATCTATTGAATAGGTTCCTGGTATAATTCATGAGGCTGACCCTGATACGCTCCGATATTATTATTATTATTATAGTTCATAGACTGCTGGTAGGCTTGTTAACCATATTTAGCTTCGTATGCAGGCTGGACTTGGTGCTGCTAAACAAACGATCGGTCAGTTGGCACACGCTGCATCATAGCTTGTGGCGGGTACCCGACTGGGATGTTCTGGTTTGTGTAACTGGGAGGAGCGAATGGAGCATTATTGTTATATGATTGAAGCTGTTGCTGCACATAATTTGTACTTGGGTCGTATACTGGCTGTTGGGGTTGGTATTGTGGCTGTTGCATGCGTCCGTACTGCTGTTGATTATCTTTAGGGTAGTTATCGAACTGAGGAGGCTGTTGTCTCATTTTCATACCATAGTAGTTTTCGTCTGGCATATTGCCTTTCATATAATACGTTGCATCTTAATTTGTTTTCATTCGCCCGTATTGATTTTGTTAATAATCTGGGTCTATGTTCAGTTATCAAAATACGTTGCGGTTGTATATTTCCATAATTTTGCTCATTATTCGGTCGGTTTGGAGCCCCTCCGCCTGGACGACCATAGTAGTCTACATTTTGACCTTCGAATCTGTTCTGCAATGTTTGTTTGTTATCAATGTAGGGCTATGGTTATACTTGTATTCTTGTATCAGTGGGCGATTTGCGAATACCACCACGTTTCTGCATATCATCAGTTCTTTTCTTCTCCTACTTCTCCTTCATCTACGGATATTGATTGTGTTACCTGTCTACGCAGCTATTCTCCGTACTTGAGCTTGTCCTATTTTGAAAGCATTCGATATATATTAAATTATTGTAGAATTTCTATGTTATCTCAGTAACAACCTCAAACATCACACTCTATGATTATTGAGCTTAATTAAGATGAATTTATGCAAATGGCTATATTTATTACTATCTGACATTATTAATGAATAGATTACATCACATTATGTTTCTGATAGATTTCCTGTTTAATAACATTATTAAAGGTAGAGTATCTCACATGGCCACTGTTGTCGACTTCTTCACCGACGTGCAGAACTTTAAACTATTTGACATGTGCTACACTGGAGCCAATGCATACGCAGCTGTCATGCTGTTAGTCTTAGGAACTGTCATCTTTGTGCTCAATAAAACCACAGGTGACTATTCATGGGTGGATCGTATCTGGTCACTGCTTCCTATCAGTTTCGCAGTTTATTTGCTGTACTTCCAGACCCACTGCGATAAACTGCCTCTTTCAGCCCGCCAGATTATCATGTTCGTGTTCATTCTGCTGTGGGGATTGAGATTGACTTTCAACTTTTATCGCAAAGGAGGGTACACAGCCTCAGGAGAAGACTATCGATGGGCATATATCCGCAAGAATTTCCCAGTAATGATGGTGGAACTGCTCAATTTCTTCTTCACTTCGTATTACCAACTATACTTGATATACTGGTTCAGCTCACCAATATACTACGCATCCAACCCAGGATTAGGCTTAACAGATATAGTACTTGCCGCTCTGTGGTTAATTTTGTTCGCAGGCGAGGTTACCGCTGACGAGCAACAGTGGAGTTTCCAGAAGTAGAAGTACAGAATGCTTAAATAAAATGGTAATTCATTAGCTAATTTACCACAAATGTACAAGAAGGGCTTCATCACAGACGGGCTCTTCAAATTCAGCAGACATCCTAACTTCTTCTGCGAAATCTGTATGTGGTGGACTATGTACTTATTCAGCGTTTCCAGTCAAGGATTCAACCTATCTGGTGGAGGTGCATTACTATTGAACTTGCTGTTCTTAGGATCGACTGCCTTAACCGAAAAGATTTCATGTGAGAAGTACCCCTAATACAAACAATACCAGAAATAAGTAAGCATGCTGATTCCAGGTCCACCTTCAACTGGCAAATCAAAATCAGATAGCAAATCTCAATGATAATGTACATCCATATTGTTTTAACATACTTTCTTTATTTACCACATAGAGTTATTGAAATAGTCAATCAAACAAGAATCAACATGCTGACGATAAACAGAAAGAATGCTAAATAATTAATTCCAATAAATTTTGTAATATTGTTGATTTTTGATTTAGAGACATTAGTCTCTGATTTTTAGTTTATGGTGATCACAATAATATATTCACGCCTGCAATAAAAATGAGACCTTTAAGCAAATAAACTCCAAAATAAGGCGAGTTCGCAGTTATCAGAAAATCAAAGGTGTATGACTTAAAAGATTTGAGCATTAATCTACTGCACAATCACAGGAACATGCTTTTTAGGTCAGATATAGGATGCTATTATGATTTCTCCATTTTAGAAGGATGTGTCGCTAAGAAGATTAAAACGAGTGAAATTGGTAACATCCTGAATATTAAATCAATCGATGCTCAATACTAATAGACTCGTAAATTAGTATAAGTATAATTTGATAGCATAAACCAGTTATCAAATAAAATAAATAAAACCTTATAGTCCCGCAAAACAAACACCGAATCATAGTCGCATTCAAGTTACAAAAATATCCACACAAACTACTTCCTAAAATATTACCATTACAAGTGCGGGCGAGACATAGGCTGCTATGTGTTTCATGAACCCATAAGCATGACTCTTGATGGGCTTATCAAAGCAGGCAATCTTACTTACGATGACAAGATCTACATTTTTAATCAGATCATGGATGTGATGTAGTTTCTGCAGGAACTTAAAATATGTCATCGATGTATCACCTCATATACTTTTGTGTTTGTGCCTAAAGATAAAGATTTTAAACCTATGTCATCAAGCAAGAAATGGGATCGGTAACACTATTTGATTAAGATAACTGGGTTCTACCAGTCAATATCAATAGATAACAGTGAATAAAAGTAGAGTATAATTTTTTACAATAACTACACAGACCCCAATATATTTTAATTCAAAACTCCCTAGTTTGCTTCTGATCTATGGTCGGTTCTAATGCTCTTCTTCGAGGTGTTGGTGGGCAAGATCCCATTGCTGCACAAACCAGAGTAGCTAGAATAGCAAATGAAACAGCTAATTCCTTGGCAGAGAGATATCTTTAACTACTACTTTAGTAATGGTTCGAAGAAAACTCAAATTAAATTAAAAGATCTGAAAATTAGAATCAATCAAATGAAACTTACTTCTACAGTGACGAGTAAGATAATAAAAGAAAAATAATAGCAGGAACAATAAGAAAAGAAAAATGTGAATATTTCAATTCGTGAAAGAGTAGAAGGATCGACTGGAACAAGAAAAAGAGCTCAATCAGATTTATTTAATCATTCAAAATACCTAAATTGAGGATTACAAAACAGGCTTTAAAGGCCAGATATGATATATGTTAACTATTTTTTAATTAATTAACTAATATTGATATAGGCAATAGTAAGAGTTGGAAATGTTAATCATTTTGCTATTATGCAAAATATTTATAATCACCAATGCAGAATAATAAGATCGGCTCAGGACTGCATAATCTGGGCAATACATGCTTCTTCAACGCAGTCATGCAAGTAATCTTGTACACCCCTTCACTGCACACTATTTTCAGTAACAAAATGCACTCGTCTAGCTGTAGTCGAGAGGGGTGGTGTATATTTTGTGCGATTGAGTCCCTCTGGCACGATTCTAAAAAGAGCAGGGTGGTGTCACCTAATGCAATTGTTAGCAACCTCAGGGTCATTTTCAAAAAAGTATGCGTTACTTGAATTGTAGTTCAGGCTAGGCAGGCAATAGGACTCACATGAATTTCTTAGGTATCTCATCGAAGGCATGCAAGATGCATAAACAGGGAAACTCGGTAAAGATCGTGAAAAGAACGAGCTTATCATCTGCAAAACTAAATCTTATCAAACTTTCGGTGGCAAGATGCGAACTTTTGTTCTGTGTCTGAGCTGCCACCATAAATCGCTGACCACCGAAAGATACTATGACTTGAGCATTGTACGAACATAATAATATTTAGTAATGCCAGCGATCGAACAGTCTCCAGGAAGGACTAGATAATTATTTTAAGGTGGACGAGCTGAGTGGCGCCAACAAGTACAGGTGCGATAATTGCAAGCAGCTTTCGAATGCCAAGAAAGGATTCAGGATATTGTCGATTCCGTCGATCGTGACATTCCAGTTCAAGCGCTTCACGAACTCGTTGCGTAAAATAGGCAAGTACATCGAGTACCCGCGCGTGCTCAATTTAAATCGGTACATGGAGCACGACATGGAACCCGAAAGCACGAAACTTGAACTGTATGGAGTCATCGTACATGCGGGGTCATCGGCCGGCAGTGGTCACTACTTTGCCTTCGTCAGGAACGGTCAATAGTGGTACTAGGTATACTTTTGCTGATTTAGATGAATGACAGCAATGTTAGCAGGTGCGGTGAAGAGAGAGCACTAAGACAGCAGGCATATCTTCTGTTTTATGCGAAGGTCAAAGCAAATAAACATGAACAGATGCAAATGGTAGAATAGTAGAATCCTGAAATCATGACGAACATCAGAAATGGAATCGGAGAAATCAAAATATCAACAGACCAAAATCACAAAACTTAATAGAAGGAAAAGAAGAAGTAAATAGGAAATAAAAAAATAATCTAGCATAAACCTATTAGAAAACAGAGTGAATAGTAATTCTAGGAAACAAGAAGAAAACTATCCTTAGATATTTAGCAGCTGAAGTAGTAAGCTCGCGTAGAACACAGTAAGAGCGTAGGAAAACAGCTCAATGGTAAAATAAATAATGAAAATAAATTAAAACAGGCGAAAAATTAAATAAATGGAAAAGCTATCGAGGCTCTGCCTTTTGGTCAAGTCAAACAAAAGGACAGGCAGAAGGATTAAAGAAGCCAGGAAAAAAGTGCTGTAGATGAGAATGATGATTTGGACTTAGATCTACTTGTACCGCAGAAACTGGAACGCAGAAGAAGCAAAGAGCAAGCATTATCTGGGTTAAGCATGATGGAAATGGTGCTGCATTACGCCAGCCAAATCGAACACCTGCAGCAGAAGATTCCAAGAAGATCACATCGAGCACTGCGATCGGTTTACAGTCTTAGAAAGCTGGAGATTTCAAGTAAGAGAAGGAAGCTCAACAGCGACTGACCCCCTTTGATATTGTTATATTTATTGTCTTATTTCTTTCACTACGCCAAAACGAATATTAAATCATTAATAGATTGTATTCTTTAAAATAGGAATCTATTAGTAATATTTAAATATTAGCCTAATCATATATGAACGTATTGGTCAATGGCTCAGAAATGATATAAACAACAAATACGAATGCATAAGAGTAATAATGTACAGTCAACAAAGTTAAAAATTTGGCTGATATCGCAAAAATAGATACGAAAACAGAACATGATAATGTGAAGTCATTGAAACCAAAACTAGGGAAAAACTGGCAAAAGGTTAAAAATATTGTTAAATTGCTGAAGAATAATGCACTAGTATCAACAACAAAAGCATCGTAAGTTACCATCGGACTATTAAACAAAAAATAAAGATTACAATAAGAAAGCTAAAGAGCATTAACAGTTTAAAGAGCTAAATTATGTAAATACGATTGCGAACTTATCAATAATAGTGAAATTATGAAAATTGAAACTACGTTAGATGAGGGAATATTATTTAAAACATATCGTCCAATTCCAAAGATCCAGTATTTAATCAACCAACCTGTAGGAAATGGTGAAGTTGATACCACTGGTGCATGGGTTTGGGAAGCTGAGGAAACAATGGCCTACTTTTTAACTAAAATCTATAGAAAATATTCAAATCATCATAGTATGAAAACAAAAATATTATAGCTTGGAGCTGGGTGCTCAGGACTAGCTGCACTAACATATGCTCGATTATGGTAATCTAAAAATATAAATTAATCGAGCTTACATGTTGTTGTAACGGATGGTCGATAAGATAACATATTTTTTCTTTCGTAAAACATAAAAGCAAATTTCCCATAAAAACACAATAAAATAACTATTTAAGCTGAAAAATATCTTTGGGGAAATTTTTTGAGCAATTGCGAGGAATTCGATTTGATATTGGCTGCTGATTGTTTATTCTTTGAAGAATTTCATGAGCAACTTATTAAAACATTGAGTGTGATGCTGAAAGTTGAATCAGGAGTTTGTCTATTTGTCAATCCTAAACGTGGGTCATCTGTTATTAATTTTTTAAGTAAACTTAATTTTTGGAGTTAAAAATGTGATCAATACTGTTTCAAAACGGATAGTATATAATTCATTGATTAAAAGTATCAAAAATTACTTCAGAAAGCACGACTAACCCCAAATTACAATGCAGATGTCAATTAGTTCATGTTCTTATAGGTGAGAAAAATATCAAAGATAAAGCCAAATTAAAAGAACTTGTTATAATAATGATCGTATTAATATTTTGCTTTTACTAATTAATTGAACTGTTATCTATTGACGAGTATAATTTATTAAAAATATTATTTGTAATCAGAATTGATTAACATGTTGAAGTTATAAATCACTCTTCTAGCTATAATTAAAAATCTATCTGAAGACAGTTATTTAATTTGCATGTTCGTTGCTGCAGACTAACTAAAGACAGCCTTAGGCACATTCCAAAATCCAAAATAGCAAGCTTATTATCGGGAGATGTGCAAATTATTCAAACCCATGAACAAACCAGAATCAGGAGATTGGTTGTATGGTCATCCTGAGAAACATCAAGCATTCGCAGATTACAAACTACCAAATTATAATCAGGTCACTCCTGAGAGAAAGACTATCTATTTGCAAGAGTTCGGCCATTTTAATAAGGATTTCATTAAAGAACTATGCAGATTTTGTGAGGTATTTTATCCAAAACTGACAGTGGCATGCCTTCCCGTCCTTAACTTCGATAAAGAACTTCCGACTATAAAGAAGCGAAAGAATTGTTATGGCGATCAGTTTTTAGCTCAAGATATTTTAGCATACATGGAGAAAAGGGTACCTAAAGATGCTTATTGTGTAATGGGTATCACCCTCAACGATATATACCCAGGCGATAACTGGAATTATGTGTATGGGTGGGCGAAGTATAAAGCTAGAGTTGGCATTTTCTCGTTCTTGCGGTGGGACTAAGATTTTGGTGAGGGAAAAACATAGTAAATCAACTGGAATTTGATATTATATCCATCGATGCGTACGATGGTTCATGAAATAGGTCACATGTTTGCCATTACTCACTGTGTATACTATAGATGTCTAATGAATGGGTTTAATCATATTTCAGAGAATTACTTGAACCCATTGTAATTCTGTCCTATCTGTTTCAGAAAAATAGTGAAAAATATTGGATTTGACAAGGCAGCTAGATACCAGCAGTTGATTGAGTATTGCAAAAAATCAGAAATTAAGTAGTTGCAAATCGATAGGAAACTTTATGAGTAACTATTACTATTGAGTAAGAAATAGTAGGTTTAATAGAAGCCGAAAATTACACATATTCAAGTGACTCAAAATAATATTAACAATAATAATATAAAAACTAATAACACTAGCAAAAATCGAGGAAAGAGTATGCAAGTTTCAGTCCGAAGAAGATGATAAGAAATGTATGCTTCGCTTCCAGTTTTGCCAAAGTTGATATTTATATTTCGTCATTGGTAGAATTTATTCACATATGTTCTCCAATATTTTATGAGGCTTATATTTAGCCACAATCTGATTAGTTCATTGTTCTTTGATTTGATGAAAAATAGGTTTGCATCGATTTAAGTGCTGAGTGAAAGGAGGATTTATAATTGTTATTTACTGATCTATCATATCTGATCATGAAGAGAGCTGTTTTTGGTTCACTTTTGGCTGCCCTAGCCACCAGTCAGTCATGCTCACTGGAGGATGCTCAAAAAACTGACTGTGGTTTCATGGGTATCAATCAGCAACAATGCGAGGCTAAGAGTTGCTGTTGGAGACCCGTTGGAGACTATGAGATGCCCTAAGGTACTCCATGGTGCTTTTTCCCTTCAGGCCAAAGTCCCTGCGAGAAGATCAACTGGGAGGGAACTAAAGGTCCTGGTTTTGATGACACTTTCTACGATAAAATGTACAAATTGTTTGATGTCAACATCAACATCGCAGGAAAAGGTGGAGTTGTGGCCGCTCCCGATCGCTCAACCCCTGGAGGATCTTACTACTACCATTGGATGAGAGATGCTGCTCTTACAATGAGAACTTACATGGAACTTAATAACAATAACCTAGCCAAAGTGCAATAAAAAATGAAGGCCTATGTTGGCTGGGTGGCACACGTTCAAAAGTTGGTTGACCCCAACGGCTACGACATTAGAATCAACCCTAAATTTGAGTTGCCAAATGGCTAAGTTTACATGGGCGGATGGTGCAGACCTCAAACTGATGGACCAGGTCTTAGATCAGCAGCACTTGTTCATTTTGCTAACATTCTCATTGAAAATGGTCAATAAAGCTATGCCAAGAGCGATGTTGTCCCCTTGATCAAGTATGACTTGGATTGGGTCCATAGCAACTGGCAACAGGACGGTTGTGATTTGTGGGAATAAGTCCACAGTAATGACTTTTTCTGGAATAGAATGTCCTTTTACTATGCTTTAGACTCTGCTTCGAAGCTATTTAACAAAATCGGAGATAGCTCATATGCAAGCAGATGTGACTCAACCAAAGCATCAGTGAAAAATACTCTTGAAGGTCACTGGACTGGAAGCTTCATGACTGAGTCTAGCAACAGACAGAAAGATGGAGCTGTTATTCATGCCTTTTCTTCATTCAACGCTTACCCCATCACTGACCAGAAAGTTGCAAAGACCATCCAAACTCTAGCATTGACTTTCTGTAACGAGTACTCGATTAACCAGCAGGATAATAAAAGTGGAATTCCGGGCGTCTTGATCGGACGTTATCCTGGTGATGTGTATGCTGGTGGCAACCCCTGGCAACTCTTAACAGCAGTCACTGCCAAAGCATTCTATCAAGGAGTTAGCGCAATGATTCAAAACAACGGATTCAATTCATCGCAGGACCAAAATGCATGGGCTGAGCTCCTAAACCTGAACAAGAATGCCGGAGTTAAAGAAATTGCTCAGGCTTCCTTATCAGCAGGTGATGCAGTCATGGAAAGACTATTCTTGCACGTGAAAGACAGAGATGGCCATATCGATGAACAAATAAGCAAGTCCACAGGAGTTCAAACCTCGGCCAAAGATTTGACCTGGAGCTATGCTAATATCTTGAGCGCTTTGCAAGAACGCAAGAAAGCAGCAGCATTACTTTCATCAATGACTGTGCAAGAACAATGATTAATTTATCTTATTATTTAAAATTAGAACTGAACATTGCATAAATTATCACTCATTATTTTTGATACTTAATTTGTCGCAGCAAATTGTTAATTTTCTCCTTTGCAACTCCGATAGTTCCTTCCATTTCGTTAGGCATGAACAGAGACAGAAACACAAAATTGAAGACTACATCATAAAACAAATACTTAGGAAGACTTCAAGTGTGGAGTTTAGAACTGAGCCCAAGTACACTACAGACAGTATCTAGTTTAAGAATTATAAATACAGTGACTATTGTGTTGATGGTTTCTGACCCAAGCTGAGCAACACTGAGTTTGTCCAGCATCGAGGTCGCTTTATTATTGAGTTCACTCAGACTGTACTTGATGTTCTCAGTAAGTAAACACGTAGGCACTGGAAACAGCTTGAAATTTGAGGCGATTACAACTGTAAGCAAGGTGACAAACACGAATGATCCTATTATGTATGCAACAGATAGATCTCGTATGACAAGGCCCACAAATAGAATGAAGTTCATAGCTGCCAGCTGATACACAGCTACTGGCACTGTTTTTGCTGTTGTAATTACATCTTAAATGGAGTTCTTGTTAAGTTTGTTCATTTTGCTAATCCTGTTTATATAATAAATATTGCATCATAGCAAGCATATCATATACATATCTATCATTTTTCTTGCTTCTTGATTATTTTATCGAATTTGTTGAAGAAGGCTAATCCTTGAGCTCCATCTTTAAATTGTATCTTCAGAAGTTATAAATTGTTTTTCCCTTGCTCGTTGACCCATAATATTTTCTTCACAACTAAATTACGGTACTCATCTTCCTTAATTTTAGCTATTTAAGTTGTGCCAGCGAGAATCGTACCAGTAAAGTAATGACACTTATTAGGGAATCTCACACAGACAATATGATTAGCACTTTCAGGAAACTTCTCAATAGAAATAGTTACATTCTCAATAATATTCTAATTTCCTCGTTTGAACTTCGAAATAGTCTCCTTAAATTTCACAATAGATTATTGATACTTATAATTGCCTGAAGATTTCGATGGATCAATTTCCTCTTTAACCTAAATAAGCCCATCTTAATTTTCTTATTACCCTTCTTAATCTGATCCATCATCTACTTCTGTCTTACTATTATTATTGTTATTGTTCATAGGGAATAGACTGTTACCTGTAGAGTTACCGAATATGTTGTTGTTGGAGCTCAAATTGCCGAAAATTGAGCCTCCTGCTGCTGGAGCAGGGTTTGAGAATATATTCGATGACTGCGATGGGTTTGAAAATATGTTCGTAGTTGTCGGTTTGTCTTTGTTTGAGAACATATCGCCTGGCTTCGATTTGACGAAATCATTGAATAATTCAGCTGGTTTCTTCTTAGTCACTGATTTCTGGCTTTACTCACCCTGTTTATCATCTATTTTCACTGTTACTGCTGCTGAGTTTGAGTTTGAGTTCTAGCTTTGTTAATATATTGGAGGGCGTGCAAACATATTGCCAGCCAGGTTAGGAATCGGATCTTTAGTCTGACTCGAAAATAGTGTAGATCCTGGTGCAGTGTGAGAGAATAACCCTGTTGAAGTCGGTTATGTTGTTGCTGGCTTGTTAGTGAAAATGTTGAAGTTTGATACTGGAGGGGGAGAAAAATTATTAGAAAATAAACTACTTTTGTTAGGCTACTCTTCAGGTTTCTTTGCTGACCATAGACCATCGCTTGAAACCTGACCTCCGAATATTGATTTATTTGCTTAATTTTGAGTACTTTATGCAGGTTTTACTTACTAGACGAGTGGTTTCATATTATTACTAAATAAAGAACCACTTTGATATTGAGGCTTAGGTTTCGGTTATGTAACTGTATTTGTAGTTGAGGTTGGAGTAGTAAACAGTGAAGGAGCAGGAGCTGTTGTTATTTTTACTTGCTGGAATAATCCTGAATTTTTATTATCTGTAGTATTTTGTGTTGGTATGATATTTCCGAACAGCCCTGTATCGCTGGGTTTACTCGTAAATATATTAACAGCACTTGTTTTAGATTCACTGAAAATTGAGGGTTTTTCGCTGATAGTTTCGTTAATATTTGATTATTCATTCTGTTTTGTTGTTGGGACTGTGGTGTTAGTTATATGATCAGATGCTGGAGTTTGATTTTGAGTGAATAAATTCAGTTTAATCGATTATTTTGGCTTCTCAATCTGAGGATTTTGATTCGAAAATAGATTATTAGATAAAGTATTGAATGCATTTAAAGCTGGTTTTTAAACATTTTGTTCATTGGTTTTTTTGTCCTCAGTTCCAGTTTTATTAAAAAATATATTTTTATCAACATGCAGAGATACAAGCGGGTTATGCTACGAAAATAGACCTCCTGTTTTATTAATTGGCTGTGGAGGTTGAATTTCAGGCTCTTATAGTTTCTTTTGGAATAAAGACGACTGTACACTTGAATGAAATTGCCCTGGAATAAAACCAGTTGGCTGGTTATTTTGTTTATCTTTATTTTATTATACATTTGATTTTTGTTCATGATGCTAAGAAGATTGTTTAGTTTAGCTTAATTTTTGATTCAAAGGATTGCTAAACAAAGGTCGATTTGTTTCACTTTAATTATTGTTGTTCTTGAATAAGGATTGCCCACTACCTGCAAATATACTGTTATTATTTTTAACACCTTAAAATAAAGGCTTGTTGACTAAATTTGTTGAATTGAGAGGATTCTAGGAAACTTTGGGCATAAATTGATTATTATTTGTGGGTCCAAGTGATGGTCCTATTTGACTATTAAAAACCGCCGAAAATATACCGCCTTGTTTTGCTTCTGGTACAGGCTTAGGCTTTTCTTCTTGCATTTTACTTTATTGTTGCTTTTTCATTTGCTACTTTCGTACATTTTCCCTAAACTCCTCCATTCTGGCGATAAAATCTTTCTAGAAGTTCCTCTGATTATTTCGATAGTCAATGATAGGCATTTGAGCTAGCAAATTCCATTTTGCTGATGACTAAGTTGTATGTGGTTGCTCACTCTGAATACCAGTTTGAGACTGGAACTGAAATTTATTATTTTCGCTGCTGTTGGCTCTCACTTTGGAGCGGATGTTTTATAAGCGTCTCATTCTTAAATCGGATAGGCTTTCCTGCTGGTTGAGTTGTTCTATCTGCAGATCAGTGAGCTTGTTTAAGGCTTAAAGGGCTCGCTAGAGTCGAGAAGTGGGTTTTAGCTCAGCCATGGTCCCAATGGGTTAAATTTTATAAATTATTTATTATTTACTTGTAAAATAAGTGGCAAATTTTTAATTATTGTTGATAAATCTCTAATAAATTAACAAAATACTACAGTTCTAGTTTAAACTTTTAATTCTAATTACAAAATTTGCTTTTAATTATTTTTGGTATATGCTTAGATAACATAAATAATATAGTATTATTATCTTCATAATGATAGATCAATAACAAGACAGCCATACACAGGAATCTCAACAATCACATGCTATAGGTTTATAATAGATAGGTGAGCAAATGATCCTGCAGAATTTAACTCAGTACTTCCTGTGTGCTTCCTCAAAGCCAATACCCTATTTACGATATTTTAATGATCATGCACAGAGCTTCAAATACTGTATGGCTTATCTGTTTAGTTTTCTGAGAGCTGAATATCATAACAAGCAGGTTAATTCTATATTCATCAAATTTATGTACCTGCAAAGTGGCGATGAAGAAATTAAGGTAGATATAACAGGTATTAGAGACAGGGTAAAGCAAATTATTTAAGGATGTTCAGATGGACAAGCAGTATTCAGTCGTAAAGTATTATTAACTAGATTTATCAGCTTACCCTCTATGATGGCATAATATCTGTCAATATTTAAGCTCAAACCAGCCTAGGCTTAATCTGCAATAATTGCTTAAATTTGTCATTCATTAACACTGCTGTCTGAAGATTAGAAAATATTTCTACTTAACAAAATAGTAATGCTAGGACATGTAAAATTATTACTTGCTACTGAGACTATGGATCATATAAAAAAACTATACAGTTATCTGACTAAAAAGGATACAATTTTAACTCGTATTTTACAGGAAATAGTTAAAAATAACAATTAAAATTAAGATTATTCTCAATTATTTCAGTAGATCATCTAAAATTATCATAAAAAATAGCATGCGATATTAGTAAAAATTATTCAACATGAATCCTGGTTGCCCAGCCACAGCCAAATAATATTTCAAATATTAAACAAGCATCGATAGTTGATGATTTCTGTTTTCTAAGATTTACTGGTCTGGTGGACTGAAGGAAATGACTATTATTTGATTTATAACACTGTTAAATTTAGGACAAATATTTTAGCACAGTGCATGCAACAATTCGGCTTTGATGAAATTTTGCAACACTCCTCCATGATTGGACTAGGAATATAAAGAAGACTTATTTCAGGCAAGGAAAATAGGAAATAAATAGTTTAGTTAGTTTGGGGTATTTTAGCTAAGAAACTTGATTGGAAAGTTAGCAACCAAATTGTATTCAAAACAGATCTGTTGAAGGATGATTAAGAAAATAAGCATAATATTTAAGTAAAACAATAAGCGAATAAATAAGAATAATAAGACATTAAATAACCAAAGAAAAAGACTGTAAAATTACTTTAATTTGAGACTTAACAAGACTAATAATTAAAAGAATAAAATGGATAGACTCAATAAATTAATTAAAAAATTACTGAATAACCAGAATAATTTGTGCCCCAAGCTCCAAGAAATCTTTACGATTGTATTTTAGGTCTTCGAAATCCAATACGTAAGAAAGTGACGCTTTAGTTCTTACCTAAAATTATTCGCCGTAATCCCGATGACTTAGTGTTTACATGGCGTGACATCACTCAAGAACTACTTTACAATCTTAATGAAGACAGCAAAGCATCAGTTGTTGCTTTATTTGTGACCAGACCTGAAAGCTTTGTAGAAACTATTGGGTAAATATTCTTCAAAAAAGATCAATCATTGAACGATAAGATAGTGTTGATGGACTGCTTAACTCAAGGAGTTGAAGAGCTTTCTGAAAGACCTAAATAAATATAAAGATAAACAGCAAGTGAATAATTTTATTTTAAGAAAGTCACATCAAAATATTTTAACGAAGCAGATCTCAAAAAGAAAGAGTAGAGATAGAAACTACCAAAGTAAGATAATCGGACTCGACGATGGGGTCATACCAGAATAGCATACGAGTCACGTATGAACTCAAATATTTCAAATGATGGGATCAGCTTAAAAATACTTCAAAACGATCCTTATATAAACAGATTGTACGAAATTGCTAATCAACTTTTCTTCCGCATAATTTCTAAATTAGCACTATTGTCAATATTTCCATCACAGCCAATGTTCACAGCACCAATGTTAAAACTGCTTGCCATTTTGTCTTTCAACTTAAGTAAGAAATATATTACATAGAAAATCATTTTGAAAAATATAAAATATTGAGTGAAATAGTATAAATATGTCAAGTAGTTATTGATTTCGTGGAGCAAGCAGGTAAAAAAATAGAGTAACCGAATCAGAAAGTCGCTCATATGCGGAAATGGAAAGATACGAATCTGAGTGTCCTAAATGTGCTTAATAAGATCTCACTTGTAATAGATCAATACATCCCCAATCATATGCTGTCTTCACTATAAAAATGCTTAATCAAGCTTAAATCATCGCCGGAGTACGGTATCAGTCCAATTATCGGCATGATTGAGGCAAATATATACACTAATGTCTCAGGACATAAATCATCTTTTTGATAGTTGATGAATTCATTTAAAAAGAAATAATAGAATTACGAATCATATATTATCAAAGTTCAGCCGGCAGTAGAGTTCTCGCTTCCTCAACGTACTGTTTGCCTTTTTCAATTTAGCCAATTGTGACAGGGTCTGTGACCTGATCGATTTGAGCTTTATTTTCATCCTAAATAGTGTTACATATTACAACAAAGGTCTCGAGCTGCAAGACAAATTCGATAAGATTTTTCTTTACGCTCTCCAAAGCAGATTGACTTTATTTGTAAAATTATCCTTGTTTTTTATCCTGGCTCACCACATTGATGTCAAAGTTATCCACTTCGGCTTTGTAAGCCTTGTACTATTTAAGAGTGCGGGAAACTGCCTTAATCTTGATCAGTAAGGTTTTCTTTTGTGACTCGTCCATTGTCTTCTCAATTTTTAAATTATAGTTTTAATCTGTATAATTATTAATGAGCGTAGTCAAATATCATATAATATTCTTAAATGGTTGATCTGATATTATCATTTAAATTCTGTGAGCGATGCTCCTGATATTTTAGAAATCTAGTGGGTAAGCCCTTTTATTTTGTCCATGAACTACTCTTCATCTGGGGTCTCTTAAACTTATTCCAATACTGATGATTTTTCACTTCTAATGTGCGCATCTTAGGACTCGGATCTGTTAAGCTTTATATTGATTTATCGACCATGCGGTTTCATAAATTATAAATCAACCCCTCTTTTACGGCAATCCTAATTAATCTTCTAAATTTCCTCTCCTAGTTTTTTCTAAAAGAAAGTACTATCTTTCTGCTCCAACACCCGTATAAATATGGTAATAAGTGGAATACAAAGAATGGCTCCTATAATAATCTCAGTCATTTGATATAAATTGCTTTGATCTTCTCCATTTTTTATGTCCACTGCCAGAAAGATAAAGGAAAGAATCAGGAATACGAAGGCAATTGTGAATGGAATCCAATATAAACTGAACATTGTGTAGAGAGAATTGTTATTGTCTACGTATTGGCAGCCGAATAGAATTGCATTAAGTTTGCTTACGTACTGTAGTACATCCTGGCTCACATTTGCTTATTCGTATTATAAGATCTCGAACTCGCCTGTGAACTTGTTATATGATAGTCTTAACATTCCTTATCGGGTAAATAATCCCTTCTTGTCGAAACTGTGAGTCGACTTATACTTCTTAATTTGAGAGTTGCGGTGCATGATGCCGAGACAACTACACGATATCTCAATCCACTCAAGCACTTGTTTGTCAGGTTACTTTAGTGAAGTGCAAAGATCGGCAATTTGTACGAAGAGGTCTTTAAGCTTATCAAAGTTTTTAGACTCAATATGATGCGTAACTTGGATAAACATGACAGCCACCTTTGTCTTTATTGTGTTTATATCTTCCCTGTTTTAGTTTATAAGTATGCGATTACTTCCTTTGTCCATTTTCTGTTTTGTTTTTCTACTAGAATATTATATTAATACAATAGAAACATTTGAACAATGGGAAATATTCAAGTGTATTTTAATTCTAACTTTAATTATTGTTACTTTTGGAATGGTTTATTAAAATTAGCTTTAATTTATTGTGTTTTAATGTTGAATAGCTATATAAACTTAGTTAATTGATGATGAAATATTTATAATTAAATGTACTATTATATACTGATAGGAGCTCTTGTGGCATATATCGCCATCGTGGCTATCTTCCAGCTTAAAAAATCTAAACAGAGAGGATCTAAAACTGCAAAGAAGGTGGCCTTCTTTCATCCTTTCTGGTACTCAGTTAGTTATTCAGCAATGATGGAGGAGGAGGTGAGAAAGTGCTATGGTCTATGATTGAGGCTCTCATGTAGCAAGTATCAGCTACTGCGAGTCTATAGTAATGCAAAAGTGAACCCATAATAAATATATACTCGCTTGAGAAGGATAGTCACGAAATTTTGAGTAAAGCCTCATCTCGTTTCAACATTAACTTGTTAGCCTACGCACATCGAATCAATTTCATCTATATCCCTGGCCGCAGTTACCTAACACCCAAATCCAAGCTCACAATGGTGTTTCACATTATTTTGCCAATGATATACTGCTTGAAATGCATATGGAGATATCAACCAGATATATTTTACGACACTACAGGTACTACCACTATAATTTAGGCTTTGCTTTCAATTTCATCCCTGTAAAGATATTTTTACCTTGGACAGAATGCCGAGCTTACGTGCATTATCCTTTCATCAGCGAGGACATGATCGCCAAAATTAGAGAAAAACGAGCTGATTATAATAATGATGCTTCTATCAGTCAATCTGCATGGAAGACCAAAGTTAAGCTCATTTACTACACTGCTATTTTGTGGCTGTATAAATTATTGCGGGTCACAGTCAATCGAGCATAAGCCAATTCTACGTGGACACAAAATCATATGAAACAAATATGGGGTTAAAAAATAACGAAGCTGTACCCTCCATGCACTCTCACATAATTATTAAAATACAAGAAAAATTACAAAACTCAATAGCATAAAATCATGTCATTAGCTCAATTCCGTCCTTAGAAGAATCACGTCCTTCAAATTGATGTCGTACAAAGCATAGTGAACAAGCTCAAGCAAGAGGGATCAGACCCAAAGATTCATTTATTTATTTGTGGAACAACTCGAGGAGCCGATGACGAAAAAATACTATAAGCTCTTCGCTGTAAAGTCACCCTATTAAAGCTTGAATAACATATTTCCTTCTGCGTTAACATGAAATTTACAGATTTGTTGAAGAAATTGTAATAATGTAACTATGGAATCCACTCAATGGAGGCTTAGCATTTTGGTATTTCTGTTGTTTAAATGCTTGCTGCTGGCTGCTTGATTGTCGCTCATAATTCTGCAGGACCAAAGCTCGATATTATTAAAGACTCAAGATTTTTAGCAGAATCGGCTCAGGAATATGAAGAGAAGTTGACCAAAATCATTAAAATGTCACCATAGTAAAAATAAAATATTTCAAAATAGTTTAGATCCAGGATGGTCGAATTTGGATAAGTCCAGTTTAAATAGAATTTTAGAAGGCTATTTAATGGATAGAAAGATAAAAATAAATGATTCCGCATAAAAAATATACGATCATTTCGTATGAATTGCAGCCTGGTTCAGCGATGCGATTCTATCAGTTTCGAGCCAACATTATTTTTCTATTCTAAATTAGCAGAATTTTACGAATATTATTCGCTTTCTGAGTTACCATTGTCAATAGCCTCGGAGTTTGACCCTGAATCTGATGCAGATGATGACGGATTATTTAAAGATGCAGCTTTAGGTGAAATAAGTTTGGATTTATCATTTTAATTGTCACCTATTTATTTCAGTTTATTTTAGCGTTCAGATCGAACTCGTTATAGGATGTCATTGATCTATTAAAACTTGACATCTTACCAACTAGATGATCTGGACTTTTATTTGAGCTCATCTTCTCGAGCTTATCCATTTTGGAATGTTTTATGTTCCATCATATCTTTTTATCTAAATAGTTTAACTTGCTCAAATTTTCGCTATTCAGCTTATGTACTCTTTCCAGTGCCATTTTCTTACATTTATTTAAGAGCTATCCAGTTGCACAGACACATCATAATGTTGGTTGAGTTGAGAGCCTTGAAGATGTGGAGACAGCTGACTGAAAGCTCAGATATTTTTTAAGGCAAGTAGGAATACAAGAAAAGTGGAACGTATCGTGTGCAATCTGGCAGATTCAGACCCAAATTTAGGAGATTTGAAGGTTTCTTCATTTACTTAGCGATAAATTCGTAAAAGAGTGACAAGAAGAAGCCAATTTGTTTACACTAAAATTATTCAAGATAATCATAAAGTTCCTGAACAAAAATTTCGAAGCCGGCTTCCAGAGTGAGATGAGTGCTTTAGTCATGGCCCTTCTGGGAGAGGTGATTTTCGCTGATTTCGTGATTGATCCAGTCAAAAATTTCAATAATTTGACTACATCGATATTACTACTAAGTAGGTTCATAGTTTTCAAACAAAGATTTCAAATGCCTGAATACAAAGTTATAGCAATATGAGCTATGATCATTGTTCGCTTTATTTTCAGGAGGAACTGATTTACAGTATTTTAAGTTTAAGGAGGGATCTCGGTCACTTGACGAATCCTCTTTCAATGTTTTTTTCAGGCTTTTATCTGTGCCCGATGTACACTTTTTAAATGATGGTCTCTTCAGCACATATTTTTAGGATTTTGGCTTTGGCGGAATGAAACCATCTGGCCTGTAAGCTTGGAAAGCCTTGAATTGCCCACAGCCGAGTAGTTGAGCAGCTTGTTTAGCCTTCTTTTAAAAAATATTATTATTATTATTAATAATTTCGTTGACAATTGAAATTCCATTTTTAGGCGTATCGGAGTCTAAATGAGGAGCAAAAATACCTGAATTTTTAGGATCTTGGTC
>APMI01005746.1_pt1 | contig 21447 bp, 17 predicted proteins | sample 667938 | NCBI WGS metagenome assembly APMI01 (sample SAMN01084076, study PRJNA167559) | wastewater metagenome | biome: Wastewater | place: Denmark: Ejby Moelle, Odense | collected 2011-11-28
CAGCAGCCGGCCGACAGCGCCCCGGCGGCCGCTGCCGCAGATACGGCCGCCGCGGCGTCTCCGGCGGCTGTCGCAGGGCAGACCATCCGCATCGACCTGGCCAAGCTCGACCGGCTGATCGATTCCGTGGGCGAACTGGTGATCGCGCAGGCGATGGTGGCGCAGCGCATGGCGAACCAGGGAATTTCCGCCAGCGAGGAGTTGACCCTGCTCGATTCCCTGACGCGCGACATCCAGGAAAGCGCCATGTCGATCCGCGCGCAGCCGATCGGCACGGTCTTCAGCCGCGTGCCCCGGATATTGCGCGAACTGGCGGCGTCCACGGGCAAGCATGTCCGTCTGTCGCTGTCGGGCGAAGCGACCGAGCTCGACAAGACCGTGATCGAACGGCTGGGCGAACCCTTGACCCACCTGATCCGCAACGCGGTCGATCACGGTATCGAAAGCGCAGAGGAGCGGCTTGCCGCCGGCAAGGAGGCCGATGGCACGCTGACCTTGTCGGCCGAGCATCGGTCGGGCCGCATTCTGATCCGGATCGCCGATGACGGACGCGGTATCGATCGCGAACGCGTGCTGGCCAAGGCCGTGGCGCAAGGGCTGGTCTCGGCCGACGCGCAGCTTTCGCCGGAAGAGATCGACAACCTGATTTTCGCGCCCGGCTTTTCGACCGCCGCCAGCGTCACCAGCGTTTCCGGGCGGGGCGTCGGCATGGATGTGGTGCGTCAGAACGTGAAGGATCTCGGCGGTCGCGTGACGATCGAATCCCATTTCGGCAAAGGCACCACGTTCACGCTCACGCTGCCTCTGACGCTGGCCATCGCCGATGGCATGGTCGTCGGGGTTGGTGACGAGACCATGGTCGTGCCGCTGGCCCATATCGTCGAATGCCTGCGGCCGGAACCGGGCGATCTGCAAGCGATGGGCGGTCGCCACATGATCAACCTGCGCGGACGCTACATCCCGGTTCTGCCGGTGGGCGAGACGATCGGAATCGGCGGGTCCGCGCCGGACGGCGAACGGGGTGTCCTGGTCGTGGTCGATACCGAAGCGGCGGGCAAGGCGGCGCTGCTGGTCGACCACATTCACGATCAGCGCCAGTTCGTCATCAAGAGCCTGGATACGCACTTTCACCAGGTCGAAGGCGTCGCCGGCGCGACGATCCTTGGCGACGGACAGGTTGCGCTGATCCTTGATGTCGATGGCCTTGCGGCCGGCGCGATGAACATCCTTTCCGAAAGGCAGGCAGCATGAGCGCCGCGCACGCCGGTTTTGCCGAACCACTGCCCGGTATCAGCCCGGCCATCTATTCGGTGGTCGACTTCCGGGCGCTGTCCGATATCGCCTATGCCCATGCCGGCATCATACTGCCGGAAGGCAAGGCCATGCTGGTCTATTCGCGGCTCGCGCCGCTGGTGCGCGAAACAGGATGCGGCAGTTTCGGAAACTACGTTGCACGGTTGCGCACCGATGCGGCGGAAGAAGCCCGCGCGGTGGCCGCGCTGACCACCAACCACACGTTCTTCTACCGTGAACCGCACCATTTCGCGCATTTTGCCGAACAGGTCAGGCCGGCGCTCGTCGCATCGCTGGAGGCGGGGCGCGGCGCAAGGCTGTGGTCGGCGGGCTGTTCGAGCGGCGAGGAAACGTGGTCGCTGGCCATGACCCTGCTGGGCAGCGAGCCACTTGCCGGACGAAGGCTGGCCGGGCGCGATCTGAAGATGCTGGCAACGGATCTTGCCCCGCATGTCCTGCGGCAAGCCGAAGCGGCGACCTATCCGGCCAAGGATCTGGAACCGGTACCCCAGGAACTGCGCCGGTGCTGGACGCAGGAAGCCGACGGGATGGCGACCTTCAGCGACCTGACGCGCGCGCTGGTGCGCTTTCGCATCCTCAATTTGCTGGGGCCTTGGCCCATGCGGCACCCGTTCGACGTCATCTTTTGCCGGAACGTGATGATCTACTTCGATGCAGAGACGAAGGAGCAGCTCGTGGCACGGTTTGCCGATGCTCTTGCTCCGGGGGGCTACCTTTACATCGGGCACAGCGAGCGCGTGACCGGACCGGCGGCGCGCATCCTGCGGCCGGTAGGCCCCACTATTTACCGAAAGGCCGCGGCATGACCATTCGTGTCCTGGTAATCGATGATTCCGCCACGATGCGGGCCCTGCTGCTGTCCCGATTGTCGGGCGAAGCGGGGATCGAGGTGGTCGGCGCCGCCGCCAACGCTGTCGAGGGGCGCAACCTGATAAAGCGCCTGAATCCCGATGTGGTAACGCTGGACATCGAGATGCCCGGGATGAACGGGCTCGATTTCCTGGAAAAGATCATGACCCTGCGGCCCACGCCAGTCATCATCGTGTCCGGGGCGACCACCAAGGGCGCCGAGGTTACCGCCCGGGCGCTCATGCTCGGGGCTGTCGCCTGCTGTTCGAAAGCGGACATCACGGTGGACCGGACCGGTGGCGATGCTCTGCCCGATCTGATCCACGAGGCCGCGCAGGTCAGATTCAGCGGGGCCCGGCAAGCGCGGGATGGCGGGGCGATGGCAAGCCGGGAGGTCGCCCGCGGTGGTACGGCACGACCGGCCCTGATCGCGATCGGCGCATCGACCGGTGGCATAGAGGCCCTGCAGACGCTGCTTCGCGGCTTTCCGGCCGATTGCCCTCCCACCGCAATCGTGCAGCACGTCAACGCCCGGTTCGTGCCGGCGATCGCCAATTCGCTGAACGCCATCTGTGATGCGGAGGTGGTGGTGGCTGAACCGGACATGCCGATGCATCCGGGCCGTGTCTACATCGCGCCGGGCGATCATCGCCACATGCGCATTGGCGGAACGGCCACGCCATGCATCAAGTTGCGGACCGGAGATCCGGTTGCGGGGCACCTGCCCAGCGTGGATGTGCTGTTGCAATCGGCCGCGCAGACCGTGGGTGCGCGCGCTGCCGGCGCCGTGCTGACGGGCATGGGCTGCGACGGCGCGCAAGGCCTTCTGGCGATGGCACGGGCCGGCGCGAAAACCATCGCGCAGGACGAGGCGACGTCCATCGTGTTCGGGATGCCGCGTGCGGCGATCTCGCTTGGCGCGGCGCGTGTCGTGGCGCCGATCGAGCGCATCGCCGATCACCTGCTTGCGGGAGGCGCGGCATGACCATGCACCATGCTCCCTTCCCCCCGATGCAGGAGATGCGGCGGGTAACGATCCTGCAGGGCGATGCGCGCGCAACCAGCGATCCGCGTGACGAATTCAGCACCGTCCTGGGCAGTTGCGTTGCCGCCTGCCTCTTTGACCCTCTGGCCGGGGTCGGGGGCATGAACCACTTCCTGCTGGCCGAGCCGCCCAGCGCGCACGGTGGCGGCAGGATCGACGTGCATTACGGCACCTATCTGATGGAAATGCTGATCAACGAGATGCTGGCGCAGGGCGCCTGCAAGGCGGATTTGCGCGCGCACCTTTACGGCGGAGCCAACCTGCGAACCGGGATGAAAGCCATCGGCACGGCGAACGCGGATTTCGCGCGCAACTTTCTGGAACGCGAACGGATCGTGCTGCAGCACGCAGACCTTGGCGGCTCCAACGCCCGCCGCGTCGATTTTCGTCCGGTGCGGGGACAGGTCCGCTGCCGCCATGTGGTGAACAGCCTTGCCCCGCACGAAGTGCCTGAAACCAGACCGCGCCGCGCCAACGGCGATGTCGAACTCTTCTGAAAGTGAGTCCCGCCCATGAACAAACAGACCCGCGTTCTGACTGTAGATGACAGCGCCAGCATGCGCGCGTTGCTGAACCACGCGCTGAGCAGCCACGGCTTCAGCGTCGTTCAGGCCGAAGACGGCCAGGCCGCGCTCGAATGGCTGGCCGCCAACGAGGCCGACGTCGTCATTACCGACATCAACATGCCGCGCCTTGACGGCTTCGGGCTGATCGAGCGCCTGCGCGCCGGGAGCCGGCATCGCGATCGGCCGATCCTGGTGCTGACCACCGAAAGTTCGGACCAGAAGAAGGCGCGCGCCCGCGATGCCGGCGCCACCGGCTGGATCGTGAAACCGTTCGACGCCGAAAAGCTGGTGGCCGCCGTGCGGCGTGTTGCGCATTGATGGACAGAAGGAGCGAGCCATGCATCGCGAACTGATTACTTTCGAAGTGGCCGGACAGATCTTCGGCATAGACATCATGGCGATCCGCGAAATCCGCGCCTGGACGCCGGCCGCCCGGCTGCCGCGCGTGCCGGACTATGTCGCGGGTGTGGTGAATCTGCGCGGAAGCGTGCTGCCGGTAATCGATCTGAGCGCGCGCCTGGGCTGGCAGGTTACCGACGCCTCCCCGCGCCACGCGATCATCGTCACGCAGGTGCGCGGCCAGGCGCGCGGGCTGATCGTGGATTCGGTGAGCGATATCGTGACCGTGCCGTCCGATGCGATGCAGCCGCCGCCGGCGGTATCGCTGGAGGCGATCGTACCATTTCTCGAAGGGCTTGCGACGGTTGGCGACCGGATGGTGATGGTGCTTAACCTTGAGGCCATTCTTGAGGATGCGCCGGAAGAGTTGGGGTGTGCGGCATGAACGGAGCATCGGGACATGCGCATGTCCGCGTCGCGGCGGACGTGCTGCTGGAGCTGAGCGAGGATGTGGAAGCGCTGGGAACACGCTTGTGCGCCGACGCGAACGTCATCGCCAACCACCTGCGCGAACTGCAGGCGATCGATCTGATCGGCCAGCAGTTGCGCGCCCTGTCCGGCCTGCTGGGCGATGCCGTCACCCCCGGGGGCACCCGCTTCATGATCGATATCGATATGTTGGCGAGTCGTTTCGAAGGGCCAGCAATTAACCAGTGAATTTCATAACGATCTCAAAAATAGACAGGGATTTTATAAGAAAAATCAACCTCATCGATGATTAATATTTCAACGTTTTTCCATTTCATTTAACCGCAAGGTGCGATTACGAATTCATTTCTTGCTTGGCGTATCCTTGCGGCGTGATGAACCGGAGAGGTGTTCCATGCCGACCGCAATCGACTTTCTGAAACCCGCCGAGTTGCAGCCCGGGACGATGACCGACGGGCCGCTGGGGCGAAGGGCATCGCAACGGTCCCATTCGGTGCTGCTGGTGGCAAGGCTCATTGGTGGCGATGCCGATGACATGTGCCTTGTGCGGGACGTATCATCGTCCGGTGCCCAGATCCGGACGCAGCAGGCGCTGCGCGTGGACGATCGGGTTGTGCTGGAATTCGGCGGCAGCCTGTCGGTGGACGCCACGGTGCGCTGGGTGCGGCCCGGGACGGCTGGCGTGCAGTTCGATTGCTGCATCGACGTGGAAAACGTCCTGTCCGCAACGACGCCGAAGGATGCGCGCCGATCCACCCCGCGCATCCAGCGGTGCGCGCGCGTGCTGCTTTCGACCGCGGCGCTGGAAGTGGAAGCCAGTCTGATCGATATCACGCCGGGCGGTGGCGGCGTCACTCTGAAGACGCCACGCACATTCCCGCATGGCACGCAGATCATGGTGTCCATCAAGAACTTCCTGCAACGCCCGGCCGAAGTCCGCTGGCAGGTGAACGGGCGCCTGGGCTTTCAGTTCTACGAACGGATTCAGCTAAGCAAGCTCGATGGCTGGCTGGTGAATTCGGTGGAACTTTGTAGGGCATGCCCCAATCAGCGCAGTTGCCATACCGCAAATCGCCGTGACCCCCACGCCTCCGGGCCCATGTTCTCGCAAGGCCGCAGGCACGCGGGCTAGTTCGGCGAGCCGTGCGCCGGATCACCCTCGTCCAGGATCATCAGCCTTTCACCGGTGGTCGAAAGGAAAAGACCGCCAGCGTCATCGCGCATCACCTCTGTGCCATCGCTCAGAAAAAGGCATGTCTGCGAATCTGCGCCTTGTCGCGCAGCGTCGGACGCCCGGGTTTCAACAACCTCCGCTACCTTGCCATCGACCCGTATTACTTTGAAAACGCGTAATTTTATCCACAAGGGCAATACCCTTATCCTGTGTGTAGAAGAGCATAGCACAGGTGGTGGCGCTTGTTTTGATCTGAATCATTGACCGGATGACGCGAATCGCGCCGGACTTTGATTTTAAAGAAAACATTTACAAAACAAACAGATCCATGACGGATGTTATTGTTGATAACGATCAAAGACTTCGCCGAAATGGACGATATTTTCAGGCACGTTGGGGGTTCGTAGGATTACTGTCACAATGCAGAAAATCTATGTTGTGGACGACAGGGAGGGGTGCCGCGCGCAGATGTGCAGTCATCTGTTCTCGCGCGGATTTCATGCCGAACCTTTCGATTCCGTCGATGAAGCGGTCCGGATGGCTCATGATGACGCCGTGTTCCTGGTCCATGATCGCAACGACATGATCGCCGACGCCGCGCTGAAGATAGCGATAAAGGGGCAACGGTTGCCGATCGTTGCCTATTGTCGCGACATGGACGCCCAGCGCATCATTACGGCGGCGCTCAACGGCGCAAAATCCTACCTTGTCTGGCCTTTTACGGACGCCGAGTTCACCGGTGCGGTGGACGACGCAATCGCCCGGGTGAATTGGAATCACGCGGGTGATTCCATTGCGCAATACAAGGTGGGTTTGTTGTCCGATCGGGAAAAGAGCATCGTCCAGGGCGTCGTCGAAGGGCAATCGAGCCGGGAGATTGCGCAGCGGCTTGGGGTTAGCGCACGCACGATCGAGGCCTGTCGCGGCAAGATCATGAAGAAGTTCGGTGCGGGACGCGCATCGGAGATGGTGCGCATTGCCGTAGAAGGCGGTGTTACCCCGGGCGCCCGCGCCTGAACATCGGTGGGTGTGACGTCCGGGTCGCGCAGAAGTTCCCTTCGTTTCGCCTCGCCTCGATCTCGGTTGCGGCCTCCTCCAATGACCAGAACCAAATCGCCTTCAGGCATTCGCCGCATTTTGATATGTTATCTTGTAACATTGCGGCGATCCGGATATGCCCCCGCCCGACCCCACGTTTGCGATCCATGACAGTGAGAATGCGTTTGCTTGAAAGGACGCTGTCATGCGCTACCCCTTCCTCCTCGCCGGCGGCTCGCTGCTGTCCGTGCTGCTGGGGGCCTCTCCCGCCCTCGCCGATGACGCTTCCGCCCCGGCGAGCGGCACGGCCGATCCCGCGATCATCGTAACCGCCACCCCGTTCCGCCACACGCAGGATGAAACGCCTTCGATCCCGGCCAGGGTGGATGCGGACCAGATCCGCCAGGCCGGTGGCGCCAGCATTGCCGACGCGCTGCAGACCGTGCCCGGCGTCTCCGCCTCCGGCTTCGCTTCTGGCGCCTCGCGCCCGATCATCCGGGGCATGGATTCGAACCGCGTGCGCCTGCTGGAAGACGGCACCAGCATTTCCGACGTGTCCGACATCGGCCCGGACCACGGGACGCCGATCGATCCGCTCTCCGCGCGCAGCATCGAAGTGGTGCGCGGCGCGGCCACGCTGCGCTATGGCAGCCAGGCGATCGGCGGCGTGATCAACACGCTGAACAACCGCGTGCCGATGAGCCTTCCCGCCGATCCGCTCAACGCGGAGCTGACGGGCAGCTATGGCAGCGTCAACAACGCGGCGGAAGTCGCGGGGCTGGTCGATGCCAGGGCCGGCAATCTCGCGCTCCACGCCGATGGGTACTACCGGCACACCGATGATTACGACACGCCGCTGGGCCAGCAGGCCAACTCGTTCTTCCATGGCTGGGGCGGATCGGTTGGCGGCTCCTATTTCCTCAAGGACGGCGGCAGCCATGTCGGGCTGGCGGTGACGCACTACGACGCGCAATACGGCATTCCCAGCGACACCACCTATATCGACATGCGCCAGACCAAGGTGATCACGCGCGATGTGTTCGATCTGGGCACCGGCCTGTTCAAGTCGCTCAACATTGACGGCAGCTACGGCGATTACCAGCACCAGGAGAAGAACCCCGACGGTTCGGTGAACACCACGTTCAAGAACAAGGAATACAACATGCGCAGCGAACTGCTGCTCAACCGCCTGGGGCCGATCAGCAACACGGCGCTGGGTTTCGAATACCAGCACCGCAATTTCTCGGCGATCGGGCAGGACAGCTCCTACCTCTCCCCCGCCACGTCGGAAAATTTCGCGGGCTATCTGTTCACCGAGGTCGAACTGGCGAAACGCCTGCATCTCGAAGCCAGCGGCCGCGTGGAAAACGTCCACATCACCGGCACGCCGAACACCGACCAGTTCACCACGCGCAGCTACACGCCGGTCAGCGGCGCGCTGGGCCTGCTGTTCACCGCCACCGACGGCGTGAAGCTGGGGGCCACGTTCTCCAGCACCGGCCGCGCCCCGGCGCTGACCGAACTGTTCGCGCGCGGCGGGCACGACGGGCCACAGACTTACGAGACCGGCGATCCCAACCTCCGGATCGAGCGCGCCAATGCGCTGGAACTGAGCCTGCGCGTCAACAAGGGGCCGTTCCATCTCGACGGCAGCCTCTACAGCACATGGTTCCGCAACTACATCTACGGCGATCTTACGGGGCGGACCTGCGACGATGACGGCAACTGCCTGGTCGGCGACGGCAACGACCTGCGCGAGGTGTTCTATCGCCAGCAGGGGGCGCATTTCCGCGGGGTGGAGGCCGAAGCGACCTACGACCTGCTGAAAAGCGGCAAGGGCGTGCTCACGGCTCGCGTGCTGGGGGACTATACCCGCGCCACGCTGGATGACGGCAACAACGTGCCGCGCATCGCGCCCTACCGAATCGGCGGCGGGGTTGACTGGACCAGCCCCCGGTTCGACGCAGGGATGCTGCTGATCCACTACGGGCGCCAGAACGATTACGGCGCGTTCGACACCCCGACCGACGGATACAACGCCCTCAGCGCGCATGTCACCGCGCGGCCGTTCAAGGCGCATCCTGGCGTCGAGTTCTCGATCGTCGGCCAGAACCTGACCAACGATGTGCAGCGCTACGCCACCGCCTTCAACAAGGACCTGGTGGTCATGCCCGGCCGGTCCGTCCGCCTCGTCGCCCGTATCGCTACGTTCTGACGCGGAGCGCGGGTTGGTCCAACCGACGGTCGACCCGCGCCCTGCCCCCGTCCAAGGCCTGCTTGCGGCCGCGCCAAACGGGTCGCACGCGGCGACTGTGCATATCCGCGCGGCCTTGATGAATCCTGCCATGGCTGGCGCCCGGAAATCGCCACGGACCGACCGTTGAGGTTCGCCCGAGGGGCATGAGCGCGTTTGGCGCGCATGGCTGCCCTCCCCCTTCCCTCTTGGCATTCGTGCACGAGATGATACGATCTCATATTATGAGAACTGGTACGCCGCACATCAGTTCGCTCAAGCGGACATTGGCAACGCTCGACGCCGTGCTGATAGACGGTGTGGGCCGGCCAATTGCGGATATCGCGCGCGATCTCGCCATTCCGCCGGCAACCGCGCACCGGCAGGTCGTAACTCTGGTGGCGGAAGGCTATCTCGCGCGGGGCGCGGGCGGAGGTTATGTCGCCGGCCCGCGTCTGCTGCGATTGCTGCGCCACCTGGACGAAAAGCACGCAGCCGGCGCATCCCCTCCCCTCCCCTGACAATCGTGATTATGGTGGCGCTTGCCGGACGGGCATTCTCCGGAATCTATTTCAGTATGAAATTTCCGGCGGCGTTAGATAGGGTTAAACGCCTTTAGAAGAGTTAAAGCTGCAGAGCAGCCTTCCGACTCGTTGTTTCCGCGCGAGTCGCGTGATGCGCGCGTTCCCGATGTGCCGCTAATCCGTTCCCGAAGGAACGACATTACGTTCTCGAAGGATCGTGCTTGCGTTCCCGATGGATCGAAGGCTGCCGAACTCCCGTTCCTGATAGATCGAAGATCACGTACCGATCGATCCCTGCCGCGCAGGTTTGAATCAATTCCGGCGAACGAGTCCGAATCAAGGTTCAAAACCGCGAGATCGGCATGCGGGTGGGTGGGGGAATGCGATGCCTGCCTTTGGCCCGCCCGACACTTCGGGAACGGGCATTAGCAAGAGCAATGCCGCGTTGGTCTGCGTTGGAGGCAGGAAGCTCGCGCGGAATCGGCGTTGCGGCGCGTTGGATCTGGTGGCGCTCTTTCGCAGCAGGGGGCGAATTGCGGAAGGACCGTCGGTCCGCTGAAGAAACCGAACAGGCCCCCTCCCCTCCCCCCCTTCTCGCGCGATCGGGAAGGCGGGGCTGGAGGAGAAGCCGGGCGGGTGTTGCGCCCGGCTCGGAACTCAGCGCAGGCTGTTCCGGTTCTTGGCGTGATGGCGTTTGACCCAGCCGATGAAGGCGCGCTGCCAGTTGGCGGGGGTACGTTCCGGGTCCGCATCGACCCAGCGTTCGAACTCCGCATGCAGGGCGTAGAGGTCCCAGCCGGGGCAGGTTTCGCGCAGATACTCCGCGGTTTCGCCGGTAACGAAGCCCCGGGTCGAGGCGCTGGTCAGACCGGCAAGGGCAGTCCGGACGAGCGCGCCGGCATCGATCACCATGTCGTCGTCGTTGTCGGTCGGAGCGAGGCGATCTGGCGCTGACGGTGCGGGAGCCGTTGCCACTTTGGGGAGGGGGGAGGGCGAAAGCGGAGCAGGGGAGGGGTGTTTCCCCGGGGAAACCATCGCGGCTGCCGGATGGGATGCCGCGCGGCTGCTTCCATCCTTGCCATCGGTACGCGTGGCACGCAGCAGCGGCTCGCCATTTTTGCCGGGTTCGATGGACAGTGTGTAGCCGGGCAGGGCGTTCTTTTCCGCCAGCTTGACGATCTCGAACTTGAAGCGGCGGTATTCGCCTTCGGCACCGCTTTTCTCGAACAGCACCGGCATCGAAATGGCAAACCCGTCGTCGCCGGCGCCGCCTGCGTGCTTGCGCGCGACCTTGTAGAGCCATCGTTCGCGGCCCCCGGTAAGCTTGAAGTAGGCGCGGTCTATCGACAGGACGCCGCCCTTCATCATCACGCCCTCCCAGAACCAGTTGGATAGCTCCAGGGTCATGCCGCGCGACCGTTCGGTCTTCTCGTCGACCAGCTGGGTCCAGCCATCCAGCCACGAGAACGTGGCTTCACGCCGGTTTTCGGCGCGGATGTTGGTCTTGATTGTTGTGGCGACAAGCCGGTCGAGCGCCTGGCCCAGCAGCTCGTAGGCGCGTCCCGTGGTGGGCCGGTCGATCGCGCGCAGCAAGTCGTAGGGCATGATGTGCAGCTTGCGCGGCACGTCGTTCACGCCACGCCTGGCCATGTCGGCAAGCACGCTGGCGCAATAAATCAGGATGTCCGCATCCCAGATCGTCGCCATGCCGTAGTCCGGGTTGGCCGAAACATGCACCCACAGCTTCCCGTCGGGGGAGGTGTAGTCGATCGGCTTGAGGCGCTTCGACTTGGCGAGACTGAAGAAAGGCCGCTCCATCATCTCGCGCTGATCGCGCAAGGGGAGGTCGGCGATGTAGGGAAGAAACAGGTCGAACTGGTCTGACTCGCCAGACTTGCGCACCCGGCTCACGGAGAAAGTTTCCCCGGGGAAACCGGAGCGGCAATGCGGCGCGCGTTCCTGCAATCAGGACGGGGCAGGGGCCATCCGCGGGCCGACGGAAAGCGGTCGCACGGCCTCAAGCCTGTACGCCCTTGCCGTCCGCCGCCAGTCTTTCCAGCACATCGCGGATGCCCTTCAGCAGGTCTTCGATGTTCGATCCCGAACCCGCGTGCAGGCGCACTGTCGCGCCTTGCCGGTTGGACGACAGGACCGAAACCGCCGCGCGCTGCGTGCGGGGGTTGACCCATTCGGCAAGCGGTCCGGCAGGGCGTTTGTCGCCCACCGGAGCCGTGAGCAGCCGCTGAAGCACTTCCGCGGCGGGAAGCGTGGCATCGCCCGCCTTGCGTCGGGCGTCCTGAAGCCGGGCGAGCGCCTTAGCTTCGCGGTGAATGGCTTGCGCGGCCCCGCGATCGTCCAGCGCCTGCGCCAGCGGGTACGCCGGTTTCAACTGCACGTCGGCCGGGGAGGCGAACGCGGCGACCACATCGTCGGGCAGGGCGGCGACTTTGAGCATCTTGGAAAGCCAGCCCTTGGACAGCTTGAGGCGCTCGGCCATCCGCGTTTGGTGGTTGCCGTAATGATCCTTGAGCGCCTGGGCGTAGTTGCGCGCGCGCTCGAGGTCCGAGACGTCCTTGCGCGCCCGGTTTTCCAGGTCGGCAAGGCGAAAGGCCGCCTCGTCGTCAAGCTGGGCGACCTGCGCGACGAACATCATGTCCGGATAGGAATGACGACGCAGCCAGGCGATCGACCAGTGCCGCCGCGTGCCGGCGATCACCTCGTAATCGTGCTCCGGATCACCCTCGACGCGCCTGACCACGGCGGGCACTTTCTGCCCTCCTTCCGCCACGATCGAATCGATCAGTTCGCGGCAGGATTCCTCGGTCAGATGACCATAGGAACGGGCGTTCCCGGGCCAGATCCGCACTCGTTCGGGATTGAGCAACAGTTGCGTAACCTGCCGGACCTCGCCGCTGGCGACGCGGGCAAGAGCGCTTTCGCGCCCCAGCAGCGTGGTTCCGCGCAGCCGTTCGGCCCGTGGGGTCTCGATTGGGGCAGGCGGCGTGGCCGGCGCCCGCGATTCCGCTTGGATCAGGTCATTTTCCGATGATTTCTCAATCGGTTCATCGTCCGCGAGCAGTGCGGCGAGATAGTCGCTTTGCTTACGCGCCATGGATTTTCTCGCTGGATGGCGTCAGGCCATGGGGGGAAGGGGGATCATGCGGCATTGAGGACATCCTCCTCGCGCGCCGGGGCCACGCGGCCCCAGCCTTGCCGGACCAGCTGTTCGATCTGCCCCAGCGCTTCGTCGAGATTGGCCTTGCTGCGCTTGTGCGTCTTCGGCGTGCCGATCGGCTTTTCGAGTTCGTACACGGTCATCATCCGCATCGCCGCGTGGCTGATCTCGGCGGATTCGAGGATCGGCACCGGCAGCAGGGCAGGGCCGAAGGTCTGCTCCATGACCGTGCGGATCATCGCGTGGCTCGGGTCGTTGCTGTCGAACTTCGAGCAGATCAGGCGGACGAAATTGTAGTCGACGGTGATGCCCGCCGAAACGAGCTGTACGATCACCTGGTCCATCATCGACAGGAATTGCACCGTGGAACAGAAGTCCGGCGTGGTGGCGGCCAACGGAACCAGCAGGGCGTTGGCAGCCTGCATCACGGCGAGGCTGATGGTGCCCAGCGCCGGCGGCGGATCGAGGATCACCACGTCATAATCGCGCGCGAGGTCCATCAGGCCCGCCTTGAGCTTGCGAAAGCGCGCGGCGAGGACCGACTGCCCGTCCGCACCGCCGGCTGCCAGCTCGTATTCGACATCGAACAGCTCGAGGTTCGACGGAATCAGGTCCACGTTGGGCCAGGGTGTGCGCTTCACCGCATAAAGCAGGTCCGCCTGCGTCGGATCGATCGAGAGGTACGGGTAGAGCGTTTCCTCCCGCGTGATGTTGAAGTGCGGGTTGAAGCCGAACAGCGTCGTGGTGGTCGCCTGGCTGTCGCAGTCCACCACCAGCACGCGGTAGCCCTGAACGGCGAAGTAGTGCGCAAGGTGCGTCGTCACCGTGGACTTGCCCACGCCGCCCTTGAAGTTCTGCACCGCGATCACGGCGGGGACATCGAGCGGCGCGCGGTGTGGCGCGGCGCCCAGCACTTCGCGCATGTTGAGCAGTTCCTCGACGGTATAGCCCACGCGCCGCCCATTCTCTCCGGCGGGGGGAGGGGGCAGCCGTCCGTCGTCCTCAGCCATCCGGATGCGGTTGGTGGAGCACCCAAGCAGTTGCGCCGCTTCGGCAATGCCGAAGCGCAAGTTGAGCCCCTTGCGGCTTTCGGGCAGAAAGGCCTTGCGACGCAGCCGCTCGATCATCTTTTCGCCGGCATCGGCAAGATCGCCGATCTGGGCTACGATTTCATTCATGGATTGCCCCGCGCGCGGATATGAAGCTTTGTTTAGAATACATGCATGAAAGTGCTTCAACAAGCAACGGATGATGCATTACGGGTTCAGGAAAGCGCGTTTTGGCCCGATACGCCCCCCGTTCGCGCATCTTTCGCGCGAACATTGGCCCTTCCTGGCCGAATTTTGCCCTCAGAGCCCCGTAGAGCGCAAAAAGGCGCTCTCCCTACACACAACTACCGGAGGGCGGGTTTTTCGTCTCTAGGGGGTGTTTCCGGGAGAGTTTGTTAACCACTTGTAAACAAATACTTTTATCGGGATTGCCCGTCATCGGGCCATCGGCCCGTTCCGATCGAGCCGCCGGGACACATGAGAATCGATTCGGGCGCCGTGCGTCGCCGCGCCGATTCGGATTCCGGACGATGGATCAGGCCACTGGCGCGGCGCCCGCCTGGTTGCGCATGTGCCAACCCAGGGCGTCGATCTTGGTGAGGATGGCATCTGCCACCGGAGAGGGTTCCGCCAGTTCGCTCCATGCGCGATGGAAACACAGCAGCCATCCCTCGATCTCGTCCGGTCCGATGGCCGCGACGAAGTGGCGCTGGCGCAAGCGGGGGTGGCCGTACTTGTCCGTATAGAGCGGCGGGCCGCCCAGCCAGCCCGTAAGATACTCGAACAGTTTTTCTTCCGCCCGGGCCAGCGACGGCGGATGCACGTTCCGGCAGGCGGCGGCTTCGGGCAGGGTATCCATCAGCGAATAGAAACGGGCGCAAAGCGCGCGCACGAACGGTTCGCCGCCCAGCGTCTCGTAGGGTGTGGCGCTTGCGGGCGCGGGGATGTCCGTCATGCCGTGTCCTGTCCGTGTGCGACCGCGCATTCACGCGATGCCGCGCAGGAAATCAAGCGGCATCGTGGCGGACTGGCTCCGCGCGCCGTGCGCGGAATGCGGCAAACCACGTGACGCAGATGTAACGTGCGCCGCACCGGCCCTGTTCGCTATGAGGAGCGGGCTTTCAGGGCAGCGGCCCGATCGACGGTGCACATGGCTTCCATTCTCGTCATTGAAGATGATGCCGAAACGGCGCGCGAGATTGCGGACGAATTGCGCGTGCACGGTCACACCGTCCACGCCGAGGCGGATGGGCAGAACGGTCTGGAGCGCGCCCTGCGCGAACCGTTCGATGCGATCACGCTAGACCGGATGCTGCCCGGCCTTGATGGTCTGGCCGTCGTGGCGCGGCTGCGCGCCGCCGGCATCGTCACGCCGGTGCTGATGATCAGCGCGCTGGGTGACGTCGATGCGCGGATCGACGGGCTGCGCGCCGGGGGCGACGACTATCTGATCAAGCCCTTCGCGCCGGACGAGATGGCGATGCGGGTCGAAGTCCTGCTGCGTCGGCGCCGGCAGCTGGAAACGGCTGCCGCCATGCTGCGGGGCGGACCGGTCGAGATGGACCTGATCCGGCGCGAGGTGCGCGTCGATGGCGATCCGGTGCGGTTGCTGCACATGGAGTTCCGCCTGCTGGAATTCCTCATGCGCAATGCGGGCGAGATCGTCACGCGGCAGATCATCTTCGAACGCGTGTGGGGGTATTATTTCGATCCGGGCGCGAACCTCATCAACGTGCATATCGCGCGGTTGCGCAAGAAGATCGATCGACCTGGGCACGCGTCGCTGATCGCGACGGTGAAGGGGGAGGGATACCGCTTCGATGCCGGGTGACTGGCCGCATCTGCGCGACATTCGCAAGACCAGCACCTTCCGGCTGACGCTGGCACTGGGCGGGGCCGCGACCGTCGGCGTGCTTCTGCTGCTGCTGATCATCTACAGCCTGACCGAGCGCGAACTGAACGACCGTAGCGATCGCATCCTCCGCACGGAAATCGCGCGGCTGGCGGCCTTGCCGGAGGCGGACCTGCCGGGGGAAATCGATAAATCATCGGCGACGAGTGTCAGCGGTCTCAACCACTTCGGCCTGCTCTCTCCAGGCGGACGCTGGCTGGCGGGAGACATGGGAGCGAGCCCGCCCTTGGTCATCGGGCATCCCTATGAGCGCGATGACGGGCCGGACGTGCGCGGGCCGTTGCGCATCCTGGCCGCACGAACTCCGGGCGGAGCGCTGCTCATGGTCGGCCGCGATGTGCGGCCGATCGTCGATCTGCGCGGGCGGATGGTGGAAATTCTCGTCCTCAGCGGCCTGTTCGTGGCGCCCTTGCTGCTGGCGGCGGGGTTCGCTGTCAGCCTTGGACCGCTCCGGCGCGTGGACCGTCTGCAGCGCGTGGCGCTGGAGATCGGTTCGGGCCGGCTGGCAGCACGGATGCCGATCGAGGGGCGCGGCGATGAACTGGACCTGTTTGCCGGAACCGTGAACCGCATGATCGGGGAGGTGGAGCGCACCGTCGACCAGGTGAAATCCGTCACCGACGCGATCGCGCACGATCTGCGCACGCCGCTGACCCGGGTGCGCAACCAGCTCTATCGCGCCAGCCGCGATCCGGACATGGCACCGGCGGATGTCGTGCGGATCGAGGCGGCCATGGCCAATCTTGATCTCGTTCTGGCGCGGTTCGCGGCGTTGCTGCGCATTTCCGAGCTGGAGGCGTCCGGCCGCCGCCAGGGTTTCGCGACGAGCCGCATCGATCGGCTGCTGGACGCGGTGGTCGAACTGTACGGCCCGCTCGCCGAGGAGCGCGATATCGCGTTGCGATGGGACGGTGCTGAGCCGGTGCACTTGTACTGCGACGAGAAGCTGATCTTCGAGGCCTTCAGCAACCTTGTCGACAATGCGATCAAGTTCGCGCCGGAGGGTGGGCGCGTGTCGATCCTGCTGGCGAAGGACGATGGATTCGTGGCGATCGAGGTGTGCGATAACGGTCCGGGTATTCCGATGGACCAGTTGCAGGCCGTGCTGCGGCGCTATGATCGGGGCGTGGCGTCCGCGGCTGTTCCCGGATCGGGGCTGGGCCTCAGCGTGGTGGCCGCGATCGTGCATCTGCACCACTTCGCGCTGGAGCTTCTGCCGGCGGAACCGGGCCTGCGCGCGCGCATCGTCGCGCCTGTGGAAGCGCAACAGGCAAGGTGAAATTCATTTCACTGGCGCTCGGGCCGCGCCGGCGCGATTGAAGCGCCGGCCGGCGGCGCACGCTACGGGCGACCACGGCAAACTTTGGCGCTCGCGCAACCAGCCTCCCCCCTTCCGGCCCTGGTTGCGCGAGCGCGATTTGCGGAACTGCCATGCTGCAACTGGTCAAGCTTGCCTTGAGCAAGCCCTATACGTTCGTCGTCCTCGCCATCCTGATCGTGCTGTCCGGCTCGATCGCCTGGGTGCGGACACCCACCGACATTTTCCCCGACATCCGCATCCCGGTGATCGCGGCGGTATGGACCTATCGCGGCCTGCCGCCGGAGGACATGTCGGGCCGGGTCGTCTATTATTACGAACGCCAGCTTTCCACGACGGTCAACGACATCGACCATATCGAAAGCCAGTCGCTCAACGGGATCGGCGTGGTGAAGATCTTCTTCCGTCCCGGCGTGGATATCCGCACGGCGACGGCGCAGGTCACGTCGGTGTCGCAGACGGTGCTCAAGCAGATGCCGCCGGGGATCACCCCGCCGCTGATCCTGAACTACAACGCCTCCACGGTGCCCATCCTGCAAATGGCGCTGTCATCGAAAGGGCTGTCGGAGCAGAAGATTTTCGATCTGGGGCAGAACTTCATCCGGCCGTCGCTGGCATCGGTGCAGGGCGCGGCGATCCCTTCGCCCTATGGCGGGCGCGAACGCCAGATCCAGATCGATCTCGACCCGGCGGCTCTGGTCGCGCGCCACCTTTCCGCCACCGACGTCGGCCTGGCTCTGGCGGCGCAGAACCAGATCGTGCCCGCCGGGACGGCCAAGATCGGCCAGTACGAATACAATATCCGGCTGAACAACAGCCCGGAAGTGGTCGATCAGCTCAACAATCTGCCGATCCGCACGGTCGATGGCACCACGGTCTATATGCGCGACGTGGCGCATGTTCGCGACGGTTCGCCGCCGCAGCGCAACGAGGTGCGCGTGGACGGTGGCCGCGCCGTGCTGATGACGATCCTCAAGTCCGGCTCCGCTTCGACCATCGCCATCGTCGATCAGGTCAAGGCGCTGTTGCCCAAGCTCAAGGAGACGCTTCCCGCCGATCTCAAGGTGCAGCTGCTGTCGGACCAGTCGCTGTTCGTGAAGGCGGCCGTGTCGGGCGTGGTGCGCGAAGGCGTGATCGCGGCAGGCCTTACCTCGCTGATGATCCTGCTGTTCCTCGGTTCCTGGCGATCGACGGTCATTATCGCGACATCCATCCCTCTCGCGATTCTGGCCGCGGTCGCCGGGTTGTCGGCGGCGGGCGAAACGCTCAACATCATGACGCTGGGCGGACTGGCGCTCGCCGTCGGCATCCTTGTCGATGACGCCACGGTCACCATCGAGAACATCAACTGGCATCTGGAGCAGGGCAAGACCGTGCGCGCCGCGATCATGGACGGCGCGGAGCAGATCGTGCGCCCGGCCTTCGTGTCGCTGCTGTGCATCTGCATCGCCTTCGTGCCGATGTTCTTCCTGCCCGGCGTCGCCGGCTTCCTGTTCGCGCCGATGGCCAAGGCGGTGGTCTTCGCCATGATCGCCAGCTTCGTCCTGTCGCGCACGCTGGTGCCGACGATGAGCAACTACCTGTTGCGCGACCACGCCTCGCAGCACACGGCGGAGATCATGGCGAGTCACGACGCACTGGCGGGGCGCGCGCCGCGCGGCCATCCGCTGCGGCGTTTCCAGCAGGGGTTCGAGCACCGGTTCGAGAAAGTGCGCGCCTATTACGTGTCGGTTCTGGTGTTCGCGCTGGAGCGGCGCAGGGTGTTCGTCCCGGCCTTCATGGCGGTGGTCCTGGCATCGCTGGCGCTGGTGCCGTTCTTGGGCCGCAACTTCTTTCCGAGCGTCGATTCCGGGCAAATCAGCCTGCATGTCCGCGCGCCGGTGGGCACGCGGCTGGAGGAAACGGCGGCGCTGTTCGACCATATCGAGGACGAGATCCGGCGCACCGTGCCGAAGGACGAACTGGTGTCGGTGGTGGACAACATCGGCCTGCCGGTATCGGGGATCAACCGCGCCTATTCCAACACCGGCGGCGTCGGCCCGCAGGACGGCGATATCCTCGTCACGCTGGGCGAAGGGCACCGGCCCACGGCGGGCTATGTCCGTGCCTTGCGCGAACGGTTGCCCCGGGTCTTCCCCGGTACGACGTTCTCGTTCCTGCCGGCCGACATCATCAGCCAGATCCTGAACTTCGGTTCGCCCGCGCCCATCGACGTCATGGTGACCGGCCCGAACGTGCGCGAGAACGAAGCCTATGCGCACGAACTGGTGGCGCGGATGCAGCACGTGGGCGGCATCGCCGACGTGCGCCTGCAACAGGCCAGCAGTTATCCGGAACTGCGGTTCGACGTCGATCGCACCGCCGCCGACCGCGTCGGCGTGACCGAGAACGACGTGACGAAAAGCCTTTCCGTGAACCTTGCCGGCAGCTTCCAGGTTGCTCCCGCGTTCTGGCTCAACCCCCGCAACGGCGTGTCCTATCCCATCGTCGTCCAGACGCCGCAGTACCGGACGGACACCATCCCCGATCTCCAGAACATCCCGGTCAGCGGCGGCCGGCCCGGCGACGTGCAGCTTCTCGGCGCGCTTGGCACGATGCACCGCGAACCTTCGGCCGCCGTGATCTCGCACTATGCCGTTCAACCGGCGTTCGACGTCTACGCGACGACGCAAGGCCGCGATCTGGGGGCCGTGGCCGGTGATGTGCAGAAGGTGCTGGACGCGACGAAGGCGGACCTGCCCAAGGGCGCGACGGTGAAGTTGCGCGGCCAGGTGGAAACGATGAACACCGCGTTCGTCGGCCTGGTTCTTGGCCTGCTGGGCGCGATCGCACTGATCTACCTGTTGATCGTGGTGAACTTCCAGAGCTGGATCGATCCCACCGTGATTGTCTCGGCCCTGCCGGCCGCGCTGGCGGGCATCGCCTGGATGCTGTTCGCCACGCACACGCCGCTGTCGGTGCCGGCGCTGACCGGAGCGATCATGTGCATGGGCGTTGCCACCGCCAATTCGGTGCTGGTGGTGAGCTTCGCCCGGGAACGCCTTGCCGCCGTGGGCGACGCGGTGACCGCCGCGGTGGAAGCCGGATCGACCCGCTTCCGTCCGGTGCTGATGACCGCGCTGGCCATGATCATCGGCATGGCGCCGATGGCGCTGGGGCTGGGCGAGGGCGGCGAGCAGAACGCGCCGCTTGGCCGTGCCGTCATCGGCGGCCTGATCTGCGCCACGATCGCCACGCTGGTGTTTGTGCCGGTCGTCTTCTCCATCGCGCATCGCAAGGACCGCCTCGCGCCCGATGCCGCGCCCCATTCTTCCACGGGAGACCTTGTCCATGCAGAGTGAACGGCTTGCCGAAACGCCGGCCGCGTCCCCACGGGGGCTGAAAGCCGCCGGGATCGTTGCCGGAGCGCTGGCGCTGGCCGTGGTGGCCGCCGGCATGATCAGCCGCACCAGCGACACCAGCCGCGCGCAGGCGTGGAGCGACGCGCGCTCGCTGCCCACGGTTCACCTCATCCCCGTGCGCGGCGCCGATGCGAACGGGCAGCTCGAACTGCCCGGCACGATGGCGGCATGGAACACCGCGCACATCTTCGCGCGCGTGCCGGGCTACGTCCGGTCCTGGGATCGCGACATCGGCTCAGCCGTGGGGCTGGGGACGCCGCTGGGGCGGATCGATACGCCGGAACTGGATCAGCAGATCGTCGCGGCGCGGGCGTCCCTGGCGCGGGCGCGGGCCGGCGCCGGTCTTGCGCGCAGCACGGCGGCCCGCTGGAACGACCTGTTGACCGATCATTCGGTGTCGCAACAGGAGGCGGACGAGAAGAACGGCAATCTGGCCGTGCAGGTGGCGACGGTACGCGGCGCTGAGGCCGATCTCGGCCGGCTTCTGGCGATGAAAGCCTATGCCACCATCCGCGCCCCGTTTGCGGGCGTGGTCACCGCCCGCAATGCCGACATTGGCGACCTTGTCGGTCCCGGCGCGTCCAGCCAGCAACCGATGTTCACGATCGCCGACATCAGCCGTATCCGCCTCTACGTCAGCGTGCCGCAGAATTACGCGGCGGCGATGAAGCCGGGCTTGCAGGCGCGGTTGACCGTGCCCGACTATCCGGGCCGGCAGTTCACCGCGCGCCTTGTCGGCACGTCGGACGCGATCAATCCGCAGACCGGGACCCTGCAGGTTCAGCTTGTTGCCGACAATCCGGGGCAGGTGCTGCGCGCGGGGGGCTATGCACAGGTTTCGTTCGATCTGCCGGGCAGCACGGGAGCCGTGGCAATTCCTTCCAGCGCGCTGGTGTTCCGCGCCGCTGGCACCCAGGTCGCGACCGTGGGGGCGGATTCGAAAGTCCGCCTTGTTCGCGTCACGCTGGGGCGCGATCTCGGCAGCACGGTCGAGGTCCTTTCCGGCCTTTCTCCGGGCATG
>APMI01002133.1_pt1 | contig 21428 bp, 21 predicted proteins | sample 667938 | NCBI WGS metagenome assembly APMI01 (sample SAMN01084076, study PRJNA167559) | wastewater metagenome | biome: Wastewater | place: Denmark: Ejby Moelle, Odense | collected 2011-11-28
GAACGCCGCCTTTGAAAAGGATCCGCGCGATACGGCGGCGCCCGCCGCAATGGTCGATCTGCTCGGGAAATTGCTCGCCAGCCCGCTGCTCAAGCCGGAAAGCCGCGATTTCCTGCGTGGCGTGATGGAGCGCTGCGAAACCGGGCGGGCGCGGATCAAGGGGATATTACCGGCCGGAACCACGGTCGCGCACAAGACCGGGACGATCGGCGGCACGATCAACGATGTCGGGATGATCACGCTGCCGGGGAACCGCGGGCATTTGCTGATCGCGGTCTATACCAAGAGCAGCAGCTTGCCGGCGGCGCAGCGCGAGCGCGCGATCGCGGAAATCAGCCGGAGTCTGTTCGACTATTTCGCGACGCGCTGAGCGCTCGCGCACCACAAGAATAACATGGCAAGGGGATGGGGTTTATGTTGAATTCCAATTGGGGTGGGCGTGCCTTCCGCAGTTTCCGTAACAATCTGCGTGCGACGACGGCGGTCACGCCGGGGCAGGCGATAACCGCTCTTGCGTTCGCGGCGCTGATCGGGGCCACCCCGGTGCATGCGCAGCAGGCCGCGCCGGCGGACACTGACGGCAAGGCAAGCGAAACCGCCGATATCGTGGTCACCGGTTCGCAGATCGCGCGCGCCGGCTTCGTGTCGCCGACGCCGCTCACCTCGGTCAACTCCGAGGACATCCTGCGCGTCGGTGCGGTCAATGTGGCGGATGCGCTCAATCAGCTGCCGTCGATGAAGCCCAGTGTCACCCCGTCCTCGGTCAGCAATCTGTCGAAGCTGGCCGGCGGCAATTACATGGATCTGCGCGGGCTCGGCTATCTCCGCACGCTGACGCTGATCGACGGCAAGCGCTATGTGCCGACGACCCCGGAAGGCGTGATCAACACCAATCTGATCCCGCAGGCGCTGATCGGCGGTGTCGAGGTGGTGACCGGTGGCGCGTCGGCCGCTTATGGCTCCGACGCGGTCGCCGGGGTGGTCAATTTCAAGATCGACAACAAGTTCAACGGCATTCGCGGCAGCCTGCAAGGCGGCATCACCGATCATGACGATAATCGCAATTATCTTGCCTCGCTGGCGTTCGGCACCAACTTCGCCGGTGATCGCGGGCATTTTCTGATCGGGCTCGAGGCAGCCGAGAACAGCGGCATCGGCGACGCCAGTCAGCGCAAATGGGCGGGCAATCGCTCGATCATCATCAATCCCGCCAACGCCACCGATCCAAGCCAGCCGTATCTCGTCCATGTGAACGATGCCCGCGCGTCATATGCGGCGCCGGGCGGGGTGATCGATTCAGGGGTGCTCAAGGGCATCCAGTTCGGCCCGAACGGCACGACGATGCCATTCCGCTACGGCAATTATCTGACGGACGGCAATACGATGGACGGCGGCGACGGCGATCCGCTCGCCTCGCCTTATGTGCTGGTCGCGCCGACCAAGCGGTGGAGCACCTATGCCGGTGCCACTTATGAGATCACACCCTCGATCACGGCTTATGCCAATTTCACTTATGCGACATCGCGCCTCAACGAACGGTCGATTCCGTCCGACGACGTTTTCACGATCCAGGCCGACAATGCCTATTTGCCCGCATCGCTGCGCAGCGCGCTGACGGCGGCGGGCGAAACCAGCTTCACCTTCGGCCGCAGCCTCGAGGATTATGGCGTCGGCGCGATCAAGCAGAAGGCGACGACCTGGCAAGGCGTGACCGGGCTGCGCGGTGGCCTCGGCGGCTCGTGGACGTTCGATGCCTCGGTCTCGTTCGGCAAGGGTCACTCGCGCACCTTGTTCACCGATGACGTCATCAAGTCGCGGCGGCTGCTCGCGCTGGATGCGGTGATCAATCCCGCGACCGGCGGGATCGTCTGTCGCTCGACGCTGACCGATCCGACCAACGGCTGCATGCCGCTCAATCTGTTCGGCGTCGGCTCGGCGTCGCAACAGGCGATCAATTATATCACCGGCACCTCGGTTCGCGACTGGCGCCAGTCGCAGCAGGTCGTGGACCTCGTCGTTCGCGGCGAGCCCTTCTCCACCTGGGCCGGCCCGGTTTCGGTCGCTGTCGGCGGCCAGTATCGCAACCTCAATGTCGATGTGACGTCCGATCCGATTTCAGCGACGCCGAACGTCAGCCTGTTCCGTGTCGGCAATGTGAAGCCCTATTCGGCGCGCGAGGCGGTGAAGGAAGGGTTCGTCGAGGCGGTGATCCCGCTGGCGCATGACGCGAGCTGGGCCAAGAATCTGGATATCGATCTCGGCGGCCGCATCACCGATTATCGCACCTCCGGCACGGTCGAAACGTGGAAGGTCGGCGTCAATTATGCGGTCAACAGCAGCATCCGGTTCCGCGCCACGCGGTCGCGCGATATCCGTGCGCCCAACATCAACGAATTGTTCGCGGCCGGCCAGACGCTGCTCGGCGGGATTACCGATACCAAGACCAATGCGACCTATAATGTCAGCCAGACGACGGGCGGCAATCCCTATCTGAAGCCCGAAAAGGCCAACACCTTCACCGCAGGCGTCGTGCTGACCCCGTCGTTCTTGCCGCGTCTCAGCATCTCGATCGACTATTACGACATCAAGGTGAAGGGCGCGATCGCCTCGCTGACCGCGCAGACCATCGTCGATCGCTGCAATTCGGGCGATGCGGCGAGCTGTCTGCTGGTGCAGCGCGGTGACGGGCGCGTCAGCAATATCCTGCTCGCGCCGGTCAACTTCCAGCAGATCGTCACCAATGGCGTGGATGTGGAGGCAAGCTATCGCGTGCCGATCGGCGCCGGGAAGCTCGATCTGCGGGCGCTCGTCAGTTACCTCAACAAGCTCGACCTGACCGGGGAGGGCAATGACGTCACGCATTTCGCCGGCAACACCGATCAGCCGGTGATCGACGGGCCGGGCGGAACGCCGCATTGGAAGGGTAGCGCGACCGCAAGCTACTCGACCGACAATTATCGTTTCGGTGTGACCGGGCGCTACATCGGCGGCGGGGTCATCACCCGCGACGATCTTACGCTCGACTGGAACCATGTGAACGGCCGCTTCTACGTCGATCTGTCGGGTGAAGTGACGGTGTTCAAGACGTCGAACGGCGGCAAGATCGCGCTGTTCGGGGTGATCCTCAATGCGTTTGACAATGATCCGCCCTTTACCGGCTATCAGTTCCAGACCGCGCGTCAGCTTTATGACGTGATCGGTCGCCAATATACCGCCGGCGTTCGTTTCAACTTCTAAATAATCGAAGGCTTTCGGTTCGCATCCGATTACCCATGTATTGGGTGAACGGGTGCGGGCCGAGCCGACGTTGGGTTAGAGTATCGTGAAGTCCGGCATCGACTTCGCTTAAGCCGGGATTAGTGCCGCTTCAGCCCTGCTTTGTTCATCCGCCAGATAAGCTGGTCGAACCGGTCCTGCCCGAAAAAGGGTTCGCCGCCGAAAGCCATCAGCGGCACGCCATAATGGCCGGCCGCTCGCTGATCGACTTCATTGGCTTCGATCGCCGCGGCGAGCCGGTCGCCTTCGTTCTCTACTACCCGATCCATCTCGGCGAGATCGAGCCCCGCTTCCATTGCCGCGCGGGCGAGATGATCGCCCTCATGCCAATTATCGGTTTGCCCGTCCCAGATCAGCCGGCTCACCACGTCGATGAAGGCGAGCCCGCGCCCGTGCTCGGTGGCGAGCTGCCCCAGCCGGGAGAGGCGGTGGATATAGGGTTGCTCCGTCGGGTAGCTGCGTGTCGCGACATCCATCACCACCGGGTCCGGGCGCGGCCAGCGATAGGGCAGGCCGAGATAGTCCGCCGTCCGCGCCGTATCGCGCATGAGATAGCTGACCCACAACGGATCGCCGTTGGAGAAGAATTCCGGCTGTCGCACCGCGATCGGCCGCACGATGCGTACATTGCACTGCACGTCGAAATCGCGTTCCAGCGCCACCAGCCGCGGGGTTACCAGATAGGAATAAGGCGAGCGGAACGACCAGAAGCAATCGAAGGTGAGCATCATCGCTTATGCCTCCTGTGGCGCGGGCAGCAAATGGGCGAGCGTGCCCGTCACCACCGCGCGCGCGAGCGCCGGGGAAAGTTGCTGGTCCAGCCGCAACCGCTGCCACGTCTCGAAGCTGAGCAGCAGGTCGATCGCCTCCAGCGTGACGGGCTCGGCCGTCACCGCTGCCGGCAGCAGGCCGACGAGCCGCGCGCGCATCGTCGCCAGCACGCCGGCGTGATGCCGCTGGATCGTCGCGGAGCTGTGGCGATGCGCATCGGCCGCGCGTTTATAGGGCATCAGCCGCTCATAAGTATCGAGCCGGCGTGTCAGCATTTCCTCGAGCTGGGCGCGCCATCCGGTTGCCCGAAACGGATCGAGCCAGTCCTGATACTCACGCGCCAGCCGCTCCGCCATTCCCGCATAGATCGCCTCCATATCGGCGAACTGGCGAAAGACGGTGCGCAGGCCGACCCCGGCGTGCAGCGCGATCTGTTCGGCGGACGGCGTCGGATTGCCGGCGCCGACCAGCACCACCATCGCCTCGACGATCTTCGCCCTGCTTGCTTCCGATCGCTTACGGCGGCCGTCTTCGCTGGTCATCAATGCGTCCAATAGATACGGGTCGTGTCAGAGCGGCTTTGCGGCATCGCGGCGTGCGCCGAGCAGGATCGCAACCATCACTGCCTCCACGATCATCGGCGGAAAGGCGGTTGCCGGTGCGCCGTCGGCGATCAGGCTCACCGAACGGCCGACGAGCGCCAGCGCGAGAAGCGCGATCGGCACGGCAAGCGGCCCGCGCTCGTTGCGCCCCGCTGCGATCAGCGCCGCCGCCCCGCCGGTGATGAAGAAGGCGGTGAAATCCGCGCGCAGCGTCGCCATGCCCTGCGTGCCGAGCGGCGCGAGGAAGAAGCGCAACGCCGAGCTGGCCGGATCGAGCAGGAAGCCAAGCCCCAGCACGATGTTGAACAGCGCCACCACGGCCACCAATCCCCGCCACACTTGCCCCACCGCCGGCTCCCCTCGTTGTCGTGCCCGACGCGATTCTATCAGCCATTCCGCGCCGCGCAAGATATTGGCATTGATAATGCCATAATCTCGCTTATCCTGCCGGTCCGATCGAAAAGGGGGGAAGGCATGGCGCGTGCGATCCTGTGGGCTGGCGGCGCGATCGCCGCGGCGGTGCTCGGGGTGGCGTGCTTCCCTCAGGCGATCGGACGCGCGGCGATGCGGATTGCGCTCGCGGCGCGCGCGGGCGTCGATGTCACCAGCGATCTGCCCGACGGGCTGCATGTCGCGCTATGCGGCTCAGGATCGCCGATGGCGGACCCGACCCGCGTCGGCCCGTGCAACGTGGTGATTGCGGGCAAGCATATCTTCGTGGTTGATGCCGGCGAGGGCGGCGCGCGCAACATGATGCTGATGGGTGTCCCCAACGGCCGGGTCGAGCGCATCTTCCTGACGCATCTTCACTCCGATCATATCGATGGGCTGGGGCCGATGCTGCTGCTCGCCTGGACCGGTGCGGCGCGCACCCGTCCGTTGCCGGTTCACGGCCCGGCCGGGACCGATCAGGTCGTTGCGGGGATCAACGCCGCCTATCGGATCGATGCGGGTTTCCGCACCGCGCATCATGGCGCGGGCGTGGCGCCGCCTTCCGCTGCCGGCGGGGCGGGCCTGCCCTTCGCGTTGCCACCGGTCGGCGATTGGTCGGCGGTGCCGGTGTTTCAGGAGGATGGCGTGCGCGTCACCGCTTTCCGTGTCGTTCATGGGCCGGTCGAGCCGGCGGTCGGTTATCGCTTCGACTATAAGGGCCGCTCGATCACCTTCAGCGGCGACACCTCGCCGACGCCGTCGATCGCACGCAATGCGCGGGGGGCGGATTTGCTGGTTCACGAGGGGCTGCAGCCGGAACTGGTGAAGATCATGACCGGGATGCTGGAAATGCGCCACCAGCCGGGGCTGGCGAAGATCACGCGCGATATCCTCAATTATCACACCACGCCGGAGGATGCGGCGGCCGAGGCCGAGGCGGCCGGCGTGCGGAATCTGGTATTCAGCCACAATATCCCGCCGATGCCCTCGCGCGCGATGTACCCGGTGTTTCTGGGCGACGCGCGCAAACGTTTCAGCGGCACGATCACCGTGGGGGAGGACGGGATGGTTTTCAGCCTGCCCGTCTGGAGCAAGGGGATGGAATTTCGTCGCTGGTCGGTGCGCTAGAACGCGACGTTGATCGGGATCGATAGCTTTCCGCGCGTCTGGTTCAGCCGGTCGGGTTTGCCTGTTTCAGCGCGGCGAGGCGCTCCGCGACGGTGGCGCTTTTCCGCAGGCTGTCGATTTCGGCGACCTGATCGATATCTTCGACCTTGCTCTGGGTCAGCCCGACGCCGCCGGCGCCGGTCAGCGCGCGATCGAATGCCGCGCCGGCCCGTTCGACCCTGCGCTCGACGTCTCGCGCTCGCTTGAGCCGGACGCTGCCGCCCGGCGCTGCCTCTTTCTGCGCGATCGTGAATGCCATCAGCGCATCTTCCATCTGGCGCTTGCGGGCACGGAGCGCCGCGAGGCTCTCGTCGAACTGCTCTTCCTCGTCGCGCGCGTGCTGCTGGACCTGATCGAGTTCGGCGATCTGGCGTTCCAGGTCGAGCTGACGCGAAAGCGCGCCCTCGGCCAGATCCTCGCGGCTTTTGCTCAGCGCAAAGCGCGCCATTTCGGTCAGTTCTTCGATCTTCGTCGCGATCATGTGTTGCTGGCTGCCGGCGTGGTTTCGGCGGGCAATGGCCGCCTCGCGATCCGCGCGCACATCGTCGATCGTGCGATCGACCTCGCGGATCGCTTCGCGCATCGTGCGGCCGCTATTGGCCTGCTCCATCGCGTCCAGCGTATCCTCGATCCGGGCGGTCAGAAGGCGGCGCGTGCGAAGAAAAACGGATTCGGCCATGGATACCCCTGCATCACTGTCGCTCGGCAAATGGCGTTCGCTGTCAGGAAGCCGCAGAATTTCCATGCGAACCGAAAATTGCCGGACTTTATAAAACGCGTGGTCCCGGCGCGGTGTCAATATGAAACAGGGGTGTCCGAAGGTGAGGGTCGCTTTCCAGAGCCCTAGCTCTTGCGATCGAGCTTGATACCGATCGTGCCGTCGATCCATGTGTCGCGATCGGGGATGATCGCCTGCGCCGGCAGATGCTCGTTCGCGACGCTGAGGCCATCTTGCCGCCGCACCGCGGTGCCCACGGCGAGGAATTCGACCAGCCCGCCGCCGATTTCGGCAATATAGGTTTTCACCCCGACGACGTCGGCTGCGCCCAGCGCGTCGGCCTCGCGCTTGATCCGCCCGATCGCGGACTCGCGCGCGTCATGGATCAGTGTGGTCAGGTCGCTGATCTCGCCCTTGGTGAAGGATTTCATCATCGCCTTGAACCCGCCGGCAAGGCCGAGCGAATAGATCGAGGCGGAGATCAACAGCTTGACCGGCGCCATGCCGAGACGCGTCATCGCCCACAATTCTTCGGCGGTGAGGTCGCTGGTCACCGGTGCGCCGCCCGCTTGCGCCGCCAGCGCCGGGTTGTGGGCGGCGGTGCCGGTCATCACCATTTCATGCGCGCCGTTCCAGAACATGACGTGGGTATTGATCCCGACAACCGCATTCGCGCCGGATTTGCTGGCCTGGGCCGATATCCGTTCCAGCGCGAGGTGGCGCGTATGGTTGAAGACGTCGGAATATTCGGCGATCTCGCCCCGCGCGAGCGTCTTGAGCGAGCCGATGAGGCCGCCGCCGACCCCCATGCTATAGGCGACGTTGCCGAACACATGGCTGATCGGCTGATAACCCGCGTCGATCGTGCAATAGAGTTCCTGCGCGCTGCCCGCGCTCGAGAAGAACGGCTGGCCCCCGCGGTCGCCATCCCCGATCACCGACGAGCCGACGAACAGGAATTCGGTATTGCCCGCGAACTCCTTCAACTCCCCGGTGACGCCGGTCACGCCCGTCGCGCCGCTCGCCTTGGCCTCGGCGATCATGCGGTCGAAGGCATTTTGCCGGCCGGCTTCGATCACCTCGGAGATTTGCGGAATCTCGCCGCCCACCATGCCCCTGAAGCCGGAGGCGATGCTGCCCATAAAGCCCATCGAATTGACGCTGTTGCCGACGACGATTTCGCCCGGCGCGAGGTTTTTGAGCGCGAGGCAGTAAATCTCGTTTCCCGACAGGCCCGTTACCATCGCCATTGCCATGCCCCTCGCTCTCAGCGCTTTGCGTTATGCCGATATCTCGTCGATGGTTCTTAAGTATCCGTCACCAACTTGCCGAGATCGATCTGTAAAATCGCAAGCAATTTGAAGGCATCTTGTCGAAGGCGCCGCGGTGATGATTCAATGATGATGTCAATATGAAATGCCGGGCGCGGCGATATTCTGGACCGCTTACTGCCCGGCATACCAAACGGCATTGTCGAAATCCTCCCACCAGCCGCCGCGGCCGTCGCCAAACGATGTCAATGCGCTTACGACCTCGATCCGGTCGACGAACTTCGCATTCTTATAGCCGATCTGGGTTTCGACCCTGAGGCGCAGCGGCGCGCCATGCGCTTCGGGCAGGGGCTTACCGTTCATGTCATAGGCAAGGATCGTCTGCGGGTGAAAGGCGTCGAACAGGTCGATGCTCTCATAATAGAAGCGGCCGTTCTCTTGTTTGCGATCGAGGCAGTGGAAAACGATGTAACGCGCGCCGGGCATCATGCCGGCGAGCATGAGCAGCGCGCCGAGCGGCAAACCGCGCCACGCGCCGACCGCGCTCCACCCTTCGTCGCAGGCGTGCATCGTGATCTGACTGCGCGCCGCCAGCGCGCGGATCTGCGGCAGGGAGAGCGACAAGGGCCGCTGCACCAGCCCGTGAACCTTGAGCCGCCAGTCGGCAAAGCCCGTTTCGAGCATCCGTTTATACGCATCGCCGCCCGGCACCGACGTGCCGTTGACCGGGAAGGTCGAGGAAATTTGCTCCGTGGCAAATTCGCGCGCCAGCGGCCGGCGGGCGAGGATCAGTCGCTGTGCCCTGAGCGTCAGACCTTCGGCGGTGTCAACGAAGGCGCGCGACATCCGGTCATTGGTCACCAGCCCCAGCCCCGCGAGCCCCGCCGCGCCGAAGGCAGTGGCGGTCAGCAATCCCCGGCGATCAACGATCCGCGCCATTTTCGTCTCCCTCGCTGGGATCGACCCGGAAATAGCCGGTGGTGATCGAGCGCATTTCGTTGAGCGCCCCGGCGACGAAGACCTGAAACAGATGAACCAGCAGGAAGACCGCAAAGGTCGTCGCGCCCAGCGCATGAAGCGTGCGTGCCGATTCACGCCCGCCCAATGCGACGACGAGCCACGGAAAGGCGGCGCCGATCGCGTTCGACATCGCCAGCCCGCTCAGCAGCATCAGCGGAACGAGCACCGCGATCACCGCGAGATAGGCGAGCTTCTGCAGCGGGTTATATTCTGCTGCCGCCGCGCCGCCGACACGCTTCAGGCGCAGATGGTCCCACAGGCTGCGGCCCAGCGTGGCCGGGGTCAGCTCGCGTCGCCGAGGAAGCAGCAAGGCGCGCCGCGATCGCTTGCGCGCCGAATAGAGTAGATGCGGAATCCATGCGAGGATCAGCACCCAGGCGAGCGCGAAATGCCATGCGCGCAGCCCCCCGAAGTGCCAGCTCTCCGGCATCGGCGCGACGAGATAATAAGTGCCGTCAGGCCCCAGATCCATGACCGCGCCGGCATGGCCGGTGAGATCGACGTGATGCCCGCCAACGTGGAGGATTTCCGGCATCGCCGCGCCGGCGCGCGCCGGGGCGTGTCCCTCGAACCACAAGGCTGCGGGCGTATAATTATTGCCCACCTCTCCCCAATAGAGCCGCGGGTGGACATTGAAGATGTAGAAGCCGGTGAACAGCAGCCCGCAGACCGCAAAAGCCGTCGCCCAATGCCACAGCCGCACCGGCACGGGATGCCGATAGATCAGTTGTGAACGGGGCGGGTTGGTTGGCTCAACAGACGCGTCGGCATGAATGGCTTCTGGCATATCCAGCCCCATCCAGATTGAAGAGCAGAATGTGCCAGCAAATCAATATTATGTCAAATGACCTAAATTTGTGGTGTGACCGTCCTGATGGCGATATAAACGCTAACCCGCTTGCGCCGCCTGCTGTGTCCCATTTAACGAAGGGCAGTGACGGATGGGGATGAGGCGCGGGACGATGGCCACAATTGCATTCCTCATGCTCTGGATGGCCATTGTGGCTGCCAGAGACACGCCGGTCGGTCGCATCTTATATCGCACGATGGTCGAAATGCCGGCCGCTGCGGCGAACCGCGTTACCCGCGGCAACCTTGCGATAGCGGTCGTTGTTCTGATGCTGGCCGTTCTTCACCTGAGCGCCGGCGACGCTGACCCCATTCGCATGGTAAGCCTGTTTGCTCCAGAACTGGCGATATGGCTCACTAGCTTGGAGATCAGCGCGATCATCGAGGCCGTAGTTGGTTTTGCAGCGATTTGGACGGCGTTGCGTCGAATAGCTGCCCCAAACCCATTAACCGCCTTCATCGCCCGCTTTGCAAAACGCCCCGAAAGAAGGGCCAGTCGCGCACGACGTAGCCAGCGCGGCGGTTGCGCTTCCCCCGCTAACGACGATGAAGAAGGGGAGGCACCCGCGCTGGCGAGTTGAGCCGGTAACCGAAGAGAAATCGATGACGATATCGCTCTACGACCTTAGCGTGCCGACCTTCCTGCAAACCGTGCGGGCGGTCGGCGGTTTCCTCGATCGCGCCGCTGGCTATTGCGCGGAGATCGGCACCGATCCGGACGATTTCGTGAACGCGCGTCTGTTCGACGACATGGCGCCTTTTCATTTTCAGATCGAGGCAGCCTGGCATCATGCGATATGGGGGCTGGAGGCCGCGCGAACCGGCGCGTTTACGCCGCCCGCGCTGGTTGGCCCGGTTCCCTTTGCCGATCTGCGCGCGATGATCGGCAAGGCGGAAGCGGCGCTGGAGGCGTTCGTCCCGAACGAGGTCAACGGATGGGCGGGCAGGGACTTGGACCTTCAGATCGGCCCGCGACGGCTCGCGTTCACCTCTGAGACGCTCATCCTCTCGTTCTCGCTGCCGAACTTCCATTTTCATGCCGTCACCGCTTACGACATCCTGCGCTCGCGCGGCGTTCCGATCGGTAAGCGAGACTATGAAGGTCAGCTACGCACCCGATCATCCGGGTCAAATCGCCGCTGAGATTTAAGGCGACAGGAGAGAAACTGTCCCATTTTGGGCGCAGCGCAAGGTTAACGCGCTGTCTGAAATTCGCGAACCTGCGTATTCGGGCTCCAGTCGAGTCGCTGATCGGTAATTCCAGAGTGCGGCGCTCGTGACTTATTAGTGATGAGGGCATGCTATGAAGAATTTCATGATCCTGGGCGCGGCTGCGCTCGCGGTTGTTTCAGTCAGCGCTTCGGCGGCGCCGACCGTTTCCTTCGCTGGCGGCTCGGGAACGACCGCGCCCGGCACCACCGTCTTCGAGAATTTCGATAGCTACGCGGCCAACTCGCTGCTCCCGGGCGGCACAAACGCTTATGCCCTCGATGCCTCGAGCTCGAACGGCGCGCGTCCGGCTTATGGCAGCACCGGCAATTTTGGCTCCGTCCTCGGTGGCGGGTCCTGGACCACGAATTTCGCGGCGACGTCGCTCTTCTCGTTCGTGCTCGGCTCGCTCGACACCTATAACTCGCTGACGCTGCACTTCGCCGACAACACGTCGCTCACTTATGCCGGCGGCCAGATCATCAATGATCTGTCGTTCCCGAGCGGCAACCAGATCAGCGGCTTCACCAATGGCGTCGTGACCTACAACACCCACGGCGGCCCGGCGATCGTCGGCGCGACCTTTACCTCGGGGCAGAATTCGTTCGAGTTCGACAATCTTGCCCGCGGCGGCGTGCCGGAGCCGGCGACCTGGGCGCTGATGATCCTGGGCTTTGGCGCGATCGGCGGTGCGCTTCGCCGTCGCGGCGCAAACGTCGCTTACGCCGCCTGATAGTTCGCGAAATCATCCGAATGTCAGAAGCCGCCGGCCTTGGGGCCGGCGGCTTCTTGCTGTCGCACCGTCCCGCGGCGCCATCCTCCCGCGGACGACAAACCGCTTGACCGCATACGATATCCAGCGCGAGATGAGGCCAGCAGAAAGGCCGGCAATGGGCGCTCGTTCAACCTTTCCGGATCACATCGCTGCGCTGACCGGCCGGAGCGTAGAAGCACAGCATTTGCTCGAGCGTGGATCGAACGAGCTATTGTCCACGGCCGCTGGCTTCGGTTCGCTGTGATTGTTGCTGCTGTCCCTCGGTTCAGCCGGCTGGTCGAAGAGGTGTGGCGTCCTTTGGCTGCGCTGTTCGTCTGGGATGTCGCGGTCACGATCGCTTATTTCAGGCTGCCGTTTCGCGCGCCGTCGCTGCCATTGACCTTGTTCGGGTCCGCGCTGGCGCTGTTCCTCGGGTTCCGCAGCAACTCCGCCTATCAGCGCTGGTGGGAGGGGCGGGTGCTATGGGGATCGATGATCAACGCCTCGCGCAGCCTGTCCCGGCAGTTGCGCAACTTCCTCAACGTGGCGGAGGCGCATGATCTGCGCCGAAGGATCGTCGTGCGCCAGCTCGCTTATGTGAATGCGTTGCGGTGCCAGTTGCGCCGCCAGCCGGTTGACGCCGAGGTGCTACGCTTCCTGACGAAGGGCGAGGCCGAGCCGGCGCTGGCGCGCTCGAACATCGCCAACGGGTTGCTCGACGGGACCGGTCGCCGGATCGACGACGCGCGGCGCCACGGGTGGATCGACACGATATTGCAGTCGCGGATGGAGGCGACATTGGTCGATATCGCCAATGCGCAGGGCGGGATGGAGCGGCTGAAGAATACCCCGCTCCCAACGCAATATCGTTTCCTGCCGACATTCTTTACCCATCTGTTGTGCTTGCTGTTGCCGGTCGGGCTGGTCGAATCGCTCGGCGTCGCGACTCCGCTGGGGTCGACAGTCGCGGGGCTGATGTTTCTGGCGGTGCTGCGGATCGGCGACGATCTGGTCGACCCGTTCTCGGACACGGTTCACGACGTGCCGCTGTCGGCGATGTGTCGCACGATCGAGATCGATCTGCTCCAGTCGCTGGGCGAGGAAGCCCCGCCGCCGCTCGCGCCCAAACGCGGGGTGCTGTGGTAGCCGTGCCTGTGCCGATCGATCGGCGGGGTGGTTCGTTTCTCCAAGCCCCGCATCGGCGCTTGCAGGCCGTTACCAATCCACGCCGAGGCTGAACTGGGCCACGCGGCCGGGTATGATGTCGTAGGCGGATGCACCGGAAAGGTCGTAGCTGTAAACATTCCCGACATTCATGATCGCCAGCCGCAATTGCGCGGGATGCTCGCCGATCTTGAATCCATAGCGCGAGCCGAGATCGATCTGCGCGCGCGCCGGAATATGGACGCGATCGTCGGTCGTGGCGGCGCGGCGGCCGAGATAGGTCATCCCTGCATCGAATGACACGCCCGCGATCCGTGGCAGACGCCAATCGAGGTTGAGGGCGAGCCGGGTGCGCGGTTTGTCGACGGGTTCGGTCCCGACAAGGCCAGGTTTGACCGCCGTACCTTCGACGCGGGGATCGCTCAGCACCGCGCCGGCTACGATATCGAGGTTCGGCGTGACTGCACCCGACAGGCTGAATTCCGCGCCACGATTCTCCAGCGTGCCGAGCAATGTGAAGCGGTTGGCGGCATCAAATTCGAAATAGGGCTTTTTAAGAACGAACAGCCCGGCGACGAAATGGAGCTTCGACGACAAAGCAAGGCGTAACCCGGCATCGGCTTGCGCGGTCCTGATTGCCGGCAATGGCTCGTTGCGGTTCGCGGCGCTGCTCGGGGCCGCCCCGCTGTCTTCGAGGCCGCGGGTATAGCTGGCGTAGAGATCAAGGCGCTTGCTGAGGTGGATGGCGCTGGCGGCGCTATAAAGCCACGGATCGGCGCGGGTCGACGCGGCGCCGGCGTCCGGCAGGCGGATGTCCTTGCGATAGGCTGTCTTCTGCACGCTGGCGCTGAGTTCAACGATATCCCGCAAGCTGCCCTGATAGGCGAGTCCGATCGTACCTTGCCTGATATGGTCACGGGTTTGCGCGGAAAAGGCGAAGACGGGACGCGGCGCCGTCTGGCGCTGGCCGAGCGCGATGGTGCCGAGGTCGATGACATCGCTTCCGCCATAGGTCCGCTCGCGATCGCGCCCGCGCAGGGTGAGCATGATCGCGTGATGCCAGGCCCCGGCGGTCATATCTCGCGACACACGCAATTCGCCGCTGGAGGAGCGGTTATAGGCACGCGGATCGACGATGACGATCTGGTCGGCCCGGCCGGCGGGATTGAGATCGGTGAGGAGATTGGTGAAGGCGACCGGATCGACGCGTCCTGAACGAAACATACCGGCATCGACCCGCCAACCGGGCGCGGGGCTCCAGCGCCCGATGATCCCGTAATTGTAGCGTTCGCTGCGATTTTCCGCCCATAACGGGCCTTCAAATCGGCGGCGTTCGATCGGCGGCGGCAGATAGTCGCCAGCCGGCAGATAAAGCGGCGGCGCCTGTGACGCATAGATATTGCCGTGGCTCCAGAACGGCAGCAATTCGAGCGACGCCGTCGGCCGCCAGCGCAGGATCAGCGTTTCCGCCCGATTGAAGTCGGTGGTGCCGTTGTAATAACTTTCCCGATAACCGGCGATGCCCGCACCCAGCGACAATTTGCCTTTGATCAGCGGTAGTTCGACATCGCTTTCGGCGGCGAGGAAATCGTAGCTGTCGACGGAGACGAAGCCGCTGGCTTTGAAGGTGTCGCCGGGGTGGCGCATCGTGTAATCGACCACCCCGGTCGGCGCCGGAAAGGCAAAGCCCTGCGCGGCGATCCCGACGCGAATGGTGGTCGTGCTTTGCAGGCGTGGCGAAGGGCGCCACACCGGATCGAAATAGAGCCCGTCGAGACGCGCATTGCCGGCGTCGAGCGCCGAGAAGCCACGGACATTATCGGGGTCGTAGAGACCGAGCGTCTCGCTGCCGACGCTGACGCCAAAGGCGTCCTCGGCGGCCTTGACCGCATTTTCCGATGCGCGCTGCGCCAATGCCGGGGTCGCGCCGATCAACGAAAGGCTCAACAGGCCTCGCGATAGCAGATGAAAGGATTGCACCTGGAACGACCCTGCGCCGGAAGCCTGGCCGGATTGCCGGGTTCACAGGCTCTTGACCGGCAGCGCGCCACGCGGGCAATTGGGAAGCTCGGCTGAATTGTTGAGGCTAACTCAAATATGGCGGTTCGTGCGTCCCTCACGCTGTCGCTGCCGGCGCTGCGCACCTTCGAGGCCGTCGCCCGGCTGGGCGGGCTGACGGCGGCGGCGGAGGAGCTTGGCCTGACGGTATCGGCAATCAGTCATCAGCTACGGGGACTGGAGCGCGCACTCGGCGTTTCCCTGCTTCGGCGACAAGGGCGCGGCGTGGTTCTCACCGAGCAGGGGGCGCCATTCGCGGGCGAACTCGAGCAGGCGTTTGCGGATATCGACGTAGCGGTCGATCGGCTTCGGAGCGCCCGTCCGACGCTCACCGTCACCGTTCAGCCGACCTTCGCGGCGCGGTGGCTGATGCCGCGCCTTCACCGCTTCGACGCGCTGGCGCCCGGCGTGGATTTGCGGCTTTCCACTACCCCGCGCCTCGTCGACTTGGCGCGCGAGCGCATCGATTGCGCCATTCGCCTCGGCCCCGGCGGCTGGTCCAATGTCGCCGAACAGTTGCTGATGCCGCAACGCGAGGGGCCGGTTGCGCGTGTTCAGCAACAGGGTGCCGGGGCGATGCCGCGCATTCTGCTGCAGGGCCGCGCCGACGAATGGGAGTCCTGGACGGATCTGCCGAGCGGCGCCGGTGTGCTGACCGTCTCGACGCGCGAAATGGCGGTCGAGGCGGTGCTGGCCGGCGCCGGCATCGGGATCCTCGATATCCTGATGGTCGAACGCGAACTGGCGCGCGGCGAAATAAGCCTGCTTGCGCCGCCCTGCCTCACCTCATGGAGTTACTATTTCGTGACGCGAAAGGATGAGGGAGTGAAGCCGATCGTTCGCTTGTTCGGCGCCTGGCTGGCGGATGAGGCGAAGCCGTCCTTGGCCTGACGAACGACGGCGCAGTTGCGGTCAATTCAAGATTCGCTCGCGAGCCGCCGGTGAGCTGAAGAAGCAGCGGGCGTATTTTCGTCCCTGCGACGGCGCGCGCGCCATGGGGCGCGGTTATGGCGCAATGTTGGCCTTCGCTGTGCAAGGATTGAGCGATCTAGATCGCTCAACCTCCAGCTCGCCTGGAACATTCTGGCAGCGCTACACTAAGAACTTCTAAGTCTCAGCCCGCGGCGGGCGAAGCGCTTCTTGCCGATCTTGCCGCGACCGCGCAGATTTTCAAGGCGATCGGCGCGCCGCTCGGTCAGGTGCAATTTGCCGAGTTCGGCAAGGAACGCATTCCGATTTCCGGGGCGATCGAGGGCGGGGTGCTCAACAATATCGCGGCCCTGCCGACCGCCGGTGGGTTCAGCGTATTGTTCGGCAGCAGCTACATCCAGTCGGTCACCTTCGACGACCATGGGCCGATTGCCAAAGCGGTGTTGACCTATTCGCAATCCACCGACCCGGAATCGCCGCATTTCTCCGACCAGACGCATGCCTTCTCGAAGAAGGAACTGCGGCGGTTCCCGTTTTCGGGGGCGGAGATCGCGGCGGACATGATCGGGCAGCCGAAGACGGTCGGGAACTGAGCGGTCGTTCAGGGCGTGGCGCGCCGGCAGTTTTCACCGCCCCGGTGCGGCGCGGAAACTGCCAGCGCTCCTTTGCTCCTTCTTCGGCCGGCCCGCGATCTAACTATCCGATGCGCGGGCGCCGGTTTGGCTGAACAGGACGCGCGCCATCCCGTCGGCGAGTGATTCGACGCGGCCCATCCGCACCTTCTGCCCCCGTGTCTTGACCAGCAGCCGCGTGCCTTCGTCGACGCCGCTTGTCTCGATCATCATCCCTTCGGTCGACAGGTGGCGGATCGTGCCGATCAGGACGGGCGCGCAGGTCACCAGCGTGGCGGTGAGATCGACGGTCTGGCGCGGGGTGTCGCGGCGCTCGATCCGCGAGCGCGGAAACGCGTCGTCCGTTTCTGTGGTGTCGAAGGGCAACGGTTCCTTGGTCAGCAGCCCGAAGCGCTGGCCGTTCACCCAGCGGACCTGTCCGCCGAAATAGCATTCATCGTCGAAGCTGAGATGGACCTGCTGGTACAGGCTCAGTGTCAGCGCGCACTGACCGCTCAACCCGTTGTCCGAAACGTCGCTGACCGCGGCGCCTGCCTCGTCCATGACGGGATACAGGAAGGCAGACTTGAACACCCGTGGCCAGGATGGGCTTTTCCGGCCAGATTGTTTGCCAGCCATCTGAACAGATACGCTCTGAGACAAGGGTCCATCCTCGCAAAGAATGTACATCAATCCGTCAGGATCTGCAGCGCGATAACGCTTCAAAAGCGTTGACGATCGATATTGTATCCAAAACGAACCCAATTTTTAATATTGATATCATATCCTTGCGACCGACGCTAGCAAAGGCGGCCGATAGCGGCAGCGCGTCGCACGCAATATCATTGCGCGGTATGGCGCAACGTCACCGGTTCGCGCGCGCGGTCCACACGCGGATATAGTCGGCCGAGCCGCGGCATTCGCCCATCGCATTCTGCTCGACCAGCCTGAACCGCGTGCCGTCCCACGCGAACGTCTCGCTCGAGCCGCAATCGCCGATGCCACGCCCCTTTTCATAGCTGCTCAGGCGGTGCGACTTCGCATCCCAATCGCCGTTGGTCAGGTCACCGGTTCCATCCGCCTGCGTCTCGCCCATGCCCGGAGGGGTATCGAATTGCGCGTCGCGGGGTGGCCCGGATTCATCCAGCACATAGACGCTGGTGAAGAAATTATACGCGCCATTCCCGCACGGATGCCCCACCAGCACCAGACTGTGGGTGGCGTCGAGCCGGAATGCGCGAGGCTCGACCTTGCCGGTTGCATCGTCGCAGGTCGCGCTGTCCGATCCGATCAGTTCGGCCGCCTTGGCGGCGCTGATCGTGCGCGGCGGTTTGGTGGACGGCGCCGGGACGGTGATCAACGGCGCTGCGGGCGGGGCGGGCACGGCGCTGTTCGGCTTGGGGCCGGTCGCCTTCAATGCGCCGATCGTTCCGACGCGCTTTTGCTGATCGTCGATATAGCGCAATGCCGCTGCAAGCCCGGCCAGCGAGGCTTCCTCATGCTTGGCGCCGCTCGCGTCAAACAGAGCGACGCGCTGGCCATTGCCGAGGGCGCCGAGCAAGCCGCCGGTCAGCGGAACCGATGCTTCGCCGGCGGCGGGCGCGGTGAAGGTTGCGGCGATCTTCCCGTCCACCCTCAGCGTATAGCGTGCACCGGGCGTTGCCTTGTCGGGCATGGGCACCGACAGGGTCGCGATATCATCGGGCCGGGGGCCACGGTTGACGAGCAGCATCAGCCCGTTTTCACCGCCATTCTCCGGTTCCAGCGCATTGGCCTGGCAGACGCGAATATTGTCGCAGCCCGCGATCCAGTCCTTGTAGCTCTGGAGCGCTGCGGGCGCGGCAGTGGCAGCCGCCAGAAGGAGAAGCATCATTCAATTCGCCCCCGAGATGGCGCCCCCCGGAGAAGCGCGACACGTCGAGCATAATCAGAAGGATATGCCGAAGATAGCTGGCAGCGGTATGGACGTGGTGGCACAAATGCCGCGTGCTCAGCCGCCGACTGTTGCCCGAGCATAGCGCATCGGCGGCGTTCCGACATGGCGCGTGAAGGCGGTGCTGAACGTGCTCGCCGAGCCATAGCCGACCCGCGCCGCGACATGCTCGATCGCGACCTCGCGGGTGCGCAGCAGGCGCTTGGCGAGCGCCATGCGCCATGCGAGCAGATATTCCATCGGCGGAAGCCCGACGATGCGGCTGAACCGCGCGAAGAAAGCCGAGCGCGACATTGCGGCTTCGCCGGCAAGGTCGGCGACGGTCCAATTATGCGCCGGGCGCGCATGCATCGCGCGCAACGCGCCGACGAGGCGATCGTCCGACAGTCCGCGTGCGACGCTTGGCGCCGATGCCATGTCGGTGCCGCAGCGCAGCGCTTCGATCAGCAACACCTCGAGCAATCGTTCCAGTACCAATTCGCGCGCCGGTCGCGATTGGCGGGTTTCGTCGCCGACCAGATGCTACAATTGCCCCAGCCGCGGCTCGCCGCGGGCGACGACCATTGCCGGGAGCAGCGAGACGAGCAACGCCGCGTCGGGCGAGGCAAAGCTGCACAATCCGACCTGCATCCGCAGATTGACCGGCTCGTTCGCCGCGCCGACGCGAAACCGGCCGGGTGCGAGTTGCACCGGCATCATGCCGATCCCGTGCGGTGGCGCGTCGATGCTCTCGATCACATGCTCGTTGGTGGAGGGCGACAGCACGAAATCACCAGCGTGCACGATGACCGGCGAGCGGCCAGCGGCGACCACACGGCATTGCCCCTCCAGCACCGCGAAATACACCGGCTTGCCCTCAAGATCGTGGTTGAGGCGCCAGCGCCCGGCATAGTCGACCAGCTTGGAGAAGCTTGCTGAGGGCTGCAGCAGGGTGACGATCTCGGCGAGCGGGTCGATCGGCATATCAGGACTATGGCCAATTGATTCGGGATTATGGAGCATAGAAGGTCTTGGCGGTCGCCGCTATCTCTAACCCACCAGCAATCATCCCGGAGTTCCCCCCGTGCCCACTGTCCTGATCACCGGCTGCTCCTCGGGGTTCGGCCTCGAGACCGCCAGATTGTTTCTTGAGAAGGGGTGGAAGGTCGTCGCGACGATGCGCCATCCAAAGCGCGATCTTCTGCCGGCTTCCGACAAGCTCACGATCCTCGCGCTCGACGTGACGGATCCCGCGAGCGTCGCCAAAGCCTTCGACGAGGCGGGCGATATCGACGTTCTGGTCAACAATGCCGGGTTCGGCGCGGCGGTGCCGATCGAACTGATCGAGCCCGAAACCGCGCGGCAATTGTTCGAAACCAACATGCTCGGCACGCTGGCGACGATACAGGCGGTTCTGCCCCGGTTCCGCGAACGGCGCAGCGGGACGATCATCAACGTCACCTCCTCCGCGACGTTGCGGCCGTTGCCGCTGGTCAGCGTCTATCGTTCGAGCAAGGCGGCGGTAAATGCGCTCACCGAATCGCTCGCGGTCGAGGTCGCGCCGTTCGGCGTGCGCGTGCATATCGTCCTGCCGGGCCGCTCGCCCGAGACCAGTTTCGGCGAAAATGCGATGCCGCACCTGCGCGGGCTCGACAATGCCGATTATAAGCCGCTGATCGAGGGCATGATCGCCCAGTTCCGCGAGGAAACCGGGCCTGTCACGCATGCCAGCGATGTGGCGAAGGCGGTCTGGCACGCCGCCAACGATCCGAACGCGCCCCTGCGGATCGCGGCTGGCGAGGATGCGGTGCAGTGGCTGGCCGAGGCCGGTTGATCCGCGCGCAGCCTTGCCATTGACCCTGTCCGTTAGCAGCGTTTGTCGAAACTGATCATGAGAGGAAGCACGAGATGGCGGCATTGAACGGTAAGAAGGTCATCGTGATCGGCGGCGCCTCCGGTGTCGGCTTTGCCGTGGCGAACGCGGTGCTGGCGGCGGGCGCCGAGGTGGTGGTCGGCTCCAGCCAGGAGCCGCGCATTCAGGCGGCGGCGGAGAAGCTCGGGCGCGGGGCGACGGGCCGAACCGTGGATGTGAAGGACGAGGGGTCGGTCGCGGCCTTTTTCGACGCGGCGGGCGCGTTCGACCATCTGGTGTTCACGGCCGGCGACTGGGGCCACATGTTCGGCCCCACGCGCGAACTCGATATCGAGGCGAGCAAGGCGCGGATGGAGGTCAGGTTCTGGGGCGCCGCGCGGGTTGCCAAATATGCGATGCGCCAGATCGTGAAGGACGGTTCGATCACCCTGACCGGCGGGATGCTGGCGCATCGCCCGATGCCCGGCGCGCCGCTGGTGACCGCCTCGGCCCATACCACAGAGGGGCTGGCAATGGGCCTCGCGCGTGATCTGGCCGCGGTGCGGGTCAACGCCGTCTGTCTGGGGCTGATCATGAGCGAGCAGGTGCTGACGATGGGCGAGGCCGCGATCGGCAGCTTCACCGCCAATCTGCCGCTGCCGCGCGGCGGCACGGTCGAGGAAGCCGCCGAGGCCTATCTCTATCTGATGCGCGCGACTTATGTGACGGGCCAGATCGTGCGGGTGGATGGCGGCGGCAGCCTCGTCTGAGCGGCTAAAGCGGCGGCAGCCGCGGCCGGTCTTGCCGAGCTTGGCCGGCCGATCGCGGACCG
>APMI01006009.1_pt1 | contig 21405 bp, 21 predicted proteins | sample 667938 | NCBI WGS metagenome assembly APMI01 (sample SAMN01084076, study PRJNA167559) | wastewater metagenome | biome: Wastewater | place: Denmark: Ejby Moelle, Odense | collected 2011-11-28
TGGGTTTTAGCAAGTATCATTATAGTTTTAATATTCTTAAGTGTAATTCTTACAGCAAAACCTGCTGCTAACTACAATGATGCCCCTGTTAAGAAAGAAAAAGCAACTTCAGCTCCACAGGCGCCAGCTCAAAAAGCGACTAATCTACCTACTACCAAATAGTAATAAGATTGAAAAAATAAAAAAGCGGTTTAGAAAATTTCTAAACCGCTTTTTTATAACTTAATATTCCAATATTTTTTTTGATCATTAATAAAAATACATTCTATCCAAGAATCTAGTGACATCATATAAAAGTCTTGACTATTAATTTCCACAAGATCTCTTTCAAAAAAATCTTTTGGCAACATTACATCTTCTCTATCAATAATTAATACATTATTTGGATGATAAAAAGGATAGTTCTTGATATTGAAATTAGTAGTAATCAGTTTTTTCTTCATGGCTAGCACCTCAAATGTTCTAATTGTCAATCCTCTTTGTAATGGCTTATTAATATCTAGTATTGCTTTTGATTGATTATAAATTTCTTTTATTTGATGATGACTTAGTTTTTGAAAATTCACCTTTTCCCCATCAAAATTCTTCATATTCTTATCAAAAATTTTTCTCAGTTTAAATGCAAATTTCCCCATTGCATAATAGTAAAAATAGGTGCTAATATGATTTACTTTTGCAACATTTTTTATACGTTCTCCTACTAAATATCTATCACTATGAGCAGTACCTATAAAGCTTAGATCAAATTTTACAGGAGCTACAGAAATATTATCTTCTTGGTACGTTGGAATAAAAAATAATGGTCTGAATTTTAAATTATATTTTTGAGAATCTATATGATCAAAAGTAAATTTTTCTTCAAAATAATGCAAAATCTTAAATGTTTGGGGGTATTCATCTAGAGAATCATAGGCATAAAAGATAGACTTTTTTACTAAATTATGCTCTCTTAATTTCTGAAGAAAAAAAATGGGGATAGACTCACCTTTTATAAGTAAAAAGTAGTCGTATTTTTTGTTATTAATTTTTTTTAAGATATTTCTATAATAACGATCTATATTTTTTTGATATATTCTTCTATTTACCCTAATAATGCCTTTTGCAATGTATGAATTAGAAGGTCTTTCATCAAAAAAATCAACAATAGCGCCTTTTTCAGATAATTTTTTACATATTTCTTTTTCATAAGCAAAAAAACTTGCAGAAATAAATAGAATATTTTTACCTTTTAATTTCATTATTTTAAAAGACCTTTTTTTCTCATTTCATCCAAAGATTCTTGGAGTTTACTTTCTGAAATATCTTGCTCTAATACCCAATTCGCAAATCTAGAAACTCCTTCCTTAAAAGATATTTTAGGCTCGTAGTTTAATTGGGTTTTTATTTTTTCAATATTAGCAAAATTATGTCTTATATCTCCTATTCTAAATTGCTTTGTAATTTCTATCAAAGTATTTTTTTTATACAAATAATTTAGTTGCTTTGCTACTTCTAAAACAGTTATAGGTACACCTGTTCCTACATTAAAAATATCATTTTCAATATTATTATTTTCAAGGCAACTTATTGTAACATTTACCACATCTTCTATGTGTACAAAATCTCTAGACTCTTTTCCATCTTCGAAAATATTAATATCATTTCCGTTTAATATCTGTGAAGAAAAAATAGATAAAATCCCTGTGTAAGGATTGCTTAGAGACTGGCCTTCACCATAAACATTTTGATACCGAAGTGCTACTGCTGGAATTCTTAAGGCTTTACACACCATCAACACCATTTGTTCTTGATTATATTTTGTAATCCCATAAACTGAAGTAGGTTTTATTCTAGAATTTTCATCTGTAGAAAGTGGTTGCAAGATTATACCATCATAATATTTTACCTCAAAATCACCATTTTCCATATCTTGTGGTTTTCTAGTTTCTGGATAAACTACCCCTAATTCTGGATGCAGATATTTACCCTCACCGTAAACCGCACGTGAGGATGCTACAATTATTTTTTTTACTTGATGAGAATTATTTACTAAAATATCAAGCATTTTAGCTGTACCCGAAACATTTACATCTGTATATTTTCCTATTTTGTACATAGACTGCCCTGTTCCTGTTTCAGCAGCCAAATGTACAATAACATCCTGCTTTTCTAATGCTCTTGACCAGTCCTCATTATTCGTAACATCCCCTTTTATGAAATTTACTTTATTCTTTATACTTTTAAACAAAGGAGAGGTTAGCTCAGCAATTTCGCCATGAACTTGGGACAAAAGATTGTCCAAAACAGTAACTTTATAACCTCTATTTAGTAATTCTAGAGATAAATTACTTCCTATAAATCCAGCACCACCCGTTATGAGCACATTCATATATGAAATTATTTTATTTTTTTATAATAAAATTGCCTTGAAATCAATAAAATATACTTTAGTTCATAAAAAAACATCAGTAAATAATAAGTAAAAAAATTAATTTTATTTGCATTATAGACATCAAAAAGGTTCTTCATAAAACCTCTTTTCATCTCTTTTAAGTTTGCAGACAAACCAGAAACTCCAAAGGTTCTTTTCCCATTTCCTGCTAATACTAGAACCTCATTTAATATAAACATGTTGTGATGGAAAGAAACCTTAAGCCAATAATTGTGATCCTCAGCATACTTTTGGCTTTCATCAAACAACCCTGTTCTTGAAACAACATGTTTCTTAAACATCACTGTAGGAGATGCTATGCCACTCCTAATGAGCAATTTACTTAGACTAACTTTGGCTAAATTATTTTTGCTAATATATGGAAAAAAAAGATTCTGATGGTTAATTCTACACGAAACAAAATCAACTTCCAATTTCTTATCTTTTAGGTATTTCAATTGTCTTTCTGTCTTCTGTGGCAACCATTCATCATCAGCATCCAAAAGAGCAATATATTCACCTTTTGCTATTTTCAACCCTGCGTTTCTAGCAGCAGAAACTCCTTTATTAGACTGATTAATCAATATAATATTCATTTCTGGGTTTTTATCAATGAATTTTTCCACCAAAATCTCGCTATGATCTACTGAGCCATCATTAATGATTATGATTTCAAAACAATTCTTTCCAATTGTCTGATTTTTAACAGATTCTAACACTTTCAGAATCGTTTTTTCAGAATTATACATTGGGATTATTACCGAAATCATCATTTTTCTCTTTTTTAAGATTTTTCGTTATACGGAAGTCGGTTTACAATAGAACGACCTAGCGAAATTTCATCTGCATATTCCAATTCATCTCCTACTGCAATTCCTCTGGCAATACTAGAAAAACTAACCGGAAATTCTTTGAATTTTTTATATAAATAATATGCCGTAGTATCACCTTCCATCGTAGCAGAAAGAGCAAAAATAAGTTCTTTTACATTTCCTTCATTCAATTTCCTTTCAATCGAAGAAATATTGAGTTGGTTAGGTCCTATTCCTTCCATCGGTGAAATTTTACCACCCAAAACCAAATATTTACCATTGAATTTAGAGGTGTTTTCAATCGCCATTACATCTCTCACATCTTCTACAATACAAAGAATTTCGTCATTTCTTTTTGTGTTGCTACAAATATCGCAAATATCGTCATCAGAAAAATTATGACATTCTTGGCAATACTTAATATCTGTAACCAATTTTTGAATTGCATTGCCCAAAATTACACCTTGAGATGGTGGCTGACGAAGCAAATGCAAAGCCAATCTAAGTGCAGACTTTTTACCAATGCCTGGCAAACCAGAAATTTCTTCTACTGCCTTTTCTAAAACTTTACTAGGAAAATTCATATCACAAAAATACCTTTTAATTTGAAAATTTGAAAATTAAAATTATCTTTATGAAAAATATATTTATGCAAAATTTACAATATCCTTTATTTTTAAAATTTAAACTCACCACTTTAGCAAGTGATTTTACGATTACAGATAGCAACGAAAATTCTTTGGCATATGTTCGTCAAAAAATGTTTAAACTGAAAGAAGATGTAGTGATTTTCAACAACGAAAGCAAGTCGCAAGAAAATTTCAGAATTAGAGCCAATCAATGGATAGATTTCAATGCAAGTTATGCAATTACAGATTCTTTTGGTAAAAATTTAGGAAAAATTGCCAGAAAAGGCATGCGTTCTATTTGGAAAGCTACTTATCATATTTTTGACCAAAATGATACTCAAAAATACAAAGTTCAAGAAGAAAATGCTTGGGTAAAAGTTCTAGACGGAATGGTAGGCGAAATTCCTATTATTGGGATTTTTACAGGATATTTCCTCAATCCTAGTTATATTGTTCACGATAATAATGGCAAAGAAATCTACCGTCTAAAAAAGATGCCTTCCTTTTTCGGAAGAAAATTTCAATTAGACCAAATCAATGACATTCCTGACCACGAAGAAACCTTAGTAGTTTTGAGTTTAATGATGATGGTGCTTCTAGAAAGAGCCAAAGGATAATTTGTTAATTGCAGGAATGTTGGATACTTTTGATTAAAATTCCTTATCAATTTCAAACAAAAACAAATTTCAAAATCGTAAATTTGAACAAATTTAAAAAAATGTCTATTACACACTTAGAACCTCAAAATATTTGGAAGAATTTTGCTGCTTTAAATACAGTTCCGAGACCTTCTAAAAAAGAAGAAAAAGTTATTGAATTCATTAAAAATTTCGGAAAAAATCTTAATTTAGAAACCATAGAAGACGAAGTAGGCAATGTAATCATCAGAAAACCGGCCACTTCAGGAATGGAAAACCGCCAGACAATTGTTTTGCAATCTCACCTTGATATGGTTTGTCAAAAAAACAGTAATGTAGATTTCGATTTCGAAACACAAGGAATTGAAATGTATGCAGATGGAGATTGGGTAAAAGCAAAAGGGACAACTCTAGGCGCAGATAACGGATTAGGAGTTGCTGCTATTATGAGCATTTTAGAAAGTTCAGATATTGCTCATCCTGCAATCGAAGCACTTTTCACCATCGATGAAGAAACAGGAATGACGGGAGCTCTTGGTTTAAAAGCAGGTCTGCTAACTGGCGAAATCCTCCTAAATCTAGACACCGAAGAAGATGACGAAATTGACATAGGTTGTGCTGGAGGAATAGATGTAACCGCTTCTGCAAACTATCAGCTTACCTCTACTTCACCTAATTTTGTGAAAATTGACATCAAAGGTTTACAAGGTGGGCATTCTGGAATGGACATTCACAAAGGTTTTGGTAATTCTAATGTTATTTTAGGGAGATTGCTTTACACAGGAATTGATAACGAAATTCAATTAATCTCTATTGACGGAGGCGGATTGAGAAATGCAATTCCTAGAGAAGCTCACGCTGTAGTTTCGGTACAAAATGTGGAAGAATTTTTACAAAAATTAGAAACTTTAAAAACTGAAATTTCAGAAGAATTTGCTTCCGTTGAAAAAGATTTAAGCATTAGTTTTGAGAAAACGTCTGCTACTAAACAAGGACTAAGCACAGAGGACTCTAAAAAAATCATTTTAGCATTAAAATCAGCTCATAACGGTGTTTACAGAATGTCTCCAGATGTAGAAGATTTGGTAGAAACTTCTAATAATATTGCAAGAGTAGAATTAAAAAACGGAGCTTTAAAAATTCTGAATCTGTCTCGTTCTTCTGTAGAATCGAACAAAATGGCAGTTGCAGAACAATTAAAATCTGTATTTGAACTGGCAGGAATGGAAGTAGAATTTTCTGGCTCTTATCCTGGTTGGAAACCAAAACCTGGCGCAGAAATCATTAAAATAATGACAGAAATTTACGAAAAATATTTCGGAGCAAAACCGCACGTTGTTGCGTGTCACGCTGGTTTAGAATGCGGAATTATTGGTGCAAATTATCCAAAAATGGAAATGGTAAGTTTCGGACCTACGATTAAAGGAGCACACTCTCCAGACGAAAGAGCAAGCATTTCATCAACCCAAAAATTCTGGAAATATTTACAAGAAATCTTGAAAAATATTCCTATGAAGAATTAATATCAAATAGAATTTAAAATTATTCTAATATTTTTAAAATCCAAGACTTAATTGTTTTGGATTTTTTTATTAAAAAAAACCATTATTAATAGTGATATAATCACTATTTTTGAGAAAATTTTGATTTGATATGAAAAAACTATTACTTCTGTTATGGGTTAACATTAGCATTTTGGCTCTTGCACAAATAAAAAGTCCTTTTGAATTTTTACCCAATTACGGGAAACAAATTACTCATTATCACCAGGTAGAAGAATATTTCAATTACCTTACTACACAAACTCCCTATGTAAAACATCAGAAATATGGTGAAACTTCGGAACATAGAAATCTAAATGTTTATTACATTTCTACTCCAGAAAATTTAGCCAATTTAGAACAAATAAGACTTCAAAACTTAGCTTCTATTGGTCTGGCACCAAAAACGTCTGCCACCATTGGAGATAAATTAATTGTTTGGCTAAGTTTCAACGTACACGGAAACGAATGGGCAGGAACAGAAAGCGCACTTTCTGTAGCGTATGAACTGGCAAATCCAGAAAACAAAACCACCAAAGAATGGCTTAAAAACACCATCGTTATTTTAGACCCTTGTATTAATCCTGATGGTTATTCCAGATACGGAAATTGGCTGCGAGAAATTTCGGGTAAAAATACCAATCCTAATAAATTTGACAGAGAACACGCCGAAGAATGGCCAGGCGGAAGATACAATCACTATCTTTTTGATATGAACAGAGATTGGGCTTGGCAAACTCAGATCGAAACCAAACAAAGAATGGCACTTTATAACCAATGGATGCCTCATGTACATACAGACGTACACGAACAAGGGTACGATTCTCCATACTTTTTTCCTCCTGCAGCAGAACCTCAGCACGAATTTATAGAAGCCTATCAAAAAGATTTTCATAAATTATTAGGAAAAAATATCGCAGCAAAATTTGATGCCAATAATTGGATGTATAACACCAGTGAAAGATTTGACCTTTTTTATCCTAGTTACGGAGACACCTATCCTATGTACAACGGTGCTGTAGGAATGACTCTAGAACAGGGCGGAATAAGAGCTGGTAGAGAAATAACAATGGAAAACGGGGTAAATCTAACCATAAAAGATAGATTAACACACCATAAAACTGCGGTTTTGGCAGTAGTAGAAACTTCGGCTTCGCAAGTTGACCCTTTATTAAAAGGATTTAAAAATTTTATGAACAATCCTAGAACTCAAATGAAAGGTAAATATGCAACGTACATTCTAAAAAACAATCCAAAACTTAATCAATTAGCTGATTTACTGAAAATTAATAAAATAGAATATTCTTTCGCTACCGAAAAATCTAGTGCATCTGGCTTCAATTATTTTACGAAAAAAGACGAAAATTTCTCTGTAGAACCCAACGATTTGATTGTAAAAGTAGATCAACCAAAAGCTGTTTTTACTCAAATTTTATTTGAACCAACTAATAAAATGACAGACAGCCTTTCTTATGACATTACCGCTTGGAATCTTCCTCTTGCGTATGGTGTACAAGGCTATGCCGTAAAAAATGCTTTAAATCTAAAAACTAAAAATGTAGCAGAAACCGCTTCTAAATCTATTCCGAAAACGGTTTATGCATTTTATGTTCCTTGGAACAATAGAACCTCGGCAGAAATTTTGGCACAACTTCACCAGAAAGATATTAAAGTAAGATATGCAATGAAACAGGCTGTTTTCGGAGATGTAACCATAGAACCAGGTGGTCTAATGATTGCTAGAGGAGACAATCCTAAAATTGCAGATTTTGAAAATACTGTAGCAGAAATCGTGAAAAAGAAAAATGATTTTGCAACCATTGCCACAGGTTTTTCTAAAAATGCTAAAGATCTAGGTGGAGAAAATTTCCCTTTGATGAAAGCTCCGAAGGTACTTTTGCTTTCTGGTAATGGCGTTACTTCTACTGAGTTTGGAGCAGCTTGGTATTATTTTGATGAAATTCTGAACTATCCTGTAACCATTGTGGATCAAGACAAATTAAGAAATGTAAAACTTTTTGAATTCAACACTTTGGTTTTGGCAGACGGAAGATATAATTTCTCTGAAAGTGACCTAAAAAGATTGAATGAATGGATAAACAACGGTGGAAAAGTAATTGCAATAGATGGTGCACTTAATGTTTTTGAAGGAAAAGACGGCTATGCACTGAATCCTTATGCAACAGACGAAGAAAAACAAGCCGCCGAAAAAGCCAAAAAAGAAAGAGAACTGAAAGAACGTTTTTTAGATTCTGGAAATGAAGAAAGAAGAATGCTAGCCAATTCTATTCCAGGAGCTATTGTGGAAAACAATTTAGACATTACTCATCCTCTATCTTTCGGTTTGGGCAAAAAATATTATAGTTTAAAAACAGGAGATAAAATATATTCTCTGTTAAAAGGAGCTAATAATGTAGCTTACGTTCCTAAAAATTATAAAAGCTATGGTTATATTGGTCACGATTTTGGCAAAAAATTACCAGAAACAGTAAGTTTTGCCGTAGAAAGCAAAGGCTCAGGAAAAGTAATTTATATGATTGACAATCCGCTTTTCAGAGCATTTTGGGAGAATGGAATCTTGTTGTTTAGCAATGCCTTGTTTTTGGTAAATTAAAAATTTACAAAACCTATAAAATTAAAAATCCAAGAAATTAATTTCTTGGATTTTTTTTAACTATTTTTGAATAAAATAGACTTTAGCAATTTTATCATTTTTGATTTCATAAATCGCAATCGCTTCCAGATGATTAGGTCCAAAACCCGAAACTACTTCGTGGTCGATAACTGTATTGCCTAAAATAGTTCTGTTCTTGATGTCGCAGTGTAAATTGGGCGTATTTTTAAACATTTCGGCATAATCTTTTCTCATAAAATCTTTCCCTTTTCCTAACAATTGATTGGGGAACATATAAAGTTCTACATCATCTGAGTAGGGTTCTAAAAAAGCGTCAATATTTCTAGTATTGTAAGCAATTAATTGTTGTTGAACTAATTTTTCGGGGATAGATTTTTCATTATTTTGAGCTAAAGAAAATATCGAAAACAAGAACAAATTGACAACAAGAAAGTATTTTTTCATAGAATATAATTTTTTATAAAACTAGGAAAAATATAGCAATAAAAAATCCCGAAAAATCGGGACTTTAATAATTTATTTTAATAAATATCTATTCATAAGGTGCTAATTCTACTTCCAGACCTTCTAAATCTTCGGTAATATGAATTTGGCAACCCAATCTAGAATTTTCTTTTACATTGTATGCTTCAGAAAGCATCGCATCTTCTTCGTCAGATTTTTCGGGGAGTGGTGTTTCACTTTTTACATAACATTGGCAGGAAGCGCACATTGCCATGCCTCCGCAAACTCCTATAGTTCCTTCTTCTGCCAGTTCATAGAGTTTTACTACTTCCATCAGATTAAGTGCCATATCAGTTGGCGCTGCTACTTCGTGAGTTACTCCGTTTCTGTCTGTGATTTTTATATTTACGTCTAGCATTTTGGTGTTTAGTGTTTAGTTTTTGGTTTTTGGTTTTAAAAAAAATCTAACTAACAGATACTAAATATCAATTACAAAAAAATTAATCAATTTTCTTCACTACAGCTTTTTCTGCTTCTTTTCTAGAACCATCAAAACCATCTACACCACTTACTGTAGTATATTTTAAAACATATTTTTTACCCGGATTGAGTCTATTATAAACGCTTTGACACATTAATGTAGCTTCGTGGAAACCGCAAAGAATCAATTTCAATTTTCCAGGATAAGTATTTACATCGCCTATTGCATAAACTCCTTCTACATTAGTTTGATAATCTAGAGCATTGTTTACCACAATTGCATTTTTCTCAATATTCAAGCCCCAATTAGCAATGGCTCCTAATTTCGGAGTAAGACCAAAAAGTGGTATAAAATAATCTGTTTCAAGGTCATACACGTTACCTTCTTGCTCTACAGTGATGGCTTCTATGTGATCATTTCCCTTTAGTCCTATAACTTCAGCAGGAGTAACCAAATTAATTTTTCCTTGATTTTTAAGTTCCTGCACTTTTTCTACAGAATCTAATGCACCTCTAAATTCATTTCTGCGATGAATTAAAGTTACTGATTTTGCAACATTAGCCAAGAAAATGCTCCAATCTAGTGCAGAATCTCCACCACCAGCAATTACAATTCTTTTATCTCTGTAAACTTCAGGATTTTTAACAAAATAATCTACCCCTTTTTCTTCGAAGTCAGCAATATTTTCTATTAAAGGTTTTCTAGGCTCGAAAGTACCTAAACCACCTGCAATGGCTATTGCTTTTGCATGGTGTACAGTTCCTTTATTGGTAATCACTTCGAAAGTTCCGTCTTCTAATTTATTAAGAGTAACAGCGGTTTCGCCCAATGTAAAACCAGGTTGAAATTGCTTAATCTGCTCCATCAAATTATCTACCAATTCACCTGCTAAAACAGAAGGATAACCTGGGATATCAAAAATTGGTTTTTTAGGATAAAGTTCGGTAAGTTGACCGCCAGGTTGCGGAAGAGCATCTATAAGATGACATTTTAATTTTAATAAACCTGCTTCAAAAACAGCAAAAAGTCCGGTTGGTCCGGCTCCTATAATCAATAAATCTGTTGTAATCATTAAATAAGTATTTTTTATTGTAAATTTGCCAATTACTAATAAAAACTTTTCATATTTTGCAAATATAAGAATTTTTGCGAGGTAGCCTTGTAACAAAAGTGACATTTATCATATCTAATCAAGTTGAGAATGTCATTTTTATTTTGGCAAAATTTTTGAAAGGTATTATTATGATTAAAAAATTATTAATGAAAAAACACTTAACATTTATATTATCATTCACTTTTATGATGATGTTTTCGCAGATAGAAAATATCAAAAATGGTGAAAGAATTACTCTCAGAATTCATTACGGCTTTTTAAATGCAGGATATGCTACCCTTACTGCCAACCAAGTAAATTACAGAAATGCCCCACATTATAGAGTAACTGGTGTAGGAAAAAGTACTGGTGCGGTGAGAGCTTTTTTTAAAGTAGATGATGTGTACGAAAGTTACATCAATATAGCAACTGGTCTGCCAAGTCATTATGTAAGAAACGTCTCTGAAGGTGGTTACAAAAGACATTTTGAAACAGATTTCAATCATGACAATCAAACGCTAGTACTTACCAATAAACTAGACAAAACTTCTAAAAATTTTAAAACAGTAAAAGGAATTCAAGATATGATTTCGGCTTTTTACTATCTTAGAAGTATGGATGCTAGCAACTTTAAGGTAGGAAGCTCTCTTAAAATTAATATCTGGATAGATGATGAAATTTATCCTTTTATGCTAAAAGTAACAGGTATAGAAAATAAAAACACCAAATTTGGCAAAATTTCTTGTCTCAAAATTGTTCCTTATGTAATGAGTGGAAGAATTTTTAAATCTCAGGAAGGAGTAACAATGTATGTAACTAATGATGCCAATCTAGTACCTGTTGAAATAAAAGCTGAGCTCTTGGTAGGTTCTCTAAAAGCAAGCTTGGACAATTACAGTAATGTGAAATATCCATTAAATTTTCAATAAATAAAACACTTAAATTACTGATTACCATATAAAATCCGAATATTTTTCGGATTTTTTTGTGAATTGATGTAATAAAACTAAAATATTAGTTGTCTTACTTGAAACAAATTAAAAAATATTACAACTAATCTTCAAAATTAAAAACTATGAGAATTCGGATTTTATTTTTATTTACAATATTTTCAGTTTTATCTTTTGCACAAGAAAAAAAAGTTCAAGACAGCATTACCCGAAAAAAAATAACTGCGGTAAAATTAGAAAAAGCCCCTAAAATAGATGGTAATCTAGATGATGAGGCTTGGAAAAACATTCCTATTGCAAAAGATTTTATAGAATTTAGGCCAAACAATGGGAAAATGGAAGATACAGATTTCAAATCTGAAGTCAAAATTGCCTATGATGATACCGGAATCTATGTATCTGCAATGTTATATGACAAAGAACCTTCTAAAATTTCTAAAGAACTTACCGAAAGAGATAACATAGGAAATGATGATTTTTTTGTGCTTTTTCTCAATGGTTATAATGACAAACAACAGAGTTTAGAACTTTTTGTGACAGCAGCTGGTGTACAAGCAGACAGTAAAATAACCAACGAAAATGGCGAAGATTTTTCTTGGAACGGAATCTGGTATTCTGCTGCTAAAATTGTAGAAAATGGATGGACTGTTGAAATGAAAATTCCTTTTTCTGAGCTTAGATTTCCTAAAAGTGAAGTTCAAAATTGGGGTTTAAATTTTTTCCGACAAATAAACAGAACCAAAACAGCCTACACTTGGAATTACATCAATAACCAAAAAGGTGGTTTCTTACTATATGACGGAGTTTTGGAAAACATCAAAAATATTGATCCGCCAATTCGTTTATCTTTTATGCCCTATTTTTCTACTTATGTCAATAATTACGATGGGCAAACTACAACCAATTTCAATGGAGGAATGGATGTAAAATACGGAATAAATGATGCTTTCACCTTTGATATGACTTTAATTCCAGATTTCGGACAAGCTAATTTTGATAATTCTATTTTAAATTTAACACCATTCGAGCAGCAATTTACAGAGCAACGTTCATTCTTTACCGAAGGTACAGAACTTTTCGAAAAAGGAAATATGTTCTATTCTAGAAGAGTGGGAGGTTATCCTTCGAAATCTGCAAACGTTTCTGCTGACGAAACTTTGGTAGAAGAACCTTCAAAAGTAAAATTATTTAATGCTTTTAAAATTTCTGGAAGAACAAAAAAAGGTCTGGGAATAGGATTTTTCAACGGAATTACAGAAAAAGCAGAAGCTATTATTAAAAACAATATTACAGGCGAAACCAGAAAAGAAATTCTAGAACCTTGGGCTAATTATAATGTTATGGTTCTAGACCAGAGATTTAACGAAAACTCGTCTGTTACCTTCGTTAATACCAATACGATGAGAAGTGGCAGTTTCAGAGATGCTAATTCTACTGGCTTATTGTGGAATATCAGAAATAAGAAGAACACTTATCAATATTACGGAAATGTAAAAGGAAGTTGGGTAATGGATGACGGAACTAAATTTGGAAACAAAAGTCAGTTCGGTTTCGGAAAAGTATCTGGTAAACACAGATTTGATGTTAATGCGAATTTTACAACTAAAAATTGGGACATCAATGATTTAGGATTCTCTACGACTACCAATATTGCCAATTACAATGCTTGGTACGGATATAGAATTCTACAACCTACCAAAAGATTCAATAATATTTATTTAAACAATAATATTACTTACTCTCACAGATTAGACCCATTTTTGTTTTCTACATTTAGATTTAATCACAATAATCAGTTTACCGACAAAAACTTTCGCAGTTTTGGTGGTGGCGTAGAATTTACACCATTTGGTGAAAAAGACATCTTCGAGCCGAGAAAATTCGGGAGACACCTTAATGTTCCAGGATATTTTGATAGCTGGATTTGGTACGAAAGTGATTCTAGAAAAAAACTACAATTTAATGTAAACATAGATTACTATGCATATAACGAAAAAGGCAGAAACAAAGTAATTCCTTCGGCATATATTAGATACAGATTTTCTGATAAATTCAATGCAATTTGGCAATTTAATCCCGTATTTAGTAACAATGAAATAGGATATGCTGGTAATAACGGAACTGATATTTTTATGGGAAGAAGACAGAGAAACACCTACGAAAACTCACTTACCTCACAGTATAGTTTTAATGAAAAAATGACCCTTTCTTTAGCATTCCGTCATTATTTTTCAGACGTTACTTACCATCAATTCTACACCCTAAATCAAGATGGAAGTTTAGCAAATACCAATAATTTTTCTAATAACCTAAACGGAACATATAACTCTTGGAATGTGGATCTTAGATACACTTGGTGGTTTGCACCAGGTTCACAGCTTACACTATTGTACAGAAATGCAGTAAGTAATTATCAAGACGTTTCTAGATTAACTTTTGGTAAAAATTTTGACACCCTTTTTAATGAACCTATGACCAATAATATTTCATTAAGGTTAACATACTTTTTAGATTACAACAGAGCCAAAAATTGGTTCAAAAAATCTTAAAAATTCAAATTCGGCGCACATTAGCTTCTCATAATCTAGATCTTTATTATGTAAAAACCGCTTCAGAAATTCTGAAGCGGTTTGATTTTATGTATTGTATTGATAGGATTTTATCCTATCCTTTATTAAGTCGCCACTTCGTGGCTCAATTTTGATTTAATTTAAAGTCTTTAACGCTATTATTTTTATCACTCTAATTCTACAACTCTACAATTCTCCCACTCTTAAAGATGTCCGAATTGTTGTAACATTCTCTTATCATTTTCGAAGAACATTCTGATGTCGCTCATTTGATAAAGAAGCATTACAATTCTCTCAATTCCCATTCCGAAGGCATAACCAGAATATTTATCTGCATCAATATTTACATTTTTAAGAACGGCAGGATCCACCATTCCGCAACCCATAATTTCTAGCCAACCAGTTCCTTTGGTAATTCTGTAATCTGTTTCAGAGTTTAAGCCCCAATAAACATCTACTTCTGCACTTGGTTCTGTAAAAGGGAAATAAGAAGGTCTCATTCTAATTTTCGACTTCCCGAAAAGTTCTGTAGTAAAAAACTGAATGGTCTGTTTCAAATCAGCAAAACTCACATTTTCATCAATATACAAACCTTCTATTTGATGGAAAATACAATGCGAACGAGAAGAAACCGCTTCATTACGGAAAACTCTCCCTGGAGAAAGAATTCTAAGAGGTGGTTTATTTTCTTCCATATGTCTGATTTGTACCGAAGAAGTATGTGTTCTCAACAAAACATCAGGATTGGTTTCAATAAAGAAGGTATCTTGCATATCTCTTGCAGGATGATATTCTGGCAAATTAAGTGCCGTGAAATTATGCCAATCATCCTCTATCTCTGGTCCGTCTGCCACCGCAAAACCAATAGATTTAAAAATTTCTATAATTCTGTTTTTCACCAAATTAATAGGATGTCTAGAACCCAACTCCAAAGGAAAAGCAGGTTTTGTAAGATCTTCTTTTTCTATAATAATTTGGCTAGAAGTAGCTTCTTTAAGTTCTTCTAGTTTACTGTTTACCGCTTGTTTTAAGGTGTTGATTTTTTGACCAAAATCTTTTTTCTGTTCGTTTGGAACTTCTTTAAATTTTTCAAAAAAATCATTTAAAATTCCTTTTTTCCCATTAAACTTAATACGAAATTGCTCTATTTCGTCTTTGTTCTGCGTTTGAAACGAATTTACCTCTACTAATAGTTCCTCTATTTTTTCTAACATCGTGTAAAATATTACGAATTGCAAAAATACAATTTTAATTTGAAAAATATCTAGAGAATTTCACCCTGTCTTTGCAAGGAATGAAGCGTAGCGAAATAACAAAGCAATCCGTTGATTTTTTTTGAAGCAAGACGTTTTTGGTCATTTTTCACTTTCAGTCCTGCTTTCCGTTACAATCTGTCATTGCAAGCAAAGCGAAGCAATCCCATTTTTTGCCCGCAATAACAGGATTTACACTGCAATCAGGGCTAGAATTCACGTTTTTGTTTTTTTGAGGTTTCAAAAAAAATAATTTTTAGATTTCGGTGCTTCGCACCTTCCTAAAAATTACCAATTTTTTCATTGGGCTTCACTTTGCTTCGCCCAATGCTATTGATTTCTTACATTGGGCTTCACTTTGTTTCGTCCAATGCTATTGATCTCGCCACTTCGTGGCTTTCTTGTTATTCGTATTTCTTGAAATTATTAATTCTATTTTTCATCATTACTTTTTTTAATTCTAGAAAAACAACAGATTGCTTCGTCGCTTCATTACGTTATTCTCCTTGCAAAGACGACACAAAAAAGGAACTCACAAAACTGCGAGTTCCTATTTTTATACTTGATTTTTTTAATTACTTACTCTCCATTGCCTTAATCAAAACTTGAAGATTAATCTCTTTATTGAGTAATCCATTTTCAAAAGGAATCTCAAATTTCAAACCATAATCTTCTCTTTTGATATCAGTTGGTTCTGTTGCGATACTTACATTTCCGTTTTCTACGGTAACATTCGCTTTAAACTGAACTGGTTTCGTAATGCCTTTAATCGTAAGATTTCCGTCAAGAATCGTATTATAATCGCCACTTTTAGATTCGGTAACTTTAGTAATTTCATAAGAAGCAGTCGGAAATTTTCCTACTTCAAAAAAATCTGCACTTTTCAGATGTTCTTCAAGTTTAGATTTCATCTCTTGATTGTCTTTCAAATCAATATTTTCTAGCGTATTAATATCTGCTACAAATTTACCAGATTGTAATTTTCCTTCTTTTACCGTAATGTCTCCACTTTCAAATCTTATCGTTCCGAAATGAGTAGTTTGATCAGATTTCAGCACTTTATACCCCTTCCATTCTACTCTACTGTTCATCGTATCTACTTTGTATAGAACACCATCTGTTTTTGTAAGAACTTCATTTGATTCGTTGGTAATAGGTTTGTCTTTACCACATGCAACCACCAAAACAGCTATACCAAAACCCGCAAAAATTGTAAGCCAATTGTTTTTCATCTTTGTATTTTTATAAAAATTTCTTTGGCTAAAATAAGAAATTTATCATCAAATTTTTAAAATTTATTACAGAATGCTTACTTTTGTATATGCTTTTGACTGTAAGAAACTTATACTTCGGATATTCCTCTGTAAATCCACTTTTTAGAAATTTGAACCTTTCTGTAGAAAAAGGAAAAATTATTGCCTTGGCCGGCGAAAGCGGTTGTGGTAAATCTACCTTGCTCAATATTATCTATGGTCTTATTGATTGGCAAAGTGGCGAAATTTTCTTAGAAAACGAAAAACTCTACGGTCCGAAAGGAAACATTGTTCCTGGTGAACTCGGGCTTAAATTGGTTTCTCAGCATTATGATCTAATGCCATATCTCACAGTAAAAGAAAATGTAGGAAAATTTATCTCAAATACCAATTTAGCAGAAAAAAAGCAAAAAGTAGAAGAACTTTTAGAAGTAGTAGGTTTAGAAAACTATGCTGATGTGCTTCCTAAAAATTTAAGTGGTGGTCAACAGCAGCGAGTTGCCATTGCAAGAGCGCTTTCTGTAATGCCAAAGTTACTTCTGCTAGACGAACCTTTCAGTAATCTAGATTATTCCAGAAAAATGGAACTGAGAGAGAGATTGTTTAATTATGTGAAAGAAAATCATCTTTCTGTAATTATTTCTACCCACGAAATTCAGGAAATTCTACCTTGGATAGACCAAATTGTAGTTTTGCAAGAAGGCAGATTGATTCAAAATGACAGCGCAGAAGAAACCTTTAAAAACCCTTACAATTCTTATGTAGCCAAACTTCTGGGCGAAGTAAACACCATAACAGACGAACAAAAACATCAACTTCAAATTTCTAAAAATCATTTTTTTCCACATCAGATTATTTTAGATGAAAACGGAAAAGAAGCTACCGTTTCCGACAGTAGATTTGCAGGAAACCACTATTGGAACAGAATTTTTATCAATAATATTCCTCTAGTCATGTATTCTTCACAAAAATTAGAAGGTAACATCAAGATACGATTTGAGTTTTAGTAAATTGTATAAAAAATGAAAAGATTTGGGACAAAATGTTCCAAATCTTTTCAAATTATCTTTACAGAAAATTTAACATCTATTTTTATAAAAATTTTCCTAATTTTGTATTCCCTAAAAAGTGTAAGGAAATTTTTGGTTAATTCCCTTTCTGCCTTAATGGACTGAAATTAGCATGGTATAATCTCTGCAATCAAAGTCTTGGAAAAGAACCCTGTCCAAATTTTTCCTTTTTTTATCTTTGCGACTGCGAGATACGAAGCAGTAAGCAATCCGTTAAAAACGGCTTCACTTTTATAATATTTACTACGCTTTCTTCACAAATTCAGACTTCAAAGCCATTGCTCCAAAACCATCAATTTTACAATCAATATTATGGTCTGAACCTGGTCTTAATCTGATGTTTTTTACTTTAGTTCCTGCTTTTACAGGTTTTGGTGCGCCTTTTACTGGCAAATCTTTAATCACTACTACAGAATCTCCATTTTGTAATTCGTTTCCGTTGCTGTCGAAAATTTTATCTTCATTGCCAACTTCCGCAGGATCGAACTCGTGGAAACATTGACTACAAACCAAAAGATTATCTTGTTCATAGGTAAATTCGCTGCCGCATTTTGGGCAAGGCATCAAGTCGCTCATAATTTTTTTAATTTTTGCAAATTTATGGTTTTCTCACAGAAATCACAGAATTACACTGATTTTTGTTAATTTTAAGAAAAATTTAATGATGAAACATTTATGGGTTTTTGCCTTAATTTTGTTGTTTGGGTGTAAAAACACTGAAAATAAAAACCCTATTTCAAATGAAAACAATTCTAAGAAATACAGATTGGATTGTTGGAAAATGGAAAATTTATGAACAACCTTTTGAATTTTTTCCTTTTGAATATGATGACAGAATCTGCCAACTCAATAAAGTTGCAATTATTGAACTTAAAAATAATCATCAATTTTTAGGAAAGACAAACTTTCAACTTCCCTCTTCCATCAAAAAATTCCGTATTTTTGCAAAATGGAACTAATTCACAGAAACCTCCTCATCGGAATACACGACTCGCTTCAAGAAACTTTTTTTGAAAAAAATAAATATGCAGATAAAGTTATAGAAAGACTTCTAAAAGCTCATAGAAAATGGGGAAGCCAAGATAGAGCCGTAGTTTCGGAGATTTTCTACAATATCATCCGTTGGAAAAAACGCCTAGAATATTACATTGGCGAAGGTGCAAAACCTGGAAACATCTATAAACTCATCCTCGCTTATTTGCTTTGGAGCAAAACGCATTACAAAAAATTTGAAGAATTTGATGGTATTAAAATTGCCGATATTTTAACCAAACTAAAAAAAGGAACCGTTCCTAATAAAGCTTTTGAGCATTCTATTCCAGAATGGTTGGCTGCAACTTTAGAAAAAGAATTAGGTACCAATTGGGAAAAGGAAATGATGGCATTGAACGAACAAGCGCCTACTATCTTAAGAGCAAATTCTCTGAAAACTTCTGCAAAACATTTGATAGAAGAACTAAAACACGAAAATGTAGAAAGTTTCACCATCAATGGTTTTAAAGATGCGGTGCAATTAGAAGAAAAGAAAAATGTTTTTTTAACTTCTGCTTTTAAAGACGGGCTTTTCGAGGTACAAGATGCTGGTTCTCAAAAAATTGCAGAATTTCTAGACGTAAAACCCGGAATGCGTGTAGTAGATGCATGCGCAGGAGCTGGCGGAAAAACGCTTCACCTTGCTGCAATGATGGAAAATAAAGGTCAAATTATTGCAATGGATATTCACGGTTGGAAGTTAACCGAACTGAAACGCCGCGCCAAAAGAGCCGGTGCTCACAACATAGAAACCAGAGAAATTACCGATACTAAAGTCATCAAAAGATTGCACGAAAAAGCAGACAGACTATTGATAGACGCACCTTGTTCTGGATTAGGCGTTCTGAAAAGAAACCCAGATTCTAAATGGAAAATAGACCAAGATTTTATTGATAGAATAAAAAAAGAACAACAGCAAATTCTGCAAGATTATTCTAAAATCATCAGAAAAGGTGGTAAATTGGTCTATGCTACATGTTCTATCTTGCCAAGTGAAAATAACGAACAAGTAGCAGAATTTCTAAAAAACAATCCAGATTTTAAATTGGTAAAAGATGAAAAAGTAATGCCAAGTTTTGGTTTTGATGGGTTTTACATGGCTTTGATTGAGAGAATCTAAAAAAATGTCCATCGAAAAAATTATTGAATACTACAACCAACTCGCTTCTGAATATGATGAAAATCGTTTCGGGAATTCTTACGGTCAATTTATTGATTTTCAGGAGCGAAGAATTTTAAATAAAATTTTCAAAAAGCAATCTGGTAAGATTTTAGACCTTGCTTGCGGAAGCGGAAGATTGACCAATTTTGCTACCACTGGTGCAGACGCGAGTGAAGAAATGTTGAAAATTGCTCGGAAAAAATTCCCAGAAAAAGAATTTTTTCAAGCAAAATCAAATGAATTACCTTTTGAAAAAGAAAGCTTTCAAGGTTGTCTTACATTTCATTTTATAATGCATCTTGATGAAGATATGTTCATAAAAACCATTGATGAAGTTCACCGAATTCTGTCTAAAAATGGAACTTTTATTTTTGATATTCCTGTAAAAAGCAGAAGAAAAATCCTCAATCAAAATCAAGAAAACTGGCACGCTTCACTGAGTTTTGATCAAAAAGAAATAGAAAAATTCATCAAAAATAAATTCGAAATCAAAAGAAAATTTGGAATTTTAATGATTCCAATTCACAGAATTCCAAAGCGTTTCAGGAAATATTTTCTTACATTTGATTTTCTATTGTCTAATTTTGGATTACTGAAAAACCTCACTTCTTATCATATTTATGAACTAAGAAAAATATGAATTTTAAAAAGCAAATTAAAGTTTTTGTAAAATTAACTTTCAGGAAAATTGAAGATTTCTTCAATAGAATTCCATTTGCCACGAAAAAATCAGAGGAAGATTTGCCCTACAAAATTGCTATTCAACAGCCTTTTATCTCTCAAGAATTTTTAGAAAACAAGAAGCATAACTTAAGTATTGCCTCAGAAAAAATTAATCAAATTATAATTTATCCCAATGAAATTTTTTCTTTTTGGAAAATTGTAGAAAATCCAAATAATAAGAAAATTTACAAATCTGGGAGAAGTTTGGTAGCTGGTCAACTTCAAGAGCAAATTGGCGGTGGTTTGTGTCAAATTTCGGGAGCACTATTCCATTTGGCAATGCTTTCTCGGCTAGAAATTATAGAAAGACATCAGCATTCTGTAGATATTTACACCGAAGAAAATCGCTACACACCACTAGGAACAGACGCTACCGTAGTTTTTGGGTACAAGGATTTGCGCATTAGAAATCCTTATCATTTTCCTATTCGATTTCGGTTTTCTGTAGAAGAAAAACATTTTATTGGCGAATTATTTTCAAAAGAAAAAATAGAAATCTCCACTTTAAACTTCGAAATAAAAAGTTCGGAAAACCAAAAAACAGTTTCAATTATAGACAACGGCAAAATTATTTCGGTTTCTCATTATAAAAATCAATCACTTTAACTTAAAAAAATTAACCAACTTTCTTTAAATAAGCGTTTGACATTAAAATATTTCTAAAAAACTTTAATTTAATTAAAAATTTAAACTAATTTAAAATTTTTGT
>APMI01000215.1_pt1 | contig 21399 bp, 17 predicted proteins | sample 667938 | NCBI WGS metagenome assembly APMI01 (sample SAMN01084076, study PRJNA167559) | wastewater metagenome | biome: Wastewater | place: Denmark: Ejby Moelle, Odense | collected 2011-11-28
GCCATCCGCACCTATCTGACTAATCCACTTTACAGGCTACCGGCAACTGCGTAACTCCTAAACCTTTTACATGTCGTAGTCTAAATGACGGGTTAAGTGACCCCTTTGGAGGGCCATTCGCTGGATGGCTCATAAGTCACATAATCGAACGTTTAAGTGACCATACAACGATGCTGATGGGCTATAGCAGAATCGAACAAAGGTGATCATATTCTATTGGAGCGAAAGAGATCATCGACGGAGCAGTGGGTTTGTCTGCGGACAGCTTTGGCCTGTGCCCACTTGTGTTCGATGGGGTTGAGATCAGGGGAATAGGGTGGGAACGATCACGGCGGCCGGTGGCAACTGGGGGAGGAGAACCTGGTGGACCCAGGCGAGGAAGACCTCGGCGTTGACGCTGGATTCAAACAAACCGACGGCCAGGAGCTGCAAGCCCAGGAGGGCGCCGATGACGTTGGTACGACCCTTGGCGTGCCAGTCCCAGCGGCCATAACAGCGTTGCCCAATCGGCGCATAGCTCTGCCGACGCGGCATGTCCTTGGAAAACCCACTCTCGTCAATCCATACCAGCGGCCGTCCGGCCGCTTCATAAGCCGCCTGCCGCGCTTGAAAGGCGTCCCGCGCCGCCGCGTCTGCGCGGGGATGGTACTGCGTTTTTTTTATAGGACACCCGCAGCTTTTTCCTCAGCGCATAGCAAATCGTACTCTGCCGAACGCCTAATCGCGCTGCCCGCTCGTATTGGTAGGCATCCGGATACTCCCGTACATCTTGCGCCAGTGCGTCGATAGCCAGCTTACCTCGCCGAAACCCCGATGGCTTACGCTCCGGTCGCTTAACCCAGCGCATCACGCTCGCTTTCCCCACCGCAAAACGCGCGGCGGTCTGCTCAATCGATAGCTGATCCCGCTGCCGGATCGCCAGCACATGTAGTCGAAAATCCAGTGAATAGGCCATCTCGATACAATACTCAATATTATTCGATCTTGCTATACATGCGGGTCTCGAAGGCGGATGGCTCCCAGGCCACCGACTTGCAGCGCGATGCGCTCATCGCTGCCGGTATCGAGCCAATACATCTTTACGAGGACCAGGCGTCCGGCAAACGGGAGGATCGACCCGGCTTGGCCAGTTGCCTGAAGGCACTGCGGCAAGGTGATACGCTGGTTGTCTGGAAGCTGAATCGGCTCGGACGCGACCTGCGCCATTTGATCAACACGGTGCACGACCTCACGGGGCGTGGCGTCGGCCTCAAGGTACTCACCGGTCATGGGGCGGCGATTGACACCACGACCGCTGCGGGCAAGCTGGTCTTCGGTATCTTCGCCGCACTCGCCGAATTTGAGCGCGAATTGATTGCCGAGCGCACGATCGCTGGTTTGGCGTCGGCGCGGGCGCGTGGCCGGAAAGGTGGGCGGCCGTTCAAGATGACTGCCGCTAAGCTGCGCTTGGCGATGGCGGCGATGGGACAACCGGAAACCCACGTCGGCGGTTTATGTAAGGAGCTGGGTATCACCCGCCAGACCTTGTACCGGCATGTGTCGCCGAAGGGTGAGCTGCGTCCCGACGGCAAGAAGTTCCTGGCTCGTACCTGATTTGATACCGAAGGCGTACTCGTGCTTGAGAGCGGTCATTCGCCCGTTGCGTGGCATGGTCATCCGAGAGGAGTCATCAGATCAACGCAGACTGACCTGCGATAGGTCTCTTGAGATAATGCAAGGCAGTTGAGGAGCGGTTACCGCGCTTGTCTCACCCTGATCGTTGTCTTCGCTTAGATAAGCGTTCCCCCGATTTAACGCTTCGGCAAAACGCAGCTTTGATCAACCGCCATCGCGTGGAGTAATCCGCATCGTCCGGCGGCAAGGCCCACAAGCAATGCAGATGATCGGGAAGGATAACGATAGCGTCGATGTGAAAAGGGCGTTGCTGCTGCACGGCAGCGAAGGCGGTGCGCAGGGAGTCAATGTGCTCCGTTAACAGGCAACGGCGGCGTTCCAAAAGGGCGACCGTGAAAAAGGAGGAACCGCCGGAGACATAGGCACGGAGATAATGAGGCATGTTAGGGAGTGTGCCTCATGCGCCGCCCGATCAAAAGGCAAAAGGGTAGGGCAGGTTAGGGTGCCAGCCCGTAACCCGCCTTGGAGGAAGTCACGGAATCGGCGGGTTACGCTTCGCTAACCCGCCCTACGTGCTGGCATCGGGGACAGAACGTGCCAGCCAATCCAGTTTGGACAAGACCAAAGTATCGCCGAAGATCAACCTGTCCGGCACGTAGCACCGACGATAATTCACCATTTGCCTCCATAGGGTATGCACCGCGTACCGTCCAGCGTTCATGCCCCGGAAAAGGTACGCCATGCTTATCCCACCTAGCTAATCCCAATAGTTTAGATGGGGCCGACTATTACTGAAAGGATAATAGCCACCGGAGTTATTATTAGGCCTTATATATTTGAAGATGAGTTCCTCACTATCAGTATTACCGTATTTACCATCAACCTTGCTGAGGCATTGTGATAACCTTGTATCGCAATCAGATCGGCATTCTTTTCTAAAGCAACCATCTTTATTTGTTGCACAAATTCTTAAACACAAGTCGTGCTCGTAATAGCATTCATCGCGAAGATTTATAGGCTCCTTAAAACCATTTTCACCTCTCTTTGGAAAATCTTCATCTTCGGTCCATGTATCGGTATCATTTGTCCATCCAGGCCCACCCCAATTTCCATAATGCTTCCATAATCCTAATGCATCAATCCAGTTGACTGGATCATTGACCACATACCCATACAAATTCGTATCCCCGCCCCCGAAAAAAATCGGGTCTTTCGCCGCCCATCGTCCTGTTTCCGCCTCGTAATCCCGCGCACCAAATCGCATGAGTTTGGTGTCGCGATCATATATGCCACCCGCGAACCCAAAGGGCTGAAAACCTGGATTGCTATCGTTGGTGATGTTGCCAAATTCATCGTAATCCAGCCGCTGGGTCACGTTACTGGTACTGGTGTCGATAACGAGCCGAGGGCTGCCAAGATGATCTTTCACGAGTCGGTAGGTAGAACCCCCCTTGATCAGATAGTCCGGTACGTTGACGCCAGTGGCGTAGACGAAACGACTCTTGATTTGTCCGTTGCCGTCCAGTTCGGCCACAGGGGTCAAACTGCCTTGATACAGGAAACCTTGGGTGAGGGTGCCGTTGATCTTTTTGCCGATACGCCGGTTGTTACCGTCGATGAGGTAGTCGATCACTGTCCCATTAGAGAGCGTGACGCGCCGCAGGTTGCCGAGCACATCATATTGATAGGCGGTGGTCTGACCGCTGGTGGTTTTGCTCGCTAGCTCACCGTTGGTGGTATAGGCATAGGTGGTGTTGCCGTATTGGGTCAGGCGATCTTGCGCATCGTAAGTGCCATTGACGGTGCTGCCCGCCGTCTTGCTCAGGCGATTGCCGTTGTCATCGTAAGCGTAGCGCGCGACGACCGCACCATTGCGGCTGACTTGCACTAATCGGCCTGCGGTGTCGTAACCATAGGCGTCGGTGGTGGTATTGCCTTGGATCGTTTCCTGCTTCTGCGTGATACGACCCAGCGCATCGCGGGTGTATTGGGTGGCGAAGACCGCCGCGCCGTTATAGGCTGCGCTGTAGTTGACGACTTCGCCGAAACCGTTGTAGCTGAGGCTGTCGCTGACGCTACCGAGCGTTGTGCCCGTCAGTAAACCGTTTTGCGCATTGCGGTTGAGGGTCAGGTCGCCTGCCTGGGTGAGAAGGCTGTCAGGGTCATATTGGTAAGCGATGGGATTGGTGCCATTGACGCTGATCGAGGTCAGGCGGAAATCGTTGTCGTAGGCAAAGCCAACGGTACCGGCGATCACGCCAGTCAAGGCGGTTTGCGTCAACAGGGAACCGCTGTAACTGTAGGCCAAGCCGCTATCGGGCGCGTTGAGACTGGCGAGCTTGCCTGCGGTGTTATAGCCATAGCTGTAAGCACCGGTGGGTGTGGTTAAGGTACTTAAACGACCGGCGCTGTCGTAGGCGAAGCTGAGCGTCTGGCCATCAGGGCGGCTGATCTGTGTTACCTGCTTGTCAGCGTTATAGGCATAGACGGTGCTGGGGTTGCCCGCATTCACAGTGGGCGGGGTGTATTGCTGGGTTAAGTCCACCGGGGTATAGGCAAAGGCATGGGCTGTGCGACCCGGCGGCGTTAATGAGGTCAAGTTGCCGTTGGCGTCGTAGCTATACAAAATCTGCCGACCGTCGGGTAAGGTTTGGGTGGTGACGCGGCCTGCGGCATCGTAGGCGTAGTTGACGGTGCGCCCTAGGGGATCAGTAGCCGTTTGTAGATAGCCCTGTGGGTTGTAAGCGAAGGACAACGTGCGGGTTTCACTGCCGCTGCTTTGGGTGATCGCGCTGGGTCGGCCATGACTATCATAGCTCGTGTTGATGGTCGCCAGGCCGGGCACCTGCGCCTGGGTGATCCGCCCCTGGGTGTCAACGATTGCTGTGCGCTGCCGACCCGCTGGGGAGGTAGCAACTGTGGTGCGGGTGGCCGCCGTGTAGATGCTGGTGGCCGTGCGGCCGTTGAGGGTGGCAGTGTCGGTCAGGGTGGTCAGGCTCAGCAGGTTCTGCGGGTTGCTCAGGCTGACCGTGCGCTCCGTGGTCAGGGTGGAGGTCAGGCCGCCGGTGGTGGTCGTCAGGCTCTTGGGGAGAGGGGCCTGCATCCCGAAACGCGGGTCAGGGCCTTGCAGGAGCGTGCTGACTGTGCCGTCGGCTAGGGTTGTTTTCTGGCTACCGTCAGTGCCGCTGAGCACCTCAGTAGACGTCCCGTCAGGCCAAGTATTGAGCTGATGTTGATTGCCGATGGATGAAGATTCAACCCGATGGCTGGTGATCCGGTTCAACGCTGTGGAGCGGTTAACCTGGTAGCCATTGGCAAATTCGGTACGCGCCAGCGCCTGGCTACCCCCCGCCGCATTATTGTCCTGCAACAGGCGCCCAAGCGCATCGTAGCTCATCGTGGCCACGCTTCCTTTGGGATCGATAAAGCGACTCAACAAGCCGTCGCTGGTATAAGCCATCCGATGGCTTTCAGCAGCGGGATTGCTGACGCTGGCGAGGTAGCCATCACCATCGACGCTCAAGGCAGTGCGTTGTCCGAAAGCAGACACGATGGCGGTGGGATTGCCGCTGGTATCGTGCTCAATGGTGGTGATATTACCATCGCCATCCGTGACAGTGTTCAAGCGGCCTGCACTGTCATAACCAAACTGGTAAACCAGAGAGCCTGTTAAGGCGTTCGTCGTGCTGAGATGTTTACCGGTGGCATCGAAACGGTACAGTTCCCTGCCATCTTCCGAGGCAATGACGATATAATCCACGCCCACGCCTGGTAATAACAGGCTCACCGAGCGAACACGGGAATTGTAATTATCGCCGATGTAGATCTTGCCATCCGCCCCCACAGCCACAGACGGTCGTCCAAGCAGGGCGGCAGTGGCGGGACCTCCATCCCCGCAGGGGTCCGTGCCTTCAGGGCAATAGTCTCCCGTACCCGCCAAGGTAGTGATGATCCCGTCAGGCCGGATTCGGCGAACGCGGGTGCCGTTTGTATCAGCAATTAGAATATCTCCCGTGCTGCTAACGGCAAGACTTGATGGAGTTCTAAATTGAGCGTTAATGGCGAGACCCCCATCACCGCACGTTCCGGTTCTAGGCAAACAATCGCCGCCATTACCGGCTACGGTAGTGATAATCCCGTCAGGCCCTACCCGCCGCACCCGGCTATTGCTTGTATCCGAAATGTAGAGAATGCCGTCCGGTCCTAGCGCGACGCTTTCAGGGTAATGCAATTGCGCCGCGGTGGCAGGCCCGCCATCCCCGCTGAATCCCATCACGCCGGTGCCAGCCACTGTGGTGATCAATCCATCGGGACCCACGCGGCGGATGCGATGGTAACCAGTTTCAGCGATATATATAGCGCCATCAGCAGCGACCACTACATCAAGGGGCATATAAAGAGGACATTGAATAGCTGGAATTCCTTCACCACCAAGAACGGTTTTCCCAGTTCCCGCGATGGTCGTGTACGTACCATCGGATTCGAGACGGTAAACCTTATGGGTACCCTCTGCTATTTCTGTGTAATAAACACGGTTATCAGGACCAACTGCTATACCTTCCGATAATAGAGATGGTAAGGATTCTATGATCCCATCCAGTTTAACGTGGCGTATCCGACCCGCACTCGAAATGTACAAACTACCATCGGTGCCGACCGCGACATCATCAACCGCCCCCAATTGGGCGGCTATCGCGGGGCCGCCATCACCACTGATTCCGTTAGTGCCGTTGCCGGCCACGGTGGTCATGATGGTATCCAGCAGCTTGTCAGCATTTCGACGGCCACCGTTGCCCAGATAGAGAATTTTCCCTACCGGATCGTAGGCATGATGGACGCTTAGCATCCAACCTCCCAAGCCCTGCTGTTGGGCATTCCAAAGTCCCACCTGGCTTTGTTGCGCTTGCCAGAGGGTGATTTCCTGACGTGCCGGTATATTTCCGGGGATTGGTAGGCCGCTTGCCAGTCCAAAATTGTTTCCGAGTGCCCGTGGCAAAGCATAGACGGCGTTATAAACGTAACCGATCCTTATCGCTACGGGCTGCCGACCCAGGAGCTTCCGTCCATACGCATCCTTGCCATCCCAATCGACCGTGAAGGTTTGATTGGGGGCAGCCGGGAAGGTTTGTCTGATATGTCGTCCAGCAATATCGACCGCCAATTCAATCCGTTTGAGGGTCGAGGGGATCGAAGGACCGCTTAAGGGGATATCGAGCGTATTAGCAGACAGCCGTCCCAGCACGCGGTCACTAGCATAATTTAGGCTATAAGATGTACCTGCAATACCGACCGACTCAATCAAGGTCTGGCTCTCGCACTGAATCGTGGAGGCATTGGGCTGACAGTTTGGCTCTTTCGGTTGATTTTGATCCCTGTTCTTAGGCTCGCCTGGCTGGGGGGGGGCACTGCCCTGCGGAGCCGTTATGCCATAATTGCAATCGTAAGTAGATAAATGCGCTAGCGGTACGCGCCACAGGGTCTTGCCGACCGCATAGAGACTGGCCAACTGCCCTCGCTCCGCATCCGTCACGCCCAAGGCCGCGCCGTTATCCACCGCGTTGTCGCCATCAGTATCCAGAGCAGCCAGGCCATTAGCGATACTGAGGATTTTGATCACCTGCCCGTCGTTAGTAGGTATCCAGGCAGCTTTGTCCTTGTCGTAGTAGCCTACCGGAACCCGAATCCCAACCGGCATATTCAGGAAGTTATCGAGATAAAAGGGCACGGGCTGATTGAACAGCACATCCTTGCCCTCTTTCTTGACAGTCGCTTCCGCCGCACCCAATTCCACCGCATAGGTATAAGCAACCGTCGGCGGTAGTGGCCCTGGCATGGCTTGCGGGCCGTTCTCGCCGACCGTGTATTCGGTCAAGCGCAAGGTCAAGGTGGTGACAGGCCGGGTGGTGCCGTCGGCGTTGTAGACCTGGGCGGTCGTGCCCGCCGGAACTAGTAGCGTCGCTTGCCGTTGACCGCTCGCGTCATTAACCACACTGCCCCGCGCGACTTGGAGGCTATTGGCGGTTAAATCGACAGTAGTGACCTGTGAATCGGCAGTGATCAACACCACCGCTTCCAAGACCACAAAATCCTGCCAGGGAACATTGGCCTGGCGCTGGGCGGGGAGGTAGCCCGCTTTTTGATAGTTGAGGGTGAGATACCCACCACCATTGACAGCCAGATCGAATTGACCATCGGCGCGGCTCAAGGTCTGACCAAATTCCGGGTGGTTGAGCACCGAGATCGTGACGCCCGGCAGTGGATTGTTTTGCTTATCCAGTACCTTGCCACGCAGCACGGCGGCGCGTTTGGGTTCAATCGTTCCCGATGCAACGCCGGTCTGAATGGGGTTGCTGCCGGTATAGAGGAACTGGGTCGCCGCATGGGTGGTGGTAGCGACGGTGGGATCGACCGGGGGCGCGACCGTGGCCGGATCAGGCGGCAGCGGCCCTTGGGATTCGGGATTCACCGTGATGGTGACGGTGGCGGAAGCGCTCTTCTCGCTGTCGCTGGCCGTGAGCTTAAGCACATAGGTTCCCGCAGCGGAGAAAGTGGCGGTGGCGTTCTTCTGTTGGGCGTTGTCGAAGGTGACCGTACCCGGACCGCTGTCTTTGCTCCAGGCGAAGGTCAACGCACCGGGGGGATTGGGCAGGCCATCGTCGCTGACGGTTCCAGTCAGGCTTACGGTCGTGGTGGGCAGCGTAATACTGGTGGGAGTGGCGCTCGCGCTGATTTGCGGCGCTTGATTGGCGGTGGTGTTGGTGACAGTGATGGTGAAGCGTTGTTCAGCGAACAGACCGCCTTGATCGGTAACCCGCACCACGACATTGACGCCGCCGACGCTGGTGGGCGTCCATTCAATCAAGCCCGTAGTGGCATTGATGGTCATGCCGGTGGGCTGGGTGATGAGACTGTAGCGCAGCGTATCGCCTGCGTCGGGATCGGTGGCGCTCAGCGCATAGCGGTAGGCTTGGTTGACCGTGGCGGCGGTCAGGGCGGTGGAGGCGATGGTCGGTGGATGGTTGGTCGGCGGTGCAGCGGTCACGGTGACTAAAGCACTGTCGGGATCGCTGTCGAGGTGGCCGTCGTTAACGATCAATTGGGCCAGATAAGTGCCTGCAAGATCGGGAATGAGAGTAGTGCGCGCTTGGGTGGGGTTGGCGAACTGGGTGGCGCTGCCGGTGGGCCGAGCCGTGAGCGACCACTGATAGGTTAAGGTGTCGTTATCAGCATCGTGCGAGGCGGAGCCATCCAGGGTGACGGTGGCCCCCGTAAGGGCATTTTGATCCGGTCCGGCCACGGCAACCGGTTTGGAGTTGAGGGTGCTGATAGCGACGGTGGTCGGGATGCTATTGACCTGGCCGTCGTTAACGATTAACTGGGCGACATACGCGCCGGGCTTGTCCACCACGAAGGTCGGCTGAGCGGTGGTAGGGGCGTTGAGTTTCGCTTGGCTGCCGCTGGGTTTGGCGGTGAGCGACCAGGCGTAGGTTAACGTGTCGTGATCGGGGTCGGTGGATTGACGGCCATCCAGGGTGACCGTTGCGCCGACCAGGGCGGTTTGGTCGGGACCGGCGTGGGCGACGGGGGGCGAGTTTTCGGTGCTGATGGTGACGGTGGCCGGGGCGCTGTCGATGTGGCCGTCATTGACGATCAGTTGGAGGGTGTAAGTGCCCGGTTGGTTGACGGTGAAGGTGGGCTTGACGGCTTGGGCTTCGGAAAGCTGGGCATTGCCGCCTGGAGGAATTTGGCTCAACGTCCAGTGAAAGGTGAGCGGATCGCCATCGACATCGCTGGAGGCACTGCCATCCAAAGTAAGAGTTTTACCGACTTGGGTGGTTTGCGCGGAACCAGCATGGGCGACGGGCGGTGAGTTTTCAGTGCTGATGGTGACGGTAGCCGGAGCGCTGTTGATTTGGCCGTCATTGACGAGCAGTTGAACGGTGTAGGTTCCGGGTTTGTCGATGCTGAAGGTAGGATTGACCGCCGTGGGGTTGGCGAGGGCCGCGGTACTTCCCGCCGGACGGCTGACGAAGGACCAGGCGTAGGTGAGGGTTTGGCCATCCGGATCGGTCGAGCTGCTGCCGTCTAAGGTGACGGTGGTTCCCACCCGCACGGTTTGCGCAGGCCCCGCGTTGGCGCTCGGCGCTTGGTTGGGTGGGGTGATGGGATCGAAGCGCAGGACCCAGACCAGGGCGCTGGCGTTGAAGGCATAGCGGCGGTCGTGCTGGACTTTGAAGGTATCGCGACTGGCGACCGTAGCGTTCTCGCCCACCGCGCCAAAGCTTAATGCGCCCTCGACCACGGTGACGCCGGTGGGAAGGCGTGCGGCATCTAAAGTCGCGGTGACGTTCTCAACAGATGCACCGCTATTGGTGACCTGGGCACGATATTCGTATTCGTAGATCGTGCTGCTCAGCCGTCGGCTCGCCATGAGGGCGTAGTTGCCCACCGTGAGATTGCCCGCCGCCACTACATTCTCCACCAGTTGATAAGCTAATGCGGCGACGCATAAGACGATAGCAACGAAAAAGAAACGCGATGCACGAAATCCCGACATGATCCCTCTCCCCACTGCTTGGAATTCTATAAATAGATTATTGGCTAAGTGACTGAATAATTAATTAAATCATTGGATAAAAAATCTGATCAGCCAAACGGCTCGACTTCGTTAGCCGACACCAGAAGCGTAACAAGATCGACCGCCTAAGGGCGGGCGACCTCGCTCTACTGAGTTAGGCGGTGTGTCTTTGGCGGTGCGGGTCTTGTGGGCGCTGACGGCGCCGCAGAAGCCCTAATGCGCCCAGCGCGACTAAGCCGACGGTGGCCGGTTCTGGCACTGGCGTATTCGAAATCGTGGTCCCCGTTTCAAGAAGAACAAAGGTAGCGGGATCGTAGACGTCAAACGCTTGCGTCAGTGGCGGCGCGGATGTGCCGAGCCAGGTGAATTGCACAGCAAAACCGCTCAGGCTCTTGCCGACCGCAAGTCCGGTCCCTAACGCGGAGACATCGTACAGCGCAGGCACCCCGCCCGGCGCCGAGGCGAGGATCGTTTCCAGCCAGTCATTCATAACAGCCGATGAGGACACGGGCGTTAAAGAGGTTTCATCGTACAGTGCAGGATCAAACCACAGATCGAAAAGACCCAACGAAACCCCGCTGCCCAGAGAACCATCGTTGGTTACCGTGTAGTCGTAGCGGTAACTGTTGCTCCCTAAATCCGTCAGCGCCGTGGTGATGCTAATAGCGTGTGCGGGGCTGGCGAAGAGGGTCGCTATCCATAAAAAAACAACTAACTCACAGCGGCTCATCAAGCGCCGGGGCAGGCGCAACGCGGAAACCCGTTTTTTCAACCCACAGGGGCAAGTCAACGACGTATCCATTAGTCAAGCTCTCGATTCAGCAGAAGAAAGAAGAAAAAAGAAAGGAAAAAACGCAAGGGCAGAAAAAAGCGCAAGGAAAGACCCACGAACAAGCCGGAGAAAAGGCAAGGCGAGAACAGGGCGTCTGTCAGGGATTGGGTGAGAGAGAACAGAAACGACGAAACGACGCGCACCACAGCGCACGGGAAACGATGTAGAACGCCAATGGACCCAGCGATCGGGCACCAGCGCGCCATGAGAACGAATGCAAGTCAATAAATCCACGTTCGGCAATCCCTCAAATCACCCTTTGCCTTCCAACTGCGCTTCTTTTTTTTACAAGAGGCAGGCGCGTTGCGTCACAGTGTTACCGATCAATCCGATCTGGCGAGTTGGATGACCTCAACGCCTAGAAAGAAACCCCAACCTCTCAAAACCAAGACAAAATCAAGACAAAATGTACCCAAACTTAATGCAAAATAAATTCCAGTTTAAAATAAAGCAAAAAGAACAGTGCTTTATCTAAAAGACCTCCAGCGAAACCCTACAAGAAACCCAAGAGTTGTAAAAAATCCTGACAGTGCGTCAAGTGAAGCCTGTGTGTAAACCGTACAATTCCAGCCTGGAGGCGTCCCGTTCGAGGGCTGTTCGGCTTCACTGTATAGCCTCCCATCCCGAAACAAAAGACCCGGATTCTCCAAGAACTGATCTCCACCTAAGACTCAAAGCTATCAAATCAATGTCTTGCAAAAGAGCCGCCCGTACACACTTGACCTAAACAGCGTTGATGAGGTGCTCGCTGCCTGCTGGGAATCTGGAGTGACCGTGCTCTTCGCAAGTGTAAAAAATCCTGACACATCGCGCCAGACAAGCTTTCGAATCGGGATCAATGGCATTCATGGCTTCGTTCGCAGCCGTTTGAAAAGGCTAGCGCCTGACAGCGAAAAAGGGGTGCGAGATCAACGGATTGCGCGATGCTGTAAAGACCTTCGGATTAGCGGGTCTAGGCGCTGAGCTACAGGCCCGCCGGTTTTTCCATCGTGGAAGTCGCCGATGGGTTTACGGTCGATTTAGAAGAGTTGTGATAGGGTTTCTGGGTTTTTGATGTTAACCAAAATAAAAATTTTAACGATAAAATGGCGTATCGATTTGAAAGCGTCGCCCTCACTCCAGCGCCAGCACCAGCCGTTTGCCCAGCGCGGCCGCCGCGCGCTCCAGTTGGTGCAAGGTGGGCGAGTGACGGGGATTTTCCAGCCGTTGCGCAGACGGCCAGGAGGTTTCCAAGGCACGGGCTAGTTCAGCCAGCGACCGATCTCCGCGCGCTTGACGGATCAATAAGGCCGCTTGTGTACGGGCGTCGGGGGCAATGAGATACAGGCCTTCTTCTGCCGGAGATGGAGTGGGTAGCGGTTGGTTCTCCTCCAACATCCAGCCCAGAATGCCCGACAGGGCTTCGCTAGCGTTGAATAAGGCTTCATCCAGCGTTTCACCGTCAGTCATAGCGCCTTCCACATCCAGGAAGCGCACGAAGAAACCGCCACCTTCTTCAGGTTCCAGCACGGCGGGATAGCGAATTTCCATAGAATGCCTCACTTGAGTTTGACGCCGGTCTGTCGCGCGATACCGACGAGCAATCCCGGTTTCAGATCGCGCTTACCGTGCACAGGCACGGAAACGGATTGACTTCCCTTCACCATGACATGATGGCTGCCGTTGATACGCGCCAGCGTCCAACCCGCCGCTTTTAACTTGGCGATCACCTCGTTCCCGTTCATATCAACAAGAATACATCAAGATAGATAGAACCAGTGCACTCTCCGTCAACAAGCTTGAACGGATGGCGACCGGGATCGCGACTGGTCCCCCTCCAACAAGTTGAAGTCGGCGGCATCTTTCACACCAGCCGGTGGCCGCCAGTCCCCACAGTCGCCCCGCAATGCGATGATCCGGGAAATCTGAAGCCTCTTACCCGCATTCCAGCAGTGGTATAACGAACAGCGATTACATAGTCAGTTGCAGTATCGCACGCCAGCCGCCGTCTTGGCCCAGGTGGTCGCTATACCCTCTTAACCTGCGGAAGTCTTTTTTGGGGCACTACCATATGATCACCTTTGTTCGATTCTGCTATAGGCCAAATACCACCGCACACATAGGAGAATGATCTCCTTTTCATAACGGTGGCCTTTGAAGTCGATCAGGCGGCTTATCCTAAGAGTCTTGGGCGGACTGCATAGACTACCGAAACTAAACAACCTCCGCTTAATGCAACGGAACCGTGCCAGGAGCATTGATGATGACGACGCCATTAAGCAGAGTAGACGTTTCGCCGGAGTTAGAGAAGCTGGCGGTAGAGGTCGCCCGGCACATCAAGGCGGAACAAGATTTAACGGCACTAAGTCGGCAATTATTGAAGCTGACGGTCACCCCCCGTCTATGGCGTGGGTAGTGCCAGGATAAAACCACCAGAACTTCGGTCTTTCTGTTTTTTAAATATTACGTAACACGTATTTTTACGCATCTTAATCCCTATAATTCAAGATTCCGTCCATTATCTTGAATTGCAAAATCGCTGGCACAGCCGGTCTAGGGGCGCAATCCACTGGCAGGATTGATGGGCGAGACCTCAGAATGAAATGAGCTAGAAGCGAGCGATGCGCGCCCTTCCCGTGCTGCCTTTTTGCGGGGGTTCCGTTGCGTTAGCGGGGGTTGTTGAGTTTCGGTAGTCTATGCGGCCCGACCGAGATGCCTAAGAGTCCGTTTTTAAACATACTGATTTTAAATCATGTGTTACAGTGGAAGAGAGTGATTTGAGGTAAGTGGGAGGAGAAGTCATGTGGACGGTTGAGAACCGGGTGCGCTACAACCGAGACCAGCTACGTTATCCGAGTGATCTGACGGACGCGGAATGGAGTCTGGTCGAACCGCAGATTCGCCCGGCCAAGCCGGGCGGTAACCGACGGCGGGTCAATGTCCGTGAAGTGATGAATGGGATTTTGTATGTGCTATCCACGGGCTGCCAGTGGCGAGCGGTACCGAAGGATTTGCCCCCGTACCCAACCTTGTTTGGGTACCTGGATTTATGGATGTACGATGGCACTTTGGATGATCTGCACACCGCCTTGTATGACCAGTGTCGCACCCAAGCGGGGCGCAATCCCGAACCGACCGCTGCCATCATTGACAGTCAAAGCGTCCAATCGGCGGAAAAAGGGGGGCGCGGATTGATCCTGCGGGCTATGATGCTGGGAAACGGATCAAGGGCAAGAAGCGGCACGTCCTGGTTGACACCCAGGGGTTAGTCCTGCAAGCCCTAGTGCATCCGGCGGATATCCAGGATCGAGACGGTGGGTTGTATCTCCTGGCTACACTCCAGAAGACCTTTCCCAAGCTCAAGACGCTCTTTGCGGATGGAGCTTATCAAGGCCCCTGCTTTGGTCAAGGTGTCGCTGCCTTGCGAGGCGATCTGACCGTCGTGATCGTCAAGCGTCCGGCCGGTACAAAAGGGTTTACCGTCCTGCCCCAGCGCTGGATCGTCGAACGTAGCCTGGCTTGGCTCAACCGCTGTCGGCGACTCGCCAAAGACTGGGAGAACCTCAACCTCAAAGCCTTGGCCTTCCTGCGCCTCGCTTCCATCCGATGTATGCTCAGAAAACTTTGTAATCCCAAATAATGTTTTGAAACGGACTCTAAGGCAAACCGCATGATCGACTTCAAAGGCCATCGCTATGAAAAGGAGATCATTCTCCTATGTGTGCGGTGGTATTTGGCCTATCCGTTGAGTTATCGGAATCTGGAGGAGATGATGGCGGAACGCGGGGTTGCGGTTGATCATACGAATGTCTACCGTTGGGTTCAGAAGTTCACACCGTTGCTGGAAGCCTGTTTTCGCCGGGGGCATAAGCAGCCGGTGGGTTTAAGTTGGCGGATGGACGAGACCTATATCAAGATCAAAGGGCAATGGAACGACCTCTATCGGGCGGTCGACAAGACCGGGCAAACGGTTGATTTTCTGCTGACCGCACACCGTGACAAGAAGGCCGCGTTGCGGTTTCTGAAGAAAGCCATCCGCCAGCATGGCCGCCCCACGAAGGTCACCATTGATCAAAGTGGAGCCAACACCGCCGCGTTGATCGCGCTCGACGCCAACGTCAACGCCGATTCCAAAATCGACATCCGCCAGCGCAAGGACTTAAACAACTTGATCGAACAGGATCACCGAGCCATAAAACGGCTCGTTCGGCCGATACTGGGCTTTCAAACCGTTCGCTCTGCCCGCATCACCCTCCAGGACATTGAGCTGATGCACAGGATCAAGAAAGGTCAGATGCAAAACTCGCAGGACTTGTCAGCTGCCCAGCAATTCTATTCCCTCGCCGCCTAGCTGTGCCTGCGACAAGGCCACCCTAACTTAGGCATTACCCTACAGAAATTAACGCAACGGAACCCTTATAGCAGAATCGAACAAAGGTGATCATATTCTATTGGAGCGAAAGAGATCATCGACGGAGCAGTGAGTTTGCCTGCGGATGGCTTTGGCCTGTGCCCACTTGTGTTCGATGGGGTTGAGATCAGGGGAATAGGGCGGGAGGTATTCGAGGGTGTGGCCAGCCTGACGGAGGGTGTTTTGAATGTCGGCGCGTTTGTGGAAGGCGGCGTTATCCATGACGATCACGGCGGCCGGTGGCAATTGTGGGAGGAGAACCTGGTGGACCCAGGCGAGGAAGACCTCGGCGTTGACGCTGGATTCAAACAAACCGACGGCCAGGAGCTGCAAGCCCAGGAGGGCGCCGATGACGTTGGTACGACCCTTGGCGTGCCAATCCCAGCGGCCATAACAGCGTTGTCCAATCGGGGCGTAGCCCTGCCGACGCGGCATGTCCTTGGAAAACCCACTCTCGTCAATCCATACCAGCGGCCGTCCGGCCGCTTCATAAGCCGCCTGCCGCGCTTGAAAGGCATCCCGCGCCGCCGCGTCTGCGCGGGGATGGTACTGCGTTTTTTTTATAGGACACCCGCAGCTTTTTCTTCAGCGCATAGCAAATCGTACTCTGCCGAACACCTAATCGCGCTGCCCGCTCGTATTGGTAGGCATCCGGATACTCCCGTACATCTTGCGCCAGTGCGTCGATAGCCAGCTTACCTCGCCGAAACCCCGATGGCTTACGCTCCGGTCGCTTAACCCAGCGCATCACGCTCGCTTTCCCCACCGCAAAACGCGCGGCGGTCTGCTCAATCGATAGCTGATCCCGCTGCCGGATCGCCAGCACATGTAGTCGAAAATCCAGTGAATAGGCCATCTCGATACAATACTCAATATTATTCGATCTTGCTATAATCCGCCAAAGCTTGGCCGAGCGGAGCTGGATGATCAAGGTTTACCACCGCCGAGGCCAAGGCTAAAATCATCAAAGACGCAGTGCGCGTTTATCTCGCTGCCTCCCCTCTACACCTTGGATTCAACTGCGTAACCTCAGTACAGGACGAAATTTATAACTTAATGATTAGGATGAGGTTAAGCTAGGATTTTGGCAGGTATTCCCGCTCCCATTGATGATCCTGTTGGCGAACTCAAGGCGGTGCTGGCTGAACACCTGCCTTGGCATGGTGCTCGGATTGGTTTTCTGGCGCATTTTCTTCTGGCACTGTTCAAAGTTCGTAGCGTCAATTTGGCTGAACTAGCCACGGGGTTTGGGGGTACGGTGCGGGTGGCGTCGCATTACAAGCGACTGCAACGGTTTTTTCGATCCTTTGAGATGGAACCCGATTCTTGGGCGCGGCTGTTGGTTCGACTGGCGCCGGTGGGTGAGGGCCCGTGGCGGTTGACGCTGGATCGCACGCACTGGCGGTTTGGCCAGACGGATATTCATTTCCTGGTGCTGGGTATCGCCTATCGCGGGATCGCCCTGCCGGTGTTCTGGACGGTGTTGGACAAGCCTGGCAACTCCAACACCGCCGAGCGCATCGCCTTGATGGAGCGCTTTCTCGCCGTCTTTGGTGTGGAGCGGATCGCCGTTCTCTTGGCCGACCGTGAATTCGTGGGTGAGGCGTGGTTCCGCTGGTTGCAAGCCCAGCAGATTCCCTTCCACCAGCGCATCAAATGCGACACGCTCGTCCCCAACCACTGGAATCGGCTGATGCGCATCGACGCACTCTTGGGGTCGCTCAAACCCGGCCAGGTCTACCGACTGCCGGGGCGGCGTCCGGTCTGGGGTTGCTTTGTCCATCTCTCGGCGTTGCGTCTAGAGAACGGTGAGTTCCTCATCCTCGCCACCTTCGGCGCACCCCAGAATCAGGCCATTGAGGCCTACGCCGACCGCTGGCAAGTGGAGACTCTGTTCGGTTGCCTCAAAACACGCGGCTTCAATTTCGAGGATACCCATCTCAGAGACGCCCCGCGCTTGGCCAAACTGATGGCCCTGCTCGCGCTGGCCTTCGTTTGGAGCTACCGCACCGGCGAATGCCTGCATGACCACATTCAGCCCATCCCCTTAAAAAAACCCTTCAGCGTCCCCTTAAGTCCCTCTTCCGGCACGGCCTTGATTTCCTCCGTCACATCGTCCTTAACCTCACCGAGAAATTCCAGGATTTCCTGGACTTTGAGGTTTTTGTCCTGTACTTAACTGCGTAACTCCTAAAGTTTCATTCAATCGAAACGAAAACAGGAGAATTGACGTGAAGAAAAATATTGCTTGTGTCGACCTATTCTGCGGCGCGGGCGGACTGACGCATGGCTTCATCTTGGAGGGGCTTCCCGTCGTCGCGGGCATCGATCTCGATCCTGCCTGCCGCTTTCCCTACGAAGAAAACAACGGTCAGGCCAAATTCGTCGAGCGCGATATCAGCAAAGTCACAGCCGATGAAATCAAAGGGCTGTTTGGCGACTCCGATCTGACGATCTTGGCGGGTTGCGCACCTTGCCAGCCATTCTCGACTTATGCCCAGCGTTATGAGCTGGATGGCAAAGACGGCAAGTGGGGCTTGCTGTATCAGTTCGCGCGCCTCGCCCAAGGCTCGATGCCTGACGTCATCACGATGGAGAACGTGCCAACCGTAGCAAAGCACGAGGTATTCCATGATTTCGTAGATACGTTGAAGCAGCTCGGCTACGAGGTCTGGTACGACGTCGTCGACAGCTCCCGTTACGGCGTCCCGCAAATGCGACGACGGATGGTTCTACTGGCTTCCAAGCATGGCGAAATTCAGATGATCGAGCCAACCCACGAGAAGCCGAAAACCGTGAAGCAGGCCATCGGCCATTTGCGGCCTCTCAGTGCCGGAGAGTCCGCGCCCAGGGACAAACTGCACGCCACCTCGATGTTGTCCGAGAAGAATCTCAAACGAATCAAAGTCTCCAAACCCGGTGGCACTTGGCGTGACTGGCCCAAGGACTTGATCGCCGAATGCCATCGCGCCGAAAGCGGGCGCACTTATCCGGGCGTCTACGGGCGTATGGAGTGGGACAAACCAGCCCCGACGATGACGACCCAGTGTTACGGGTTCGGCAATGGTCGCTTCGGCCACCCCGAGCAGGATCGAGCCATCTCCCTGCGGGAAGCGGCGATCTTGCAGAGCTTTCCGCGCGACTACGCGTTCATCCCGCAGGACGGCGAGGTGAGTTTCAAGGTGATCGGGCGATTGATCGGCAACGCGGTTCCCGTCGATCTCGGCCGCGCCATCGCTCGCAGCATCAATCAACACCTCGCGTCGGTCGCGGCTCGATGATGGATTGACGAGGGCTACCCGATGCTTCGACCCGTGTCCTCTTCATCCGATGCCAGTCGCCGCATGGCGAAGGTGCGACAGAAGGGGACAGGTGCGGAAGTGGCTTTGCGACGGGAGATGTACCGCATCGGCCTGCGCTACAGGATCGACTACGAAGTGCTGAAGAAGCCTCGTCGTGTCGCGGACGTGGCCTTCCCCGGTCGAAAGATCGCCGTTTTCGTCGATGGTTGCTTTTGGCATGGCTGCCCCGAACACGCAACATGGCCAAAGCAGAACGCGGAGTTCTGGCGGGAAAAGATCGAAGCGAACCAGAGGCGGGACGAGGACACGAACGACCGTCTGCGATCCATCGGTTGGACGGTGCTGCGGTTCTGGTCGCACGAGCCACCGACCGAGGCCGCCCGAACCGTTGCGCGTGCGGTTGCCTTGGCCGACTCGAAGCATCGCGTGGTGTCGTACAGCGCGAACGAAAAGAACCGATAAGGGAGATGGCAATTACATGGGTGTCCAGAACGAACGGCAACCTCAGACCTATCGCGCTCGCCCCGAGCCAGGGCAACTCGTCGAAGTGCGCCGCCGTCAGTGGGTGGTGGCCGACGTCGATGCAGCCGGACTCGATACCGGTACACCTCAACACTGCCTGACGTTGTCGTCGATCGACGAGGACGGTCTCGGCGAAGAACTGCAAGTCGTCTGGGAGATCGAGCCGGGCGCTCAGGTCATCGAGCGGGCTGGCCTGCCTTCGGTTACGGGGCAAGACGACTCGAACACGCTCGACGCGTTCTTTGATGCCGTGCGATGGGGTGCGGCCACCAATGCCGATCGTGGATTTCTCCAAGCCCCGTTCCGCAGCGGCGTCAGCATCGAGGACTTCCAACTCGATCCCCTGGTGCGAGCCATCGATATGGCCCGCGTCAATCTGCTCATCGCCGACGACGTCGGCCTCGGCAAGACCATCGAAGCCGGTCTTGTCATTCAGGAACTGCTGCTGCGGCATCGCGCGCGCACCGTTCTGATCGTCTGTCCCGCCTCGCTTCAGGAGAAGTGGCGCGTCGAGATGTTGGAGAAGTTCGGCCTCGACTTCCGCGTGGTCGATACCGACTACATCAAGCAGTTGCGGCGCGAGCGCGGCATTCACGCCAATCCGTGGACGTCGCATCCGCGCCTCATCACGTCGATGGATTGGGCCAAGGGCGGCGAAGGCCTGCGCGCCATGCGCGACGTGATCCCTCCGCACGTCGGCCACCCTCGCAAGTTCGACCTGCTGGTCGTGGACGAAGCACATAACGTCGCTCCCGCCGCAGGCGCACACTACGCTTTGGAAAGCCAGCGTACGCGTTTCGTCCGCGCCATCGGCCCGCACTTCCAGCACCGGCTGTTCCTGACCGCGACGCCGCACAACGGCTATACCGAGTCGTTCACATCGCTGCTGGAATTGCTCGACGACCAACGCTTCGCGCGCAACATCCTCCCCGACGAAAAGCGCTTGAGTCAGGTGATGATCCGTCGCCTGAAGAGCGATCTGGTCGATGCGCAGGACAACCCTTTGTATGCCCGCCGTACCTTGCAGGCGCTCGAAGTTCCGTACACGGCGGAGGAGCGCGAGATTCATCGCAAGCTGGACGACTACTGTGTCAGCCGCGAGAAGGACGCGGGGAAAGCTGGCAACGGCTTCGGCACCGCCTTCGTGAACCGCCTCCTCAAGAAGCGCCTACTCTCGTCGCCAGCGGCATTCGCATCCACGATCGAGAAGCACGTCGCATCGCTGTCCGAAGCTCGGCCCGCGAAGCCGGACACGATGGCCGATCGCATTCTGTACACGGCCATCCTGAAAACCGACGAGGACTACGCCGACGATCGGGAGGTCGAGAACGCCCAAGCCGAAGCCGTCGAGGAAGCGACACGCCGTGCCTCGCCCCTGACGGCGGAGCAGCGTGGGATGCTGGACGAACTGAGGGCATGGGCGCAACGCGCCCGAAATCAGGCCGACTCGAAGGCCAAGGCCATCCTCGACTGGCTCACGGCCAACCTCAAGCCGGACGGTCAGTGGAACGACCGCCGGGTGATCCTGTTCACCGAGTACCGCACCACGCACCAGTGGATACATCAAATCCTCGCCAGCCACGGTTTCGGCGGTGATCGTCTCGGCCTGTTACACGGCGGCCTTTCCCAAGAAGAGCGCGAACCCGTCAAGGCGGCGTTTCAAGCCTCTCCACAGGATTCACCCGTCCGCATCCTGCTCGCCACCGACGCGGCGTCCGAAGGCATCGACTTGCAGAACCACTGCAATCGGCTCATCCACTTGGAGATTCCCTACAACCCCAACGTGATGGAGCAACGCAACGGTCGTATCGACCGCCACGGCCAGCGCGAAAAGGAAGTGCTGATCTGGCACCCGGTCGATGGTGGCGACACGAACGGGGCATCGGTCGGCGGCCACGGCGAGGACATCCTGCGCGCTTTGCGGAAGCTGGATTCGATGCGCGCCGACATGGGCAGCGTCAATCCCGTCATCGCACCGCAGATGTCCGGCCTCATAGAAGGCTCGCTGAAGGACTTGGACACCCGCCTCGCCGAAGCGCGGATCGCCCGCGCCAAGAACTTCGTCCGTGCCGAACGCGAGTTGAAGGAGCGTGTCGCCAAGCTGCACGAGCGTCTGCTCACCACCCAGCAGGACTTCCACCTCACGCCCGACCATGTTCTG
>APMI01037743.1_pt1 | contig 21393 bp, 17 predicted proteins | sample 667938 | NCBI WGS metagenome assembly APMI01 (sample SAMN01084076, study PRJNA167559) | wastewater metagenome | biome: Wastewater | place: Denmark: Ejby Moelle, Odense | collected 2011-11-28
CGCAACAACAATGGGAATGCAGGCGATGCCAGCAATTCTTTCTCCATCCGGGACTGCAGCCTGGTATAAAAAAAATCGGGCGCTTTCAGTTTGCTGATGCCATTGAGGCTTTGCAATATCTTGTCCGTTTGATCTTTAGCGTGAGGCATTGTATGCTGTTATGATGTTTTAGACGATGTGACTGTTAGAAACCTGCTATCCATGCTCATTATTTTTTGCTAAAATTTTCTTTTTGAGATTTTGCCTGGCCCTTTGCAACAGGGAATCCACCGCCGATTCGGTGGTATTCATCACTTCTGCGATGGCGGCGTAGCTAAGATCTTCGAGTTTGTTAAGAATGAAAGCAGTTTTCTGATTTTCCGGTAAGTTGTCGATCATTTTAAACAGGAAGGCTGCATTCTCTTTGTTGTCCAGCACCACACCCGGGTGATGAAAATCTGCAGGTTCGTATACGAGCTGGTTACCAATGCCAAAAATGTTGAGGACATTTCCAAAACGCTTTTTTCGTTTTTTAGTGCGGATATGATCCAGGCATTTGGTAATGGTGATCCGGTAGATCCAGGTTGATAATGCAGATGCTCCTTTGAACTGCTGCACCGACCGGTACACTTTTATGAACACTTCCTGTGCAATGTCTTCCGCATCCCCATGCTGCTGCAACATCCCGAATGCCGTATTGAATACCTTATCCTGGTAACGGTGTACCAGCAGCTTAAAAGCCTGCTCATCTCCTTTTTGAAGTTGTGATATGAGTTCCTGTTCGGTCAATGGTTCTTAGCGCTTGAAGATTGGACGATACAGGCAGTAAAAACCTGCGGTGTGTAAAATCCAGTGCAATGATCAATGCAGCCTGCTGTCTGCATTACGGGGTTGCTGTTTGTTTTGGATAACTGTGGATAAAATCGATCACCTGCCGGTTGAAGCGCTCAGTTCCGTCAAATAAAAAGCTGTGTTTTACCGGCAGTACATAAATAGGAAAATCGGCAAACTCCTGTTCAAATTTCTGCATCCTTACGCCATCTTTTTCGGTGGTGAGTATCAGCTTTTCGGAAGATCTTATTTTAGAGAATTGTTTCTTGATCTCCCCGAGATCATCGCTGTCGAATATATGATGATCCTGGTAGCGGAGCATATCGTAAGAATGTACATTGGCGGCAAGAAAATCCTGCAGCGGTCTTGGGTTGGCAATGCCGCAGACCAGTAAAATATCTGCATTGGACGAAAAATTATACTGCCTTTTGCTAAAGAGATGATAGGGAGTGGAGTATTCTATTTTGGTAAAATAAACCGTTTGTGCAGGTGTGGGATCCAGTTCTTTTATGATGGCCTGTCTTTCTTCTTCTGAAATGCTGGGTTTACATTTGGTAACGATAATGATCTCCGCCCGTTTTGCGCTGCTTCTCACATCTCTCAGGTCACCGGCGGGCAGCATCAGGTCTCTTGTATAAAGATCTTTGTACTCTGTGAGCAGCAGGTTCAATCCAGCTTTTACCTGCCGGTGCTGGAAAGCATCATCCAAAATGATCACTTCCGTGGCCGGTTTATCCTGCAGTAATTGTGGTATCGCTACCAGCCGTTCTTCTCCTACGGCAACCGTAACATCCGGGAATTTTTTATGGAACTGCATGGGCTCATCCCCGATCTCCAGTGCCGTGGTTTTTTCATTGGCAATGCCAAAGCCCTTTGTTTTGCGTTTGTACCCACGGCTGAGGGTGGCCGTATTAAAATCATCTTTCAACAATCTTACGAGGTATTCCACCATCGGTGTTTTACCGGTACCGCCTACTGCAAGGTTACCAACACAGATCAGTGGGAAATTAAAAGGGATGGATTTTAGATAATTTTTATTGTACAGCCAGTTACGCAGCCACACGATGCCGCCGTAAACGAATGAAAATGGTAACAATAAATAACGGAAGCTTTTTAACAACACGATGTCACGTTTGTGGTTGAGGCAAAGTTAACAGGTTTGGTATAGCCGGCAAAGGTTCGGCGGAGCATAGTTTTAAAAAGCCCGTGCCTGTATAAAACTAACGCAGGCTTTAAAATTCATAGTATCGTTCATGGGTAACACAGTAATCAAGCTTTACATCGAATTCATTGATGTCTTCGATCAAGTCCACCGGTTCAAAATAACTGAAGCCAATTTTGATACAGTCTGGCCGGCATTGTTTTAAAAAACGGTCATAATATCCTTTACCATACCCAACCCGGTAACCCCCGCTGTTAAAGCATAACAGCGGTACGATCACCATATCAATGGCAGAGGGTGCTACATCTGTTCCATCAGCAGGCTCATCTATGCCATATTCATTCTGTTCAAAAATGGTATCATCATTTACCAGCACGGCGATCATTTCATTTTCCTTTTCCACTTCGTACATCAGCGGGTAAAGCAGTTGCTGGTTTGGGTTTTTAAAATAACAATAGTCGGTGATGAGCTGCGGATTGAATTCATTCAATGTATCAAGCGGTGCATAGGTCATGATAAGGGAAGGAATATCAACCGGCAGTTTTTGAAACTGTATCAGCATCAGGTCGTCCATTACATTGATCTGCGCAGGAGTAAGTTCGCTCCTCATCTGTTTATAATAACGACGGAGATCTTTCTTTTTCATTGTACCCGTATGAATAGTAAATGAGGGATATGCTGTCAGCAGCCTTACCTGATAAAGATAGAAAATATCGTGGTGCCATAGTTTCTTTCTGTGCGGTAGTGTTCAAACTTTTTATAGTCGTTTCTTGGCGTATGCTCCAGTACAAACCAGCCTTTGGGATTCAGCAGTCCTTTTTCAAATATTTTCAGCGGCAGGTCGTCAATGGTGCCCAATGCATAAGGCGGACCGGCAAAAATAAAATCAAATTGCTCTGTACAGGTATCGATGAATTTGAACACTTCCGATTTTACCAGTTTAAAACCCTGTATATCCAGTTCCTTTGAAGTTTTTTTGATGAACTCATACATCGCTGTATCCTTTTCCACAATGGTAAGATCCTCCACTCCCCTGCTCGCCAGTTCATAACTGATACAGCCGGTACCGCCAAACAGGTCGAGTGTTTTTAAATGTTCAAACTCCAGGTTGTTCTGCAATACATTAAAAAGACCTTCTTTGGCAATGTCTGTTGTTGGTCTTGTATGCGGCATACTTGCCGGTGGCGCAATCTTTCTGCCGCCATATATGCCGCTGATTATACGCATGCTGCTGCAGAAAATAAATGACTGAAATAATGCGAAGGATATTCGTTGATCTCTTCCGGATACGTGAATGAACCGGGCAGGCTTGCGAATTCCAGGTGAAGAAAATACTTGTACAGCTCAGCATACAGGTTCGATGAACTGTCGATCATCCCATTGAGATGTACAACGGTATCATCGGGCTTTGTTCCAAAGCCTTCACAGAGCTGCAACAGGTAAAAGGCTGCATCTTCCGGCGTTTTATATTTGAAAGATTGTATTGCCTGCAACTTGCCCTCTTTTGCCAGCATGGCGGTAAAGGATGAACCACCGAAAATGCAGTACAGGTTATTACCGGTTTGGTTGAACATATCCGGCAGCAGGGAATACAGGTGAGTACTTACCGGCGATGAAAACAGGTAAGATACTACCGCATCGATCTGCCGTGGTACGCTGTAAATATTGTGTATGTGATGACGGTATAAAAAATCTGTACGGGTAAAAGCATCATTCGCATCACCAAAAACCATTTCGAGCAGTTGCTTTTTTCCAGCCTCTGTAACATATTCTGAAGGCACCAGTAATGCTTCGGGGTAAGCGTATAAAACGGTAATGTTACTGAAACTTTCCTGCAGAATTCCTTCTGTTGCTGCCAGTTGCTTCAATGCATTGGCGGCTTTGTCTGCACTGGTATCAATGGTGAAATGCTGGCTGTGCAGGGCTACGCAGGTATTATTGCTGTCGGTGATGAGGTAAGCAATGCCGTACTGACTTATTTCTATCAGCAACCGGGCACCTGCATTCACTGTTTCGGAAGACTGTATTTTAAAACTTGCGTTCAATGGTTGTGTTTGGCAGTTTAAAAAAGATATTTTTGCAAACTTATGGAAAGTGGAGCAGCAATAAAAGATTTAAAAGTACAGGTAACCAACCGGCAGATACTTGCTATTGCAATGCCGATCACTTTTGCCATACTGATACCACAGTTGAATATGCTTACCAACAGCATCTTCCTGGGACACAACGATATCAAATCATTGGGCAATGCCGGCATCACCGGCGTGTTTTATCTCATTTTTGCGGTGGCGGGTCATGGGCTTAACAATGCCATGCAATCTGTCTTTTCGAGGTATGCAGGCAGCGATGATACCAGTGCTTTTAAAACGGTATTGTCGCAGGGCATCCGCATCAGCCTTCAACTGGCTGCAGCAGGCGTACTGCTTACCTGGTTCGTGGCGCCCTTCATTTTTCAACAGGTGGCTGACCCTACGGCCTATCCGCAGGAAATGAGTTTTTTAAGGATCCGCATCTGGGGGCTTCCATTTTTATACCTGTTCCAGATGGGCAATGCATTTTTGGTGGCATCGCTTAACAGCCGTTGGCTGATCGTTGGTTTTGTTGTAGAGGCCTGTACCAATATACTCTTCGATTACCTGCTCATCTTTGGTAAATGGGGATTTCCGCAGATGGGTTTCAATGGTGCTGCTGTAGCTTCGGTGATCGCAGAAGCGGCAGGCTTTGTTACCGTATTTGCAGTACTGTCAAAAACAGGGTTGAAAAAACAGTACGGCCTGCTGCAGCATTTTCAATTTGACAAGATCAAGAGCAGGCAGATCGTTAAAATAGCAACGCCCCTGATACTACAGTATGTGATCAGCGTTACCACCTGGCTGGCGTTTTTTATTTTAATAGAATCGAGGCATGATGAAAATGCAAAAGCCATCAGCAATACCATGCGGAATGTATTTGGACTTACCGGCGTGTTTGTATGGGCATTTGCCGGCACCAGCAATGCCATGATAAGTAACCTGATGGGCCAGCGGCGGGAAGATAAAGTGATGGAAGCATTGACAAAGATCATGCTGTGGAGCATTGGGTTTTGTTGTGTGATGTGCCTGCTGGTAAACATCTTCCCGGTACAGTTTTTTAAATTGTTTGGCCAGGGACCCGAATTTGTGGCGCAGGGAATCCCCGTGCTCCGGGTTGTTACCGGCGGATTGCTGATCATGAGCATTGCCAATATCTGGCTCAACGGTGTAACCGGCACCGGTAAAACAAGGGTTAATTTGGGTATTGAGATCATTGCCATTGTGATCTATTTTTTATACACCTGGTATTTTATGAAAACAAACTACATCTCACTGGCATGGGCCTGGAGCAACGAGTTGATCTACTGGAGTACGATTTTTGTGTTGTCTTTTGCTTTTTTAAAAAGCGGGATGTGGAAGACCAGGTAGTAACGGTAACGGGTATCTTGATTATCAAAAGAACAGTAATATTTTTAAAATTGCATAGTTAATTCCAACGGATGCCGGCAACAGGTACTTATAAAATAATTTTTATCACAGGTGTTTCCGGCTCCGGTAAAACCACCATCGGCCAGTTACTGGCTCAAAAAACGGGCTATGCATTTTATGATGCAGATGATTTTCATCCGCAACAGAATATCGACAAGATGAAAGCAGGGCAGCCGCTAACCGACGCAGACCGCCAACCCTGGCTTGACAAGATGCATGATTTTGCCGAAGAGGCCGTCACAAAAAATAATATCATCCTGGCTTGCTCGGCGTTAAAAGCGGCCTATAGAAAAAGTTTGAGCAGGGGCATTGAAACCCATTGCCGCTGGGTGCTGTTAAATGGCAGTTACCAAACTATCCTGCAGCGGCTGCAGCAACGACAGCAACATTATATGCCGGCATCTTTGCTGCAGTCGCAATTTGATGCACTGGAAGCACCTGGCAGGGATACCATTGCAATAGATGTTTGCATGGCTCCCGGCGCAATTGTTGACAAGATCATTTCGGCGATCGGGTGATCAGGCGAGTGGAATTTCAACGTGCAACGCAAAGCCTTTCCCTGGTTTTGTATTGATCTTTAATTTGCCATTGAGCACGCTTACACGGCTCATCATATTTTGTAGCCCGATGCCATCTGTTTTTTTGCCTGTCTTCATCCCCTGCCCATCGTCTTTTATCTGCAGCATGAGCAAATTTCCGGATGTTGATAATTTGAATTCAACCTGGCGGGCCTGGGCATATTTAACTATGTTGGTACACTGCTCCTGCACCACCCTGTAAATGGCCAGTTTTTGATCAGCATGAACAAGATGTTCATCAAATTTTTCGTGATCAATGGTTGTTTCGAGACCGGCATTTTGCAGCATATTGGTACACAACCGGTCTATCTGGTTGATCAAACTTTCAGAAACCTGGTTGGGTGATACCAGCTCATGTGCGATCTTCCGGTTCTCTTTAATGGCAAGGTTAATGTGTTCAATGCAAAGTGGCAGGTATTGGTCCAGTCTTTCCGGCTTGGTTCTTAACATACCCAGCAGCAGGTTTACTCCTGCCAGAATCTGGTTCATATTGTCGTGCAGTTCCCTGCCAATGGCGTTCCGTTCTTTCTCCTGCCCCAGTATCATTGCCTGTGTAATATTTTTCTGTTCTTCAATTTTACTTTCCATCCTTTCCGCTTCCAGTTTGCGCAATTCAGAAATATCTACATGCATCACTACCGCACCCTGTTCCCGCCCTGCGATCGGCGTTACTACCATGCGAAACCATCTTTTTTCTTCCGGCGAGTGACAGGGATATTCGTATTCAAATGCCTTTATTTTTTTGTTGAGCACTTTTCTGATGCCGGTTGCTACTTTTTTTCCATCACCTTCATCCTCTCCAAAAGAGGTATCGGCAATTTCTATGTAGTTGTCGCCAACGGCATAATGAGGGCTCTGGAAACCGTTCTTATCAGCAAAACTTTTCCAGGCTTCATTTACGTCTACAATAACACCTTTTTCATCAAGCAGCGCAATATTTGCAGGCAGTGTATTAATAATGGTCGACATCCTGCGGGCCAGCACCTGTTTTTCGGCGTAGCTTCTTTTTAATTCTTCTTCTGCTTTTTTCCGGTCGGTGATATTCCGGGAAAAGCAGGCCGTACCAATGACAGAACTGCCTTCGTAAATCGGATAAAATGATACTTCTGACCAAAGACCAATGGGTGTATTGGAGAACAACACTTCTGTAAAAGTTTCACCCGCCAGCGCACGCTGATAAAACTCTTTATAACGGGTTAATTCAAATGGGCCAAAAGCATCAATGAGTATGCTTGATCCTTTTAAAACAGTTATGCCACTCAGAAGTTTTACCGTCTTTTTAAAGGCCAGGTTGGAAGTAATAAGATTAAAATCTTTGTCAATACTCCAGATCAGGTCATGTGTATTATTGATCAGTGCATCAAGGTTGTTGTGGGTAAATTCCTTTTCCTGTTCTGCGATCTTCTTATCCGTGATATCACGACCGGTGATACAGAAACCATCGATCTTTTTATCTTTTACGACCGGGTTAAGCGAAAAGTTGATCCAGCGGAATGAGCCATTGCCCATATTGAAAGCACGGTCGTACTGGATCGTATTACCCTTTAGTACATTGATCATTACTTTTTTGAAAAAATCCTTCCGGTCGTGGTCAACAAATTCAAAGATGTTTTTGCCTGCTTTCATTTCTACTTCCGAATTCACAAAAATGCTCTCCTTCGTTTTCCCATTGAAGGCTTTAACCGTTCCATCCCGGTCTACCAGGACAAATCCCTCGGAAGTATTGTCAAAAATAGCTTTGAGGTTGATCTCTGACTGGATGATCTTTTGCTCCGCTGCTTTTCGTTCCGAAATATCCCTTGCAATTTTAGAAGCGCCTATTACTAAGCCTTTGCTGTTTCGTACAGGGGATACTGTTAGTGAAACAAATACCCGGCTGCCATCTTTTTTAACACGAACCGTTTCATAATGCTGCACATAATCACCCTGTGATATTTTTTTGAGGATGGCGGTTTCTTCGCCGCTGAGGTCAGCAGGTACGAGTGCCGAAATATTATTACCCACCATTTCTTTTTCAGTGTAGCCAAAAAGCGCTTCTGCACCACGATTCCAGCTCGTGATCACACCATCCAGGTTTTTACTGATGATCGCATCATCTGATGAATTAACAATGGAAGCAAACAATGCCTGCTGGGCCTGTGCTTTTCGTCTTTCTGTAATATCTCTGCCAACAGCCATCAGCCTGCCATCAGGCATTATCTTGGTGGCTATTTCCATATCAACAGAAGTGCCGTCTTTTCTTTTAAGCCTGCGGTGATCCAGTGTGGGGTGACCACTGTACAGCAATTCAAATTTTAATGGCCGGGCTTCTAGTTCATCTTTAAAAAAGAGTTTGGTTACATTAAAGCTTTTTAATTCTTCTGATGAGTAACCGGTGTAGGTGCAGGCACTAAGGTTACAATCGAGTATGGTGCCATCGGATGCGTAAATGATAATGCCATCAAAGGCCTGCTCTACCAGCGTGCGGTATTTTTCTTCGCTTTCCTTTATAAGTGCATCCGCTTTTTTTTGCTTGGTTACATCCCGGAAGAAGATCGATATCCCTTCGGCAGAAGGATAAAAATGGTTTTCCAGCCATATATTACTGGCTGTGTAGTAATTTTCAACAAAAGTGTACTGCTGTGTTCTGAGCGCTTCGTAAAAGGCATTGTAAAAAGGCATTTCTACTGATTCAGGAAACAGCGTCCATACATTTTTTCCAATCATTTCCTCTTCGCTTAAATTGAAAATTGCAGCTGCGCTCTTATTAACGTAGGTATAAATGCCGTTTTTGTCGAGGGCAGCAAAGGCATCAGATACCCTTTCCATCATGGTACGGTATTTCTCCTCGCTTTCCTGTATTAATATTTCTGCTTTTTTTCGTTTTGTAATATCCCTTGAGATGCCGAATGTTCCGGTAATATCGCCCTGCTGGTTGCGTAAGGGCATTTTGGTAGAAACCGCATAAGTAACAGACCCTCCCGGCCATACCTCTTTTTCTTCCCTGGTTATTGACTGACCCGTTTGCATTATTTCGATTTCATCACTGAGGGCTGAGTCTGCATGATTTTTTGGAAAAAAATCATAGTCTGTTTTGCCTAAAGCCATCAATGGATCCTTGAGGCCAAGCCATGCTGCCTGTGACTTACTGATTCGTAAAAAGCGGCTTTCATGGTCTTTAAAATAAATAGCATCCGGCAGGTTATTCATCAGCGTTTGCATCAGGTACTGTTCATAAAGCAGGGCCTCCTGCATTTGCTTGTGTTCTGTAAAATCAAGCATTACACCTTCTATCAGTTCTTCGCCGGTAACAGCATCCGTAAGCAAAGAAATATTTTCAAGCACATTAACTGCATGGCCATCTTTATGTTTAAGTACAGATTCATAATTGGATACCTGTTTTTTATTGCGTAGGTTATTGATAAATTGATCCCGGTCTTTGCTATCAAAATAAAGTGAGAAAGCACTTACCTGTTCCAGTTCAGCGTGCGAACTGTAACCGAGCATGGCAGCAAAGGCATCGTTGCAATTGATGATGGTTCCGGCAACCGTTGTTAGATATACACCTGCAAGATTTCGTTCAAAAAGCATCCTGTACTTTTCCTCGCTTTGCACCAGTTTTTCCAGCGCTATGGATTTTTCTTTTTCAGCCCTGCGTTTTCTAAGCGCCGTATCAATGGCAGAGGTCAATCTTCCCAACCTGTCTTTAAGGATATAATCATCAGCACCACGCTTTATCATATCTACCGCAAATTCTTCCGACATAGTACCGGTAACCAATATGAATGGCACTTTCAGCATAAAATGATTGGCAATATTCAATGCTTCCGCTGCATCAAACTGTGGCAGCGAATTATCGGCCAGTATCACATCGGGCATAAATTCTTCAAGTGCATCAATGTATTCTTCCCGGGTCATGCAAAGCCTGTAATTGTAATGCAGCTGCTCTTTTTTAAGCAGGCGTTTTACAATTTCAGCATCCGTTTCACTGTCTTCCAGGTGTAGTATTTTTAAGGGCTCCATCGGCTTGAGGTTAAAAAGATGAGATTAGACTGGTGGCTGATTCAGCAAGAGCCAGTAAAACCCAAGGTTTTTAATGGCTTCCGCAAACTTTTCGAAGTTTACCGGTTTAAGGATATAGCTGTTGGCGCCCAAATCATAACAGGCCTGTATATCCGGGTCTTCCCGGGAAGAAGTAAGTATCACCACCGGCGTTGATTTGGTTTCTTCGTTTCCTTTAATGGCTTTCAAAACTTCGATGCCATTTATCTTCGGCATTTTAATATCCAGCAACACCAGTTTAGGAGGAAGTGCAGCATTCCTGCGGCTGGCAAATTTGCCGGTGGCGAAAATAAAATCCAGCGCCTCTTCTCCATCGGTTGCATGATAAAGATGATTGGCCAGGTTATGCTTTTGCAATTCCCGGATAGTGAGTTCTGCGTCGTGCAGGTTATCTTCCACCAATAACAGGTCAATTGAATTGTGATCCATAATATGATAGGTTTTTATTATTATTAAATAGACTCAATCTGCTTGTTTGGTAAACTAAAATAAAAACTGGCGCCGGCTCCTTTAACTGCCGATGCCCATACCCTGCCGCCATGTTTCGAAATGATCTTTTCTAAAATGGCCAGGCCAATACCGGTGCCTTCAAATTCCGTTGTAGAATGCAGGCGTTGAAAAACCTTGAATAACTTGTCTGCATATTTTTCATCAAAACCTACCCCATTGTCTTTTATAAAAAATATTACTTCAGTTTCGGCCTCATAAGAGCCGATTTCAATGCGCTGGAACTGTTGGCCGGAGGAGTACTTTACCGCATTTGAAATAAGATTTACCCAAACCTGCCTGAGCGTGTTATAGTCCCCGAAGGCTTTATCCAAAGTTGGGATCACCCATTCTGCCTGTTTGTTCTTATGGTCAAGTGAAAGGATCGCCTGTTTCACCAGTTCATTGCTGTCGATCATCATCTTCTCGATCTCCTGCTGGCCGATCCTTGAAAACGCCAGCAGGTCATCAATCAGGTTGCCCATTTTAAGGGTATTGCTTTTGATCACATCTGTAATGCGTTTTGCTTCAGCATCCAGCTTGCTGCTGTATTCTTCTTCCAGGATATTTGTAAAGCCGATGATGCCCCTGAGCGGTGCCCTGAGGTCATGACTAACGGAATAAGAAAAAGCTTCCATCTCCTGGTTGCTTTTTTTAAGCTGTTCCGTGCGGACGGCAATTTTTTCTTCGAGTTCCTGGTTGAGATGCTTCATTCTTTCTTCCACTTCTTTGCGGTCGGTAACGTCGATATGAAAACCATCCCATACGATCTGTCCATTCTCCTGCAGCCTTGGCGTGGAAACAATGTTGAGCCAGCGGATCTCGTTTTTATGGGTGCGGCAACGAACTTCTGTATTAAATATACCCATTTTTCTGCTCGCTTCCAATTCAGCCAGGATGAATTGTTCCCGGTCTTCTTCCAGGATCATTGTGTACAATACAGATGGGTCGGCCATCACTTCCTCCGGGGTTTTACCGGTTAGATTTTTCACGCCATCGCTTACGTAAGTGAACCGGCGTTTTCCGTCTATATCTCCAATGAGCTGGTAGATCATCACGCCGGTCAAATTATCTCCCAGGGTTTTTAACTGGGCACGCTGGTCGTTTAACTTCGCCTCGGATTCTTTTCTTTCAGTAATGTCTACTGATAAAATGAATAAGCCTTCGGGGATGGGTTGAAAACTTAATTCAAACCAGCCGATTGATCCATCTGGAAAAATAAATTCATTTTCTAAATGAAGGGGCTGTCTTTCGTGAAGGCAATACTGGTAAGATCTAAAAACGGATGTTTGTTCTATACCTGGAAATTTGTCCGGTAATGTGTACCCGATCAACTCTGTTTTAGGATATCTTGCCTGTTTGGCCATGGCATCATTTACGTACACATAACGAAGGTCAAAATCCAGTATCTGTACACCTTCGAGCATATTGTCGAGGGTATGCCGGTAACGTTCTTCGCTGGCACTGATCTTTTCTTCAGCCAATTTTTGTTCCGTTACATCCCTGAAATTGAACACAAAGGCTTTAATAGTTTCGTCCTGGAGAAGATTTTTGATGGAGCCTTCCATCCAGATATAATGTCCTTTTTTGTGCAGGATGCGTACGGTAGTATTAATCGAACTACCCGGGGTGGAAAAGATGGATCGTATATTTTTTTCATGTGTGATCAGGTCGTCCGGGTGAACCGTTTTTAGCATGCTCATTTCTTTAACATCATCATCCGTCCAGCCAGTGATCCTGGTGGAAGATGGGCTGCGATAGAGCACTTTAAAAGATGCGTCAAGCAGTGAGATCATGTCGTTGTTGTTTTCGATCAGTGCCCGGAAGCGTTCCTCATTTGCGTGCAATTTTTGCTCGGCTGCTTTTCTTGCAGTGATATCCCTGAAGTTAAAAACGATCGCATTGATGCCGGGCTCTTCCAGCCGGTTTACGAGTGAACCTTCTACCCATAAATAATGGCCGTCTTTGTGTTTGTTTCGGAAGCTTGTATAAAAAGATTTACCTGGACTAACCATTAATTCTTCGATGATGCCCCTGGCCATTTGCTGGTCGTCGGGGTGAATGTTCACTGTTGCATTGCGGCCTTTCATCGAGTCATTGCTCCACCCCATGATCCTTTCTGCTGAGGGGCTTCGGTAGATAAGATTAAAAGATCTGTCCATCAGGGAGATGATGTCGTAGTTGTTTTCTATCAGTGCCCGGAAGCGTTGTTCACTGGCCGCCAGTCTTTCATTTGCTTTCACTTTTTCTGTAACGTCATTTGCCAGTACAAGGCGTGCCTTGCTGCCCTCAAAAAAAATATGGTGTACAATCACTTCTACCTGGATGATACTGCCATCTTTTTTTTGGTGTTGCCATACCCGGTTGTGGTAATTTGTTTCATCGTTTTCCTGCGTATGAACATATTCCACAAACGGCACCTTTTCATCGTCCGGGCGTATATCCGTTGCCGTCATGCCCAGGAATTCCTCCCGGCTGTAGCCGTATCTTTCTACCGCTATTTTATTTACATCGAGGAATTTGAGGGTATCCATGTCTGTGATCCACATCGGCATGGGATTGTTTTCGAAGAGATGGCGGTATTTTTTTTCGCTTTTCAGAATTTCAGCAGTGCGCTCTTTTACCTTTTGCTCCAGCTCTTCATTTGCCTGTATCAATCTGGCCTCTAATTGTTTTTCGGTGCTGATATCTTTCACCACAAACACTTCCGACAATTTTTTACCATGCTCATTTTTTATCACATTGGCAGTAACACTTCCCCAAAAACCGGTGCCGTTTTTATGAAAGAAAAGCTTTTCTGCTTTCCAGTTTCCCTTACCTGCCAATTCGGCTGCAACTTCGATCATTTCTTCCGGCGTGAAGCGGATGATACCAAGATCAATTGCCTTTCGACCCAAGGCCTCTTCTTTAGAGTATCCAAAAAGATGTTCAGCTCCCTTATTCCAGCTTACAAGGCAATTGTCGCTATTTCTCGACATGATAGCTTCCGAGGACTGCTCTGTAATTTGTGCCAGGTAATCAACCTGCTCCCTTAGTTTTTTTTGTTCAGTGATATCAAAGTTTACCGCCACATAACCGGTGAGTTCCCCTGCCGGGCTTTTTATTGAAGTAGTGGATAACTTTACAAAAATATCGTCACCTGCTTTTGTTTTCCTTTTCAGATCAACGGTATAATGATTTTCCCCGGCAATTTTTCTGGAAAGTGCTTCAATTTCCTTCGCATCCATGTCGGTCTGTAAAAGATCATGCGATACTTTTCCGAGCGCCTCTTCTTTTGAGTAACCGTACATTTTTTCCGCTCCCCTGTTCCAGCTTGTGATCCTTCTTTCTGCGTCAACTGTAAAAATGGCATCGTTAGCCTGGTCGATCTGTTTTGAAAGTAATTCCAGTTTCTCCTGCTGCTGTTTTCGTTCGGTAAGGTCTTTGATGGAAGCTGATACAAGAATTTCTTCATCTGAATTTACCAGGGATAAGTTTATTTCAACAGGGAACCGCTCCCCGTTTTTCCTGGTGGCGGTAAAGGTTTCGCCACTATTCATTTCTTTTAAGCCGGCAGCATCTTCAAAACTGCTGCGACGGTGCTGGTGCATTTTTTTTAGTTCATCCGGCAGCAGTATCTCTACCGGTTTGTCAATGAGTTCTTCTTTGCTGTAACCAAAGAGCAGGCAGGCCCGCTTATTTGCAATTTTCATATCACCATCATCACCCATAATGATGGTTGCCTCTGTCGCTGATTCCAGGTAATCGTAAAATTTTTGTTCAGCTATTTTGTGCTTCGTTACATCTTCTACCTGGTGTATGATAAACAGGAGTTGCTGATCACTGTTGAAAACGGGCTTGTTGAAAGGGCGCCAATAACGCTCTGCCGGAAGACCATCCGGCCCGGGCAGACTGTATCTTTGCACAGCCATTGTTTGTGACCTGCCATTTTTAATTACATAGTTAAGTGAAGCCCTGAGGTTGTGCATGCAGTTACTTTCATCATCGCTTCTATCTTCAGCATTATCGGGAAATACTTCAAAAATATTCCGGCTGATCAGTTGCTCCCTGTTGGTTCCGGTAGCACACAGGTAGGCGTCAGTTACAGCAGCTATGGTAAAGTCTGGCTCCAGCACCAGGTAAAGTCCGGGTGCTGATTCAAATAAAAGCCTCGCTTCCTCTGTGAATAAAGAACTCATACCGGGTTAAAATTACAATGATGAATTTAATGTTTTAATCCTGAATTGTGAAACAAAAAAGCAAGCATTCAAAAGTTCTGAATTTGATCTGTAAAACCCGTTTTGTGATTTAGTTCAAAGAAAAACACATATTAATTCCTGACTAAAAATAGGATTTTAAATGCGGAGTGAAACTGATATGATTCAGTTTTGTTATTGATTTTATCAAGTATTGTTGCCATGTTTTATTATACTGCAATTTTTGGTTGTATCAAAGTAAAACCAATGACTGCAGAAACGTAAAAAATGCGCTAACCTTAAATTTTGGTAATCTTCTGAAAAATAATTTCAAGCAAACAGCGCCCTGCAGTCTATCAGAAATGAACAGGCTTTTTACAAAAAAAAGCCTGCGTAATTCACTACCTGTTAAACGCATGGGATTGCCGGCGGTTTTGCAGCTCCCCTGGCGAGGATCAAAAAGAAATCATAACTCTTATTGATGAATGTCTTTTTACGTTAGCAATGCCGGCAATGTCGTGTACAGATCATTATGCCATGTAAAGTCTGCAACGATGATAATACACATCGGTGCCAATGATAAAGATCATGCCTGTGGCAAACTTTCGTTCTTAGTTTTATCATGAAAATCCCACGGGGATTTTGACTTAACACTAAAATACGATACAATGATAAAGATTAGTAAAGTGCTTGCAGCAGTTATGGTGATCGCTACAGCGCTGGCATTTGACCTGCAGCCCGACCCCTGGAAGGTTCCTGAAAAATATGAAAAGATGAAGAATCCGGTGGCAACCGATGCATCTTCGGTTAAAGCAGGCAGGGAATTGTACGACTCTTATTGCCGCAGTTGCCATGGTATTGATGGCAAGGGTACCGGTCGGCGGGCAGAACACCTGACCATTCCACCTTCTGATTTTACTTCGGCAGGTTTCCAGCAACAAAGCGATGGCTCCCTGTTGTACAAAATCTATTTTGGACATAAGGATATGCCGGGTTTTAAAAAAAGGATTCCCGGAAACCAGGATGTGATCGAAGGTACATTTGGCAAAACCAGGAGCCCGGGCGACCTGATCAATTACCTGCGCACTTTTGCGAAGAAATAAGTGATTCCCGGCCCTCCGCAGAATTGGTTCTGCATTGTTGTAAGGCAGGCAATTTTCTTTGTGATACACTATGATTCACAAGAACCGTTTATTACTTTTACAAAGAAAATCTCCTGCGTTGGATCCAACTATTTCATGAAAGGCCTTACCAATGCCAATCTCCTATTTTTCTTTTTCAATTAAAAAATGGTTTATATGAAAAGAATTTTATTGATGGCAGGCATTTTTATTGTTACAATGAATGTGGCAGAGGCCCAGGTTACACAGATCAATTCCAATAAAGACCTGCAGGTAACGTTTCCGCTCAGCAGTCAAAAAACGATCGTGGTATCGGGTATCGACAGCACGATATGGGTAACAGATGGAACCCTGGCGGGTACGGTTCAGATCTCGACCAGCATAAAATTTGAAGAAGCTGCCGGCCTGTTTTCCGGTAAGCTGATCTTCCGGGGAAGCACGGCAGCGCTGGGTGCCGAACTGTACAGTACCGATGGCACAACAGTGGGTACTGTGCTAATAAAAGACATCAACAGCACACCCGGAATTGGATCTGACCCTGCGGATTTTGCATTGATGAACGGCACCGTTTACTTTAGTGCCGCTACGCTTACACAGGGCAGGGAGTTATGGCGAACCGATGGCACTGGTGCAGGAACCACCATTGTAAAAGACATTGCCGCAGGAGTAGAAAGCAGCAACCAGGCCGATAATTACAATATATTCAGTAACGGAACCTACCTTTTATTTGCTGCCAATACCGCAGCCGAAGGCCTGGAATTGTGGAAGTCTGACGGAACTGCTGCCGGCACCGTATTACTAAAGAACATCAATACAGGAGCTGATTCCTCAAGTCCGAAAACATTTTTTGGCCTTAATAATATCGTGTTGTTCATTGCCAGCGATGCTACTCATGGAGAAGAGATATGGAAAACAGATGGCACTGCCGCCGGCACCGTGCTGGTGAAAGACATCAATGCCGGACCAGCCAGCGCCACTTCGATAGAAATAGTGCCGGGTTTTAGTTTCCCGGTGACCAATGGTTTTCACACCTTCAATAACAAAGCCTATTTTATTGCCAATGATGGTACCAGCGCCGGTGAATTGTGGACGACTGATGGCAGTTTGGCCAATACCACCCTCGTAAAAAATATTGTACAAACAGGCTTTAGTCCGGCACTTATTCTCATCACCAATGCGGTTGACCTGCCAACCAAATTTATGTTTGCGGTTTCTGATGGCGCTACGAGTTCATCGCTCTGGCAATCCGATGGTACACCCGGCGGTACTACCCTGTTCAAATCTTTTTCTTTTGCTAACAATGATTTTCCGGCCATCATGTACAATTATCAATATGATGTTAATACCGGCACCATCAGCACCCCCCTGTTCCAGGGCAATAAATTCTTTTTTGTTGCTTCCACCGATGCCGAAGGCCGTGAGTTGTGGATATCAGACGGTACGCTGGCCAATACAAAAATCGTGAAAGACATTAACCCCGGCGCAGGTAATGGTGCATTGTTTACACTGGGTGCTTTCACTGCCACCAACCTGTATTTTGTTGCCAACGATGGCATAAAGGGAAATGAGTTATGGAAAACGGATGGTACTACCGTGGGTACAACACTGGAAGCAGACATCAATACCGGCGCAGGTGATTCTGATCCGGAGTTAACATTTTTTGGTGTAAACAGTAAGATACTTTTTAGTGCGAATAACGGGGACAATCCGGCGGGCGACTTATATGTTTTGGGCGGCACCGCAGCAGTTACAGATCCTTGTCCCGGTGGTACCATTCACATCACGTCCAGCATTACCGGGGCTGCTTATCAATGGCAGGTAAATACCGGCGGCGGATTCAGCAATATTACCAATAACAGTACGTATGCAAATGCCACTACGGCCACCCTGCAGATCAGTAATGCAGCTTCTTCCATGTATGGCTACCAGTACCGCTGCAATGTAAGCGGTAATTTCAGCACGGTAACTACCCTCAAATTTGTAAACTACTGGACCGGTACTGCCAATACGTTATGGAACAATGCGGCCAACTGGAGTTGCAATGTAGTGCCGGACGCTAATACAGATGTGGTGATCAATACTGGTACGGCTGTGCTGAATGTGAATGGAAGTTGCAGAAGCCTGTCTGTTAGCACGGGCGCACATTTTACGGCCAACACCGGTTTTACGCTGCAGGTAGCGCATTGATGAATTATTGGAAGATATAGGGCTGGATCAACGCAACAGTCTGCAACATTGAAGGCATCAATATGTTTCAGTGCTGTGCATACTGATCTTGTATCCAACTTGCCGGGTATAGGTATCAGTACAACTTTGATCCAGCCTCTTTTGCTTTCAGGCTCATCATTCAACAAACTTGCGGCTCTTTGCAAGTATCAAAAAAACGATGGCCGTTACAAACCCCATCATGATAAAACCTATTACCCACAGCGCTTTTTCTCCATCGGTCACTGTTTTATTTTTAATCACCCACACAATTCCCAATACCCTTGTACAAAGACTGCAGGCGGCGGTAACAATAAATGAAATGATCAGTTCCGGTGTAAATATCATTGCCATGAACTGGAAGGGACTGTTGTAAGAATGCTCAGAAAGTTCTTCTGCATGCATGGCGAATCCAAAAAATGCTTTAAGGTAAAATACCATAAACACAACGAAGGCAGCTACTGATACAATGAACAGCAGTAGAAAGCAATTATACTTTGACATGGATTTTATTTTAAAAGTACAATATTGTTTCCAGGCTTTTTTGTGCCTGATTTTTCATTTGGATAATGGTTTATAATTCTATTCCCGTAACACTAAAATGATCATCGCAGTGATGGGTACCACAGGTTTTTGACCGCCTTCTTCAAATCGCCTGAAAGAATTACCTTCGCCGAAATTTTACAATATGAACCTTGAGAAAAACCTGCTGGCAAGAAGTGAGAACAAATGTGAACTGTGTACCGCTGAAACCGGCGTAAAAATTTTCGAAGTATTGCCACAGGATAGAAGTACGGAAGACAACAATATCATGATCTGCGATACCTGCAGGGCGCAGATCGAAAAGAAGGCGGAGTTGAACAGCGCTCACTGGAATTGCTTGACCACCAGTATGTGGAGTGAAGTGCCGGGTGTGCAGGTGGTGGCCTGGCGCATGCTGCAGCGACTTAAGAACGAAAGCTGGGCGGCGGATAATCTTGATATGCTTTACCTGGATGATGAACGCCTGGCCTGGGCAAAAGCACTGGGCGACCAGGATAGTGATGGCACGGTTGACCTGCACAAAGACTGTAATGGGCAGGTATTACAAACCGGCGATACCGTGGTACTTACCAAATCGCTTGATGTGAAAGGCTCTACCCTCAATGCAAAAATGGGAACGGTGGTAAAGAATATACGGGTGGTACCGGAAAATACAGAACAGGTAGAAGGCAAGATCGAAGGACAGGTAATTGTGATACTGACAAAGTATGTAAGAAAACAAAGCAGTTAATTTTAAATACCGTTGTATGGCCGGCCTTGAAAAAAGAAAGGATTATATTTCCTGGGATGAATATTTTATGGGCGTGGCGTTGCTGAGTGCACGCCGGAGCAAGGACCCCAACACGCAGGTGGGCGCCTGCATTGTGAACGAAAAAAATAAGATCGTAGGTGCCGGTTATAATGGTTTACCCATTGGATGTGATGATGATGATTTTCCATGGGAAAAGCAGGGCGGTTTTCTCGAAACAAAATACCCCTTTGTGTGCCATGCAGAGCTCAACGCCATACTCAACAATATCGGGATGGATCTAAAAGGCTGCAAGATCTATACAGCCCTTTTCCCCTGCAACGAATGCACCAAGGCGATCATCCAGTCGGGCATCCGGGAAGTGATCTACCTGTCTGACAAATATGCCGGAACAGATATCTTTAAAGCCTCCAGGATCATGCTGGACAAAGCAGGCGTTACCTGCAGAAAGGTAAATGCAACCATTAACAGCCTGTTGTTGTCATTTAACGAAGCAGATGTATAACGCAACGAACAAAAACGTATTTTAAACTGTTCTCATTCTCTATGAATTCAACATATACTCTTATTATTGCAGTGATCTTATGTTTTACTACTGCAACCGCTTTTTCCCAAAACGACTGGGCCCTCAAGACTGATAAAGAAGGGATAAAAGTGTACACAAAAAATCTCGACAACTCTCCTTATAAAGCTGTTAAAACGACCTGTACCGTTGATGCTTCGCTGAGCAGGCTCACGGCAGTATTGCTGGATATCAACGCTACCAAGGACTGGGTGTATGCCACCAAAACCTGTACGGTATTGAAACAACCCTCTCCTTCTGAATTATACTATCATTCTGAACTGGCTATACCATGGCCCGTTAGCAACCGTGATTTTATCGTAAGGCTGCTGGTATCGCAGGATGCGGCTACTAAAACGGTAACAGTTTTAGGTGAAAACCAGCCCAACTATTTACCGGAAAACAAAAACGTGGTAAGGATTCAGCAATCCTACTCCCGCTGGCTCATTACCCCCCTCAGGAATGGGCAGGTGCAGATAGAATATGTGCTGCAGGTAGATCCGGGAGGCAGTGTGCCGGCATGGCTCATTAACATGTTTGCTACAAAGGGCCCTTTTGAATCTTTTCAAAAACTTCGTACGCAGGTAAAGAAAAGCATTTACGACAACGTGTATCTTCCTTTTATTAAAAACTAATTTCTCTCACCAACTCCGTATTGAATGCTTTGTTAACGGCATCCACTTAACAAGCAAACAACATACTGCAGCAGCTGCAGCAATTAATTTTACCAGGTCAACCTGCAATCATCCACGGGCTTATCGCCAATCCCGGGTACCAGGCATTGATGATGAATGCTGACATTGCGATCATCTAAAATTAGTTGTATGAAAAATCTATTGAGATTTTTAACCGTTATGTTTGCGGTGATCCCACTCTCGGTGTTGCTCTGCAACCTGATCGAAGCCTCGGATATACTGGATCTGCCGAAAGATAGTTTCCTTGCATTCGAGCATTTTACGATCGGGCTAAGCTGGCTGATCATTTTTGAGATCATCGCATTCTTACTGACGATCCTGCTTATAGTGGTAGAAAAGAAGAAAAAGCGCTCTTCAAAACATTTACTGTTTGCTTCGGTATTTTACCTCGTCAGCATATTGCTTTTTTTTATTTTCATCTTGCCGGTAAATATCTCTACAGAAGGCTGGACGGTGTTACCGCTTGAATGGTACGATCAGCGGCTGCACGTCGAATATGCCACTGCGATCCGGGCAGTATTCAGCTTTTCAGGTTTCAGCTTGATTGTATTGGCGCTGCTGGAAAACAGGAATTACTATCGTGTCTACGAATGAATCTTTACCAGAAAATAGTATAGAGCGCTGCCAGCATGCCACAGATAATAAATGAACCGATCACAAAGCCGGGAGATACTTTAAAGAGTTTGCTGTTGACTTCGATGCGATGTGTATCCTGCTCACTGGCGGGTTTTGAGAGGCTCATCGTTACCATCAGGATCACTATTGCA
>APMI01005026.1_pt1 | contig 21379 bp, 16 predicted proteins | sample 667938 | NCBI WGS metagenome assembly APMI01 (sample SAMN01084076, study PRJNA167559) | wastewater metagenome | biome: Wastewater | place: Denmark: Ejby Moelle, Odense | collected 2011-11-28
GGGCGCACCAGGTCGAGGGCGCGGCCGAAGAAGTAGTTGTGGATGCTGAAACGGGCATAGGCCCGGTTGCTCACGTCGGCGACCTTGTACTTGCCGAAGGGGACGTTGCCGATCACCAGGTCGAACCAGTGGTCGGGGAGTGCGGTTTTCTCGAAAGGGGAAATCCGCACATCCACGCCGCCGGGCGCGTAGAGCGCCTTGAGGATACGGCCCGAGACCCGGTCGATCTCGACCGCAGTGATGCTGCTGCGCTCGGCCAGATTCCGCGGCATGGCACCGATGAAATGGCCGATGCCGGCCGCAGGTTCCAGGATGCGTCCGCCGGTGAAGCCGAAGCGCTCCACCGCCTGCCATATCGCCTCGATCACGGAGACCTCGGTGTAGTGGCTATTGTTGACGGAGGCGCGCGCCGATTCGTAGTCCTCGGCACTGAGCATCGCCTGCAAGCGACGGGCACGTTCGACCCAGGTGCTGTCTGCGGCTTCGAGATTGAAGCTGGCGGGCAGGCCGCCCCAGCCGGTGTAGCGCCGAAGAACTTGGCGATCATCCGTACTGACCGGCCGGCCTTCGGCTTCGATCTCCCGAAGGAGCGTGATCGCTGCGAAGTTGGCCTCGAACTTCGCGATCGGGCCGGTCAGGTGCTCCAGGTCGGCGCGGGTCAGTTGCGGCCAGAGGATGCGCGGGGCGGCCTCGGGCGCGGTGGCCACCACCCGCCAGTTGGCGCGGACAGAGACTACAGACTGCTCTTGCTCTACGTCGCTGAGGTTCTCGACGTGGATGACTTCGACAGGCTCGGCGGGCCCGCAAGAAACGGAAAGGCAAACCTGCTCTGCAGGGCGGGGCAGGGTCGGGGCCGCCGGGTCGAACCCGGGCAGCCACAGGGAAGGCGCGGTAGGACGGGCCATCGGTGTGTTCTCCAAGGAAAACGGGGAACACAACGCCCCATCGGGGAGGCGGGCTCCCCGGGTGGGATGGGCAAGAAAACGGTCGTGGACGACCGGTTGGCAAAGGCCAGACGTACGCGGCCGCGCCGGACTTCATGGCGAAGCCGACATATCGGGTACGAGGCGGCGAGCGCCAAGGGCTTGGAAACCAGCCGACGAGCGTCGGCTGGCGCAGGGCTCAGTTCAGCGTGGTGCGCGGAACCAGGGGCAGCCATCGAAAGCTGCCACGACAAAAATGCGGGTAACGACCGCAACGCCCAAGGCGACTCGGGAGCGCTCGAACGAGCGCGCGTTGGCCGAAGCCAGATGCCCTAACAGTGTGCCGTCCGGCGAGCGGCCGTGCGCACCGGTCGGCCATTCGCCTGCGATATCCCTGGTGGAGCAGGCGGATTGCGGGTGGCAATGGGTTGAGCGGCCATGAGCAACCAGCAGTTAGGGGTTTGATGCGCGTCCAATCGGGTGGAGTCCAACGATGCCGGCATTTGGTGCGGCACGCGGTCGAGGATCTGACTACCCGTCGCTTTCCCGTTCATTGATGGCGATGGGAACGCACGCTGAAGCGGTCTGTCGGTCGCCCGCGCTCGCCGTGGCCGCCTGCGTAGACCGCGTCGGTGGCGCGCTCAGGCGGACCATCGCCTTGCCTTGCTGCTTCGCATCGAGCAAGGCGGCATCGGCACGCTCCAACACCTGCCCCAGCGATTCAAAGGCATGAAGCTCGGCGACCCCGGCAGAGAACCGCAGTGGCACGGCGCCACCGGGCACTGACAGGGGTGATCCGGCGAGTGCCTGCTGCAGGCGTTCCAGCAGCAGGCACACATCGTCGCCGCTGCAGTTCATCAGGATCAGGGCGAACTCGTCGCCGCCCAGCCGCGCGATCGTGTCGGCGGGGCGGAGGTGCCGGCGCAGCGTGGCGGCGAAGTGAACCAGCGCGGCGTCGCCGACCGGATGGCCGTGCCGGTCGTTGATGGCCTTGAAACCATCCAGGTCGATCATCACGCAGCAGGCCGACATCGCCATCGGGCCGTTGCCCGCCCACCGGTCGCAGGCGCGCCGGAATCCGCGACGGTTCAGAAGCGGAGTGAGATCGTCCTGGTGGAGCAGGTGCTGCGCCTGTTCCAGCGCCCGCTCCAGGCCCGCGATGCGCTGCGTGACGGCCGAGCGCCGATGTCGCCGCTGGGAATTGGAATGCATGAAGGCTGTGCGGGGTGAGGAAGAGGGCCCCAGCGTAGTGGCCGGCGGCAGGGGCGCCCAGCAGGAACGGCTGGTTTGGCGCCACCATTTCGAGATCAGGCGCGACCCGCGCGAGCCGATGGATCGAGTCGAATGCCATTCGACTTACATTGGCTCTGCCGTCCGTGTTTGCGCATCACTTTTGGCAGCAACGCCCGGAGGCTTGAAGGGCGGGGTTCGGATGAGATTCTGGACTCATGGACATGTCCCTCGGCATGCCCCCTTCAACCGTTCAGGAGCCCTCCGCATGAAATTCACCAAAGCCGAAATCGATGCCATCATCGAAGCGTCGCCCCGTACCTTCGTCCCCTTCAACAAGCTGGCCCTCTCGCAGGACTATCAGGCGCGCGCCCGTGACACCCCGAAGCTGAGCATCGCCGAACTCGCGGCCTCGATCAAGGAAAGCGGCGTGTTGCAGAACCTCGTCGTCGTGCAGGGCGCACGCGGCCGCTACGAGGTCTGCGCGGGTGGTCGCCGGCTCGACGCGCTGACGCTGCTGGTGGGCAACGGTGACCTCGCCGACAACTACCCCGTGCCCGTGCTGATCGTGCCGGCCGACCGGGCGCTGATCGCCAGCCTGTCGGAGAACGTCTTCCACATCCCCATGCATCCCGCCGACGAGTTCGCGGCCTTCGCCAAGCTGATTGGGCAAGGCAAGTCGGTCGAGGACGTGGCGGCTGCCTTCGGCGTCACGCCGCTGGTGGTCAAGCGCCGCATGAAGCTCGCCACCGTCTCGCCCAAGCTGATGGCCCTTTTTCGCGAAGACCAGATCGGCTTGGACTGCCTGATGGTGCTGGCCGCGGTGGACGATCACCAGAAGCAGGAGCAGACCTGGGCCGCGCTGCCGTCGTGGAACCGCCGTCCCGACTACCTGCGCCAACTGCTGACTCAGGGCGAGATCGAGTCCGACCGCGATGCCGTCGCCAAGTACGTGACCCTCAAGGCCTATGAGAAGGCCGGCGGTGCCCTGCGGCGCGACCTGTTCAGCGACGACGACAAGAAGGTCTACCTGCTCGATGTGCCCCTGCTGGAAAAGTTGGCGACCGACAAACTGCAAAAGCGAGCCAAGCAGATCGCGGCCGAAGGCTGGAAATGGGTCGATGTCCGGGTCCGCTATGCCTTCGACGAGTACGTCAAGTACGGCGAACTGCGCAAGACGAAGCGTCAACCGGATGCCGAGGAGGCGGCTACCCTAGAGGGCCTGGATGGTCGCATCGCGGCGCTGCACGCGCAGATGGAAACGCTGGCCGACGAAGACGGCGACGAGGAGACCTTCTATCAGCTCGAAGGCGAAGCCGAAGGCCTGGAGGAACAACGCAAGGCGCTCGACGAAACGCTCAGCAAGTGGCCGGCCGACCTGATGGCCCAGGCCGGCTGCGTCGTTCATGTCGGCCACAACGGCGCCGTCGCGGTGAAGTACGGCCTGATCCGCCCCGAGGATCGCAGCGACATGGTCCAGGCCGCCCGCCAGGCCGCTGAAAACGGTACCGACGAACCTCTGGTGTCGCTGCCGTCGCCCAAGACCCGCCCGGTGCATTCCGAGAAGCTGGTGCGCTGTCTCACCGCCCACCGGGTCGCTGCCGTCCAGGCCGAACTGATCGATCGTCCCGACGTGGCGCTGGCCGCGATCACCGCGCATCTGGCGCAGAAGATTTTCCGGGGCAACGATCTCTACTATTGCCGCTCGGAGAACGTCTTCGCCATCAGCGCGACAGACAGCCAATCCGAACTGCGATCCGCCGCAGAGGACATGGAGGCCAGTGCCGCCTGGGCGAAGCTTCAGGCCGAGCGCACGGCCTGGGCCGAGCGGCTGCCCGAGAACCCGGAGGACATCTTCCCGTGGCTGCTCGCCCAGGAACAGGCGACGGTGCTGCGCCTGCTGACCTTCGTCGTTGCGGTCACCGTCACGGGCATCCATGGCACCGAACCCGAGCGCCAGAGCAACAATGCGCTGGCGCGGGCCTTGGGGCTGAACATGACCCAATGGTGGACGGCCACCGGTCCCTCGTACTTCAACCACGTTTCCAAGGCGCGCATCCTCGAGGTCGTCACCGAGGCCGTCGATGCCAATGCCGCCAGCCCGCTGGCTGCGCTCAAGAAGGATGCCGTGGTGACGGGGGCGGAACAGACGCTGGCGGGAACCGGCTGGTTGCCGGCAGTGTTGCGAGTTCAGCCTCTACCGACAGCAGGCGAGTGCTCAGAATCCTTGCAAGGCGAAGCAGAACCAGCAACGGCCGAGTAAGCCTCTGCAATGCAATACCGTTGAACCAATGCGGGAAAACACGAGGCGCAGGCGCGTTGCGCGAAACTCGACCGCCGCGGTGGGTGTCGGCAAGGAGGAAATCAAGGTCTGAGAGGTGGGGGGGCAGAGGGGTAGTCGAAGGTCCAGCCAGCTGGATTTGTGCCAATAGAGTGCATATAATGTGCGTAAGAGTTGCAGTGCAGTAACCTTGCCGGAGAGACGCCATGCCAATGACCGCTGCCTATGCCCCTGCCTTGACCCACGGCTTCGAAGGCTTCCTGGATTTCCTGCGTGACCAGGAAGCCGGACCGGCCGTGCTCTCACCGAAGCGATTCAGCGACGTGTTGAGCATCGACCTCCAGACGCTGGCCGGGCAGGCCCATGTTCACCGCAACACCTTGAGCCGGGCGCCCGCCTCGGAGAGCGTGCAGCGCTTCATGCGCGAGGCCCTGCGCGTGCTGCGTGCCGCCAACGACCTGACCGGCGATGTCGGCCGGGCCATCTTCTGGTATCGCAACGAACCCCTGCCGCCGTTCAATTACAAGACGGCTGAGCAACTGGTGTCGGAAGGGCGGGCCGAGGATGTGCTGCGCTACGTGGAGTCCCTCGAAGCGGGCGCGGCGGGATGAAGCTGATCCGGCTGGCTGGCGTCACCGCCTATCGCCTGCATGTGCCGAAGTGGGCGGTTGCGCCGACGAGCGGCGCCGGGGCGGCCAAACACGGCGGGCGAGCCAACCGGCCAGGAGTCGAGGCGCTCTATCTGGCCCTCGACACCGAAACGGCGGTGCGGGAATACCAGCAGGTATCGAGCTTGCTCCCGCCGGGAACCCTGACCAGTTACCAACTGACGGTCGAGCCGGTAGCGGACTTTACCGCCGGCTACGATGCCTCGGTGTGGCCACCGATCTGGGAGGACTTCTACTGCGACTGGCGAGCGATGTGGTTCAACCAGCGTATCGAGCCGCCGAGTTGGATCGCCGGGGACGCGGTGATCGCGGCGGGCGGCAAAGGGATTCTCTTTCCGTCGCAGGCGAGGGTGGGCGGTACCAATCTGGTCCTGTTCGTCAATGCGCTGACGGCGGCGGATTCGCTCCAGGTCTACGATCCCGGCCGGTCCTTGCCGCAAAACCAGGACTCCTGGGCAAGGTGATCGTCAGCCATCGCTTTGCACGCCGGAGAACGCTTGTCCGACGTGGCGGTACGACCGAATCCGCCCGCGGCAGGACGCCACGGGGGGACCGGTGACCACCGAGCGAGCCAATGCGGACTTGGGCCAGAAACGACACGGCCATATATGCGCCCTGACCGAGTGAAGAAACCCATGCAGGAATCCCCTCAGCAAGCGATAGAACGCTACCTTCGCAGCGGCGAGCACGATCCGCACTTCCGGCCATGGCCGGGGGGCGACTACGTTGCCCAGGCCCGGTACGGGAGTGTCGCGCTGCGCCACGCACTGATCTCGGCGGTACGCCATCGAACGGCGCACGCCGAACTCCCTGCAGCCCTGCCCGAACGGGATGTCGTTGCCTTCACCCGCGGCAAAGTGGGCCCCATGGTGCGGGGATTGTTCCCGGTCCACGAACAGGACTCCGTCCTCGACGTGCTCGGACGCTCGGTCGTCTTTCTCACGCCGGCCACCATCGACGCGGTGCTCGAGCAGACGCCATGGCTCAGTACCGCCTGGGATCTGGCGAACCTCTATCTCGCCGGCGTCGGCACGGAACTCCTGGCTGACGATGCGCCCAACCTTCTCGGCCTCAGCGAAGGAACGACCTGCTACCTGTCGGCCGAATACTTCGGGGCGCCGAGCCGCTTCGACGACTTCCTGGTCCATGAGGCGGCCCATATCTTTCACAACTGCAAGCGTCGCACGATCGGATTGCGCGAGACCCGGCGGCGAGAGTGGCTGCTGGAAATCGAGTTCGCCAAGCGCGAGACCTTCGCTTATGCCTGCGAGACCTACAGCCGCATTCACGACTTCGGCCAGGGGCTGCGCTCCCGGCAGACACTGCTCGCGGAATACGCGCAGGGGCCGATGCCGGCGGACGACAGATTGGATGTGAACGAATACCTCGACATCCTGCGCGAAGCGGTCGCTGCCCGGAACGGCTGGAAACGTATCCTGGCACGGTGCTCGCCGTCCCAGGATGGGCATAGCCGCAGGTGAAAGCCTTGACGCGCCAAATTTTCCTCGATTTAGGACCAAGCTGCGCCCGCGGTCCGCAGTTCTTGAACGGTTTCTTTGGTCTTTCCACAATTCCGCATGCGGGAATGCCCGCAGTGACGAGCCGGCCCCGCAGGTCGTCATAGACACTGAACCCCTTGCCGCCCTTGGGGGACGACAGGTCGGAGCAGTCGAACGCATGTAATTCGCGCCGCCCAAGCGCACGCCCCAGTCAGCGAGCGACAGAAGCCGGCAGGGCGTCGAAGTGCTGGCGCTGGTGAGATCACTCAAACTGCATGAGATTTGATGCGCAATTGCTTCTTAATATTGACTTCCTGCGGTAGGCTCTCTGTAGAGAAAGTGCGCGATTAACACCTATGTTGCGCTTCTCCAATGGCATGCCAATGAAAAAACTCCGATGTGGAGTGATGCCTATGTACTGGATTGGGAGGGGGTGCATGATCAGGTTCATGGAATGGTGCAATGAGACCGAAGAGGTGGTATCAACGCACAAATTGCGTCGGCTGTCGGCCGATCCGGCAAAGCATGCTCAGGTTGTCGATACGCTCGCCGAGGCAGTTCCAGACTACTATGCAGACCCTGGCCGTATCGCGCAATTGCTCAAGAAGTTGGGTAAGGATGCGGCTGCGAACTATATCGAGCAAAAACTTCCGACCCAAGTCACCATCCGCTCCGGTGACCTGGGCGAAATTCTCTGCACTGCCTATGTGCATGAGGCAACGCCTTTCAACCTAGGCATCAAGCGCCTTCGCTGGAAGGACCATCGTAATATGTCGATGCGGGGCGAAGACGTATTGGCGTTCCGGCTGAGCGGCAAAAGCGGCTCCCTGAAAATACTCAAGGCCGAGGTCAAGAGCGCGGCCACCATGTCGAGCACCATCATCGGGAAGGCCAGGGAAGCGCTTTCGGCCAACAGCGGATTGCCGTCCCCCCACGCGATTTCGTTTGTTGCGGACCGATTGAACGAATCCGGCGATACTGCTCTTGGCGATGCTTTGGACAAGGCCCAGCTTAAGGACGGCATCAAACCTGCCCAGGTCTCGCACATGCTGTTCACGTTTTCCGGGAATGACCCCTCCAAGCCCCTGAAGACAAACTTGCAAACCTATGCAGGATCGATACCGCAGCACTACGTTGCGCTGTGCGTGACAACGCATCAGGCCTTCATCAAGGAGGTTTTTGAGGCGGTGACCGCGTAATGGCGTCGACACTCGAAGAACTGCAAGCAAACATCGACTCGGCCATCACGCCGGGTTTCCGATACAAGCTGCTCGCACGGGGACAATCGCGCGGAATGATCTGGCGTGATGGGGTATTGCCCGAAGATGCGCCGAACTACGGTTCGGAACTGTCGGATGATCTCCTGTCCTATGGGTATTCACTGTTGCTTCACGGACTGCGATACACCGAGCAGGGCGGTGATGCCGATAGGGGGCGCTCGGCCTTCGCGGTTGCTGCCGAGGCCCTTGAAGCCGTAGCAGCAAAGGGCGTGGCCGACCCGGAGCGGGATTTTCATTGTCTCGTCGCTGCCGCTGCCTATCATCTGGGGCGCTTTTCGGCGCGAGCATACTCGCTGCTGCACAAGGGGCTCACCGAAGCAAACTTGTCCACCGTGGAGAAAGGGCTGTCCAAGCTTATGCTTCGTGACCTCAATGGCCTCTCCCAGGACATCGAGGCTTGGTTCCATGCCGGCAAGGCGAATGATGATGCGCTTATCGCTGGGTTGTCCCGCATTCCTGAGGTGCCCGACGGCGAGGAATCATGGGAGGAAGGGGATTCGGAAAACCGTGTTCTCGACGTCCTGATCGTGGCATTGGAAGAGAACTTCATGGCAGCGCTAGCCATGAGCTTGCTGGCTCTGGAACGCGGAGAGGACGGCTTGCTGCCGCAGGTACGGGCGCGTCTCAAGAATGGTTTGGACGTTGCGGGCGAACTCAATTTGGTATCGCAATGGTGGTGCCACAGGTTGGCCATCCATTTGCTGGACGGCCTGTGGGACGCCAGCTTCCATAAGATATTGCCTCTTGAGGGGCCGCCAGGAGTCGACATTGGTGACTGGGCACAGCTTCGCAAGCTTTTCATAGGCTCGCTGTATCGCAGGAGCAAGGCAGAGATCGACTTATGGCCGTCGCAATTCCTGGCGGCTCGACGGGCGCTCGACTTTGACGCCAACTTGGTGCTGTCCCTGCCTACGAGTGCGGGCAAGACGCGTATTGCCGAACTGTGCATTCTGGCGTGTCTTGCAACGAAGAAACGGGTCGTTTTCGTGACTCCGTTGCGCGCGCTTTCCGCGCAGACCGAGGTTGGATTACGCCGTACCTTTACTCCGCTGGGCAAGACGGTGTCGAGCCTGTACGGCAGCATCGGTGCCAGTGGTGCTGATGTGGATGCCCTTCGCTCCAGAGACATCGTCGTTGCGACACCGGAAAAGCTCGACTTCGCTCTTCGAAGCGATCCGACACTGCTGGATGACGTTGGCCTTGTGGTGCTCGACGAAGGACACATGATTGGCTTGGGAGAACGGGAGGTCCGTTACGAGGCACAGATCCAGCGCTTGCTGCGTCGTTCGGATGCCGCGGGGCGACGAATCGTCTGCCTGTCCGCCATTCTCCCGGATGGTGATCAACTCGAGGATTTCGCAGCCTGGCTGACCTACGACAAGACCGATGGGCTGATCAAAAATGATTGGCGCCCGACCCGGCTGCGCTTCGGGGAGGTGGAGTGGAAAGGGCAGCATGCCCAACTTAACGTCAGCGTCGGTGATGAGAAGCCGTACATCCTCAAATTCCTGGTGGCCAAGAAGCCGACTAAGGGGCGAGCTACCAAGACATTCCCTGCCGACCAGAGGGAACTCTGCATCGCGACGGCATGGCGTCTGGTGGACGATGGCCAGACCGTGCTCGTCTTCTGTCCGTTACGGCGCTCCGTGCTGCCGTTCGCTTCGACGGTCATCCAGATGCACAAGCGCGGGCACATAGAGTCCGTTCTGGAGCACCCTCCATCGGTGTTGGCAACCGCGCTAGCCGTCGGTGCCGAGTGGTTCGGGCCAGACCATGACATCCTGAAGTGCCTGAAGCTGGGAGTGGCGGTACACCACGGTGCCCTGCCGACACCGTATCGAAAAGAAGTCGAACGCCTGCTGCGCGATGGCGTGCTCAAGGTGACGATTTCGTCTCCGACCTTGGCTCAGGGGCTCAACCTTAGCGCGACCTCTCTGGTCTTTCATGGCGTGAAACGCAACGGCGATTTGATCGACATTGCCGAGTTTCGCAACGTCGTCGGACGCGCAGGGCGAGCCTACATCGACATTGAAGGACTCGTTTTGTATCCGATGTTCGATGATCACTGGAAGCGAAATGCAGACTGGCAGGCATTGATTTCGAATCAGAAGGGCCGAGAGATGGAGAGCGGCCTACTTCGATTGATCGTTGCGCTTCTGCAGCGGACGCTGAACAAGCTGGGGGGCGTCGACAGCGATCAGTTCATCGAGTACATCGCAGGGCAAGCCGCTTGGGAGTTCCCCGTTGTCGTTGCCGAGCAGGAACGGGATGCCGTCGAAGCACGCAAGCGCTGGGAGACCCACCTGATGAGTCTGGATACGGCGATCTTCAGCTTGCTCGGAGATATGCCCGTGCCGGACGAGGAACTGGAGAGCAAACTCGACGAGATTCTCGGGTCCTCACTGTTCGAACGAAGGCTTGCTCGGTACAACGAGGATTCGCGGACGCTGCTGATGGCGGGATTGCACGCCCGAGCCCAATACATCTGGAGCAACAGCACCGCTCAGCAACGGCGCGGCTACTTCCTGGCTGGAGTAGGCCTTGCTACCGGCATGGCGCTTGATGTGCGAGCGCCCGAATTGGAGCAACTGCTACTTACGGCAAATGCAGCGGTTCTCACCGGGGAGCAGGATGCGGCTGTCGACGCCATCACTGCGTTTGCCCAGATTGCCTTTCTCATCCCGCCGTTCAGCCCCCAGGCGCTGATTGATGACTGGGAGTCGCTGCTCAGACTTTGGCTGCTGGGGCAGCCTGTCACCGATGTTCTGTCCGGGGACAACGATGAAGCTGTCCAGTTCATCGAACAGGCTTTCGTCTACAACCTGCCATGGGCGATGGAGGCAGTTCGGGTCCGCGCCGAAGTCCATGAGAATCCCTTTTCGGACGAGTTGAAGCTGTCCGATTTTTCCCAAGCCCATGCAGTAGTAGCGCTGGAGACTGGTACGCTTTCCGTCGCTGCTGCGACTTTGATTCAGGCTGGTTTCGGTTCGAGGCTCGCGGCAATTCAGGCTGTTACCTCGACCCGTGCAAACTTTGAGTCGATGAAGGGGCTGATGGCCTGGCTTTCATCTGACGAGATACGGGCCTTGTCCGTGAAGCCGGATTGGCCCACGCGGGAATCGCATCAGCTTTGGATTGAGTTCATCACCGGTCCCTCGGGAGCACTCGCCGCGAAGGCTTGGACGGCAACTGCTTACTCTAGCCCAGTGACTTGGCATGACGTGCCTATGCCGCCCGGTATGGCCTTGCGTATCGGTGGAGGGCCGGGCAAGGAAAAAAGCGTCTTCTCTGCCGATTACAGGGAAGTTGGGATGATCGGATGGATGCCAAATCCTGTGGCAACGGGGGTGACGATTGCTACTTCAAACGGATCGCAAGATAAGTTCGATTTGGAGTATATAGGGCCGGATGACATGTTGACTTCCTGAAACTACTGAAGAAATCTTCTATTTGTTGCAGACGATATATGAAACGCGAGAGACGCATAGCTCCGATTTTGATACCGTAAAGCAAGATGCTAAAGAAATATAACGATTGACTCTAACTGAAGGTAGTGCGGTGTCGAGTCCCATACAGATTATGTCGGCCGCGGATCTTGCGTCTGCATTTGCCCTTCGTCCGCATCTGTTCGCTTGGTTTCTCGGCGCCGGAGCGTCGGCGGCTTCAGGGATACCAACCGGTTACGCCATGATTCGCGATTTTAAGACACGAATCTTTTGCCGAGAAACCGGTTACTCGCTTCGTGAGGTCGATTCTGGCGACCAACTCTGGATCGAGCGAATTGACGATTTCTTTCGGCGAACGTTGCTACTACCGCCGGATGGCGACCCCAACGAGTATTCGGCTGCGTTCGAAGCGGTCTATCCGAACGAGAGGCAACGACGGCAGTACATAGACGATGCCATCAGTAAAGGTACGCCTTGCTTTGGTCACCGAGTGCTCGCAGCCTTGATGTCGAATAAGCAACTGAGCTGTGTATTCACGACCAACTTCGACCCTTTGGTCGAGGATTCAGCGACGCTCGCCAACTCGTTGTTGCCTGCGGAGTCAAGGGTTAAGCCTACAGTCGCGGCGCTCGATTCTGCGGAGAGAGCGCTCAGGTGCCTCGAGGAGTCGGACTGGCCGTTGGTGGCAAAGCTCCATGGTGATTACCAGTCGATCGAGATCAAAAACACTGGAAGTGAACTTGAGCGCCAGGACGAACGCATGCGCCATGTCCTGGTTGAGGCGAGTAAGCGCTTCGGACTGGTTGTCGTGGGGTACAGCGGTCGAGACGCTTCCGTCATGGAGGCGCTTAAGTCCGTGTTGAAGGATCCGAATCCGTATCCGAGTGGGCTCTATTGGGTCACGTCGTCAGCCTCGAAACTTCTGCCTGCCGTACAGCAATTCCTGGAACACGCCAAGCTTGCCGGCGTTGATGTCGCCATCGTGGAAGCCAAGACCTTTGACGAGCTGGCCGCAGACGTCGTGAACCAAATTCGGCTACCAGACGTCCTCAGCGAGCACGTCATGCAGAGACGGGCGCCGGCAAGGCTTCAACCCGTAAAGCTCCCGGAGGCTGAGGCCAGGGCATTCCCAGTGCTTCGGTACTCCGCGCTGCTGGTCGAGACGCTTCCCAGCGTGGCGAGGCGGATGACGTTGAATAAGGTGGCTACTTCCCCCGAGGTTCGGCAACTATTGAAGAACCAGAAATGTCGAGCTGTGGTCGCGGCCATCGGTCGAGAGCTTGCGGTGTTTGGGAAAGATTCGGAGGTCATTGCTGCGCTTGACTCGCTTGGCGCACAGCCCGCAGGCACTTTCGACCTGAACCCGATTCGAGACAGTTGGGCGTTGGGTTTGCTGTATGACGCTTTGATCAAAGCGCTGTCACGTCATAGGCCATTGCTACCGCGCTACAAACGAACAGGACACTCGCTGGTCGTGGCTGGCCCCCGCGAAGGAGAGGAAGCCGAATGGGCTCGCAAACGGGAGGCCCAGCTTGCTCAGCTTCGGTTTGCCTACGATGCGAGCTTGACCGGCGCAGTGCCGAAGCTCGGGTATCCGTATCAAGAAGGGGTCTTCTTGAAGCTTGAGCAAATCGAGGAACGCTGGTGGTGTGGGTTCGAGCCGTTTACCTTCGTGGATGTCCCACGAGAGGTGCTGCCGATGCAGGCGCCTGAAGACAATGATGAGTTAGAGAGGCCGGCCGGCCGTGGAGGCGACCCCACTGGTGACTGGCGGCGCGAACGTTGGGCGAGGAAGTTCAACAAGCAATGGGCCGGCGTCATCAATGCGTGGGCAGCATTACTGACTTCTACCGACGGGGGCAGGGTACGGGCCTTTGGTCTGGAGGACGGAAGTGGGGTCGATGCGGTCTTCTCGATTTCTCAAATTACTGGTTGGAGCAGGCCGTCTCATCACCACGACTACTTTGAGAGGGCCAAGTGATGGCGCATCCCGCAGTGGCTTCCAAACTTCCGCCATTCACGCTGCTTGAGGAGCCGCTATTGGCCTTCTCGCCGGCAAACCCGGATGAGGTCGATGTCCATCCATTGAGAGGCTTGGTAAGATACGGCCCCTTCTCTAAAGGCTCTTTTTCCGGCTTCACCTCCAAGGTGAGGGTGGCCACCGTTGGGCCTGAAAGCGCTTTCAAGCGGCGCGGCGCGCTGATGGCATCCCTTAGGGAAACGTATGATCCGTCGGACCGTTCTGAGTACGTTCCGAAGTACCCGGGTTTCGAGCATCTTTTCAAGGTCGAGCTGGTCTCGGCGCCGAGTACGGCGCATATTCGTTGGCCTGACTCGCTTGGCCAACTACCCGGACAGGGCTCGGCGGAAGCCCGTCTGTTCGAGGCCATGGATGCGGCACTGCGTCGGCTGGAGTCTGTTCGCAATGAGTTCGATGTTGTCCTGGTACACTTCCCTGACTCCTGGGCTCCAGCGACGCGTGCCAAGGGGTTCGATGCGCACGACGCGCTGAAGGCTCTTGGTGCCAAGTACAACATCCCAACCCAGGTAATCAATGACCGGGCCTTCACCTTTACCTACAAGGCATCGTTGGCTTGGCGTCTCGCTATAGCGCTGTACGTCAAGGCAGGAGGCATTCCTTGGAAGCTGGCACGCGTACGGGGTGTGCACGACGAGACTGCGTACATTGGTCTGGCATATGCACTGCGCGGTGATCAGCGCGAGGCGCATTACGTAACCTGCTGTTCGCAAGTCTTTGACATGGATGGCGGTGGAATGCAGTTCGTTGCGTTTGAGGCGAGGGACCCTGTCGCCGACCTTGCTGAGGCGCGCAGGAATCCCTTCCTGAGTCGAGATGACATGCGGGCAGTGCTCGCACGTAGCCTGGAACTCTATCAGGGACGAAACGGCGGCAACCTACCGAAGCGCCTTGTCATCCATAAGACGACGGCGTTCAAGGCGGATGAAATTGACGGTGCCTTCGATGCGCTTTCTGGTATCCCCGAAGTCGAGTGCATCGAAGTTGGAGCAAACTCAGGCTGGCGTGGCGTTTGGCTAATAGACTCCGTGAAAGAAACCCCGCCTAGCAAACCTTCGGGATATCCGGTCCCACGCGGAACGGTTGTGATTCGCTCCGGTACTTCAGTGCTGCTATGGGCGGCAGGCAACGCTCCGGGCGTGTCGAATACAGGCGACTATTACCAGGGGAAGAAGAGCATCCCGAGACCGCTCCAGCTCATTCGACATGCCGGTAGGGGCCCCCTCGAGGTGATTGCTCACGAAGCGCTGGCCCTGACGAAGATGGACTGGAACAACGACGCGTTGTATGACCCTGTTCCAGTCAGCATTCGCTACTCTCAGAAACTTGCAAGAACGATTGCCAATGTGCCGGACCTGCCGGGCAAGACTTACCCCTATCGGCTCTTCATGTAAGGGGCGGCATTGAGCTGGTAGAGGCGGTCGCGGAAGCGGACTGAGAGCACCGGGTAGAGCGTGATGCGCGAGGGCGGGTGCTGCATCTGGGGCCGGTCACGGAGTTGAAAACAGTCGCTGGAGCGCTGTGCGGTCCTGTCGCGCTTCGGCATTCCGAATTTCAAGCCACGTTATTGATGCGGCGATAGCACGCCAGTATCAGACGCATTGATTCATCCGCAAGAAAATCGGGGCGAGGGCTCCCCGATCTTCTTGAGTGACAGCAGAAAGCTCACCATCAATGGCCCTCGGGCGTGGCTCCGTCGCCACGTGCCTTGGGCACATCAGTCTGCTGTACTCGTAAATCGGCTTGCCGAGCCAACTTTCCACAATAGGCATCCGCGGCCCTTACGCGCGCATGTCCCGCCAACTGCGACACCGCCAGCCGCGCCGCCCGATCCAGTTCCGGTGATACCGGCCCGCCACCCCGGACCGGGGACGGCACCCCGGCGACATCTTCATAGGCATTGTTAAGAACCTCATGGCGCAGGCCGTGACCGGTCGCGCCCCGCTGGCGCAAGGTGATGCCGAATTTCTCCAGGACGTAGTCCAGCCGCCGCAGGTTTCGCTTCAGGTCCCGACGCGGATCGCCCATGTGGGCGTCACGACCGTCGACCACGCCTTGGGCAAACGCCAGCGCTGCCAGGTGGGCCGGGCTGTCCAGGGGAATCCAGCGCACCCGGCCGCCCTTGCCCTTGACCCATGCATACCGATCCGCCTTTTGCTGATTCTCTGGCAGCCCGGTCTCGCTGAACGGCATGACATGCTGGAATGGCCGGAACTGCACCGACTCCTTGCGCCTCAGACCCAGGGCCGACATCAGCCGCAGCGACGCACCGACACGGACGTCGAACTTGCACACCTCGGCGATTACCGCGGCGGCATCGATGCTTTGGGCGCTCCAGCTCTTGTCCCGCTGGGCAGATTCGTGGCGCTGGTACTCCTCCAGGCTCAGGCCGTAGTGGCCCGGCTTGCGCACGAAGCCGTGCTTGCCCATCCACATCGCCAGCCCCCGCAGGAAGCTCAGGTAGGTCTGGATCGTCGCCGGCGCCAGATGCGCCTGCTGCCAGACCTGCACCATGGCGTGGATGTGTTTCTGACCGAGGTTGCGCGGGTCCGGCACCGTCTTGAAGCCCGCCTTCTGCTTCAGGTCGCGAAAGAAGCGCCGTAGAAACTGCGCGCGTTCCTGCCGTGTCTTGTGCGAGACGGTTTTCTCCAGCGCCGTGTGCTGGGTGTTGAAGAGTTTGATCAGGACCTCCAGCACCGTGAGCGGCGGCGCCTTGCCCGGTTGGTAGCGGGCGAGGATTTCCTGAGGGGTCTTTCCCGCCCAACTCTGGGGGCGAGCGGGTTGCTGCTGGCTCGATCGACCGGGGCTGGCAGGTTCCTGCAGCCGGCGGCGAGAGCTACGGCGAACGGTGTTGCTGGGGATTGCGTCCGACATGGTGATGGCTCCTGGGTCGAAAGCCCGCCGCCCGAACGGCAAGCCGATGTTGGCGATAAAAGCGGAATCCAGGGCAGCTCCCGGCAGGACGGATTCCGTTGCCCGCGCCGGTCAGTGGTCAAGAGCTTCGGCACCGCGCGCGACCACAACGACGCGGCACCTACCCAGTGGGTTCGTCGGCCAGCGCGTCTGCGCTCGCCAACTCGGTCGATCTTAAAAACGAAACGGGTTGATCCGGCCCATCCGTGCATTTCTGCAGCCATGGGGGTTGTGATGCCGGCCGGCCTCTGGGGCAGGACTTCAGCATCGGCGGCGAGGTCGGGCCTCGCGCCATCTGGTGGATCGGTTCGGGAGTCGTAGCGCCATCCACTTGCATGGGTCCGCCCCTGACCGAAAGTCCAGGGCAGTGTCGAGGGTATGAGCGAAGGCGTGCGGGGAGCCCAAGCGGGCAAACACGACCGCGCGCTGCGTGGAACGCGTGCTCAAAGGATGGCGGGAACAGGGGCACGGCATCGGGTGCCGGCCGGATGCTCTGTTGACCGTGGCGCGCTTCAGGGAGCGCCCAGCGATGAACGCTGGCCAAGCCACGGCGACTTGCACTACGCGAAAGACCTCGGGACCGCCGCCTCTGGGGCGACGGCATTGCCGGTTCGAGACCGGCGCTTCAAGGGCAGGTAACGACTGCGACGCCTTTTGCTCCGCGATGGAGCGGGGCCAGGATGGCCCTCGGGAAATCGTAGTTGACGCCAAGCGGGGAGGGCGGTCAAGCGGGCAGCTCGAAAGCGCGGCGATTTGCGGAGGATTGCGGGTGGCACTTGCGCGCCCGGGAGATTGCGGTAAGGCGCATTTATTGTCGCAAAGCGGCGGGTAGCGAGGCGCCGTGCGGGCTTGACGGGGGAAATCTCTGCCTCTGGTCCTGGGCAGGACAGCTCAGGGCGGTGCTCGCGCGCGGACCGCTCCGACGGCAACCGCCGCGCATGGGGTTGATGCCCGCCATTTGAATGAGAGCGTAGTGACACACCCGCCGCCCCGCCGGGGGATGACGCTTTCAAGTGTCAGCGCAATGTCCGTGGATCGCCGGTTCGCTGACAGCGGGCCGGGCCCGATGCCGAAATCGGCCTCTTTGAGTGGGGATTCCGTGTGGCGGGATCAGATCGCCCTGTCGATGCTGATCGACCTGAAACCAACCTCGGAGTCTTGCCATGGAATTGATCGTCAGAGCGGTGGATGTCGGATCTGGCAACACCAAGTTCGTCACGGCCGCAGCCGGTACCGACATCCGCTGCGCTAGCTTTCCCTCCGTTGCCTATCCGTCGAGCGACGACTCGCCGTCGTGGCCGGCGAGCGAGCGCAAGAAAACGGTGTGCATCCCCATCGGCCCGCTGTTCTACGAGGTCGGGCCGGACGTGAGCCTCGCCGCCGATACCTTCCGCGCCAAACAACTGCACGATGAATACACCGAGACGCCGGAGTACATGGCGTTGCTCAGGGGGGCGCTCTCCATGATGAAGGTGAGCCACATCGACCTCCTGGTGGTGGGGCTGCCGGTGGCGCTCTTCGCGGTCAAGAAATCGGCGCTGGAGAAAGCCATGACCGGCCGGCACGACATCGGGGGCGGCAAGGCCGTGACGGTCGGCAAGGCCATGGCCGTCGCTCAGCCGCAGGGGGCACTGGCGCACTACGCCTCCGAGCATCAGAAGATGGATGTCATCGGCAACGAGCAGAGCCTGATCATCGACCCCGGCTCGCGCACCTTCGACTGGCTGGTGGCCAGAGGCATGCGCCTCGTGCAGAAGCAGAGCTACTCCTTCAACCGCGGCATGTCGGATGTGCTGCGCCTGCTGGCGGCCGAGATCACCAAGGACATTGGCTCGCCGTACCGGGACTACGACGCCATCGACCTGGCGCTGCGCACGGGCAAGCAGCCGATGATCTTCCAGAAGCCTTATGACATGAAGCGCCTGCTGCCCCTGGCCGAGACCGTCGCCGAGCAGGCCGTGTCGACGATGAAAGAGTGGATCGAGGCACCGCACAGCCTGCAGAACATCATCCTGGTCGGCGGCGGGGCGTTCCTGTTCAGGAAGGCGGTGAAAGCAGCCTTTCCGAAGCATCGCATCCACGAGGTGAAGGAACCAATGTTCGCCAATGTGCGGGGTTTTCAGCTGGCCGGGCAGAACTACGCGCGCAGTTCAATGGCAGCCACCGGGAAGGAGCGCGCCCAGGGCGTGTCGGGAGAGATTGAATGAGCACCGATCATGTGAAGGATCCCAAGCCCATTCGTCTCGTCTTCGAACTGGCGCGGGCCGACCATCCCCGTCTGTATGACGACCTGATCCAGTTTCACAAGGGTACCAAGCGGGTCAATCGCTTGCGGTTGTTGGCCTACGATGGGTTGCTGGCGCAGAACGGTGTTTTCGCCGGGATGGGACGTGGCTCGCCTCTTCTGCCTTCCGCAAGTAGCAGCGCGCAAGAGGGCAGTGGCGAGATCACCAACGATCTCTTCGCGCCTGCGATCGACGCGTGAGCCGGCCATGGGCAAGCGATCGCGCCGGTCAGCGGATGTTCGGATGGTCAGTGCTTCGGACTTAGCCCAGATGGGCCGGTGCGAGAGATTGGTGGTGTTCGAGCATCTCCATGGACGCCGGCGCACCGCCCGGCAGCAACGTGCCCGGGCGCGCGGACTGGTCGAGCATGAGCAGTTCTATCGGGAAGGCCTGGCTTCGGCGCAGGCTGATCGGAAGGGGCGCTGTTTCATCGCTACCTGCGTGTTCGGCGAGGCTTGGCAGACGGAGGTCCTGCGCCGGTTCAGGGACGAGGCACTGCGACCCAGCGTTTGGGGACGCCGGGTGATCCGCCTCTACTATCGGGGGGCACCGGGCGTCTGTGTCGTCCTGCGCCGATGGCCCACGTTGCAAGTTCCTGTGCGTATGATCTTGGGGGCGATAGCGACGGGGCTTCGATGGTGGTCAGGCTTGCGTCGAGGTGGCAAGTGTCGGCGCTAGCGTGGGGCGTCGGTTGCGCCGTTGCCATCGTGTGCCTCGCGCTTGCCATGACGCGGAGGGGATCACTTGAGACCCATGCCGCACGGGCTGAACTGGCCTCGCGACCAGCAGCGCTGCGGGATGCCGAGTTGGTCTACATGGAAAAGCTGTTCCGGATTTCCACGCCGGTCGGGCTGGTGGCGAAACTTGACCGGGCATACCGGATGCCCTCCGGTCTGCTCGTGTTGGTGGAGTTCAAGACTCGCTGGAGCAACCAGCCCTGCCTGTCGGACGTGATCCAGTTGTCCGCGCAGAGGATGGCGGTGATGGGCCAGACGCGGCAGGCCGTGGCGTCCTACGCGTATGTAATGGTGAAGGTACGGAGCGGACGAGCCTTACCGACAGCACACCGCGTCAACCTGATGTCCGACGATCAAGTTGTCGCGCTGGTCAGGCGACGCGAGGCGATTCTCGCCGGACACGTTTTGCCGCACCGGCCCTGGTCTCGGACGACGTGCCTATCGTGCGCGTTCCGGGCACAGTGCGACCATCGGATTTTCTAGACTGAGCTCGAGGTGCTCGGCCGCCACCAGAGCCAGTAATCGACCCCGAGCTGTCCAGATCGGCGCCGACCCCAACAGCGCTACCGTCGGTGTCGTCTTTCGTCAGTAATGCTAGCCGTTGTCCAAGCAGCCGCCAAGCGCTCTGCATTTCGGCCTCGTAGGTATGCCGCTGGTAAATCCGTTTCATCCGATTCTGTTCGACGTGATTCAAGCAGCGTTCCGCGACTTCAGGTAACACGCCCAGTCGGGTCATCATGGTGGCCCCGGTCCTTCTCAAGTCATGCGGTCCCCACTTGCCATCCTGCAACTTCAAGCTCGCTACAGATTTGCTGCGCCGTTTCATGGGGTCGTCGTCGCGCTGGCGGTCGCCGAGTTGCTTGGTGATCGTCTTGGTGGAGACGGCTTTTTTGCCGTCGCGGCTGAGGTAAACCCACACCCCTTCGTCGTTCAGTTCTTTCACCCTGCGGAAATGCTTCACGGCGAAGTCCGACAAGAAGACCGTGTGTGGCTTGCCGTTCTTGGTGTCCGGAATCCGCCAGAGTTGGTTGTCGAGATCGATGTCTGACCACTGCGCATTCAGCAATTCGCCGATCCGGCAGAGCGTGGAGAGGGTAATCCAGATAGCAGCCTCGGTCGTGGGCATCAGTCCCGCATCCGGTAGCTGTTTGTGCAGGGCTTGAATCTCTGCTTCGCTCAGTACCCGGTCGCGCTCAGTGTCCGGGCCGCCGATCTTGACTTTGCGAATACTGGCCGTAGGGTCCGCCTCGATGAGGTCACGATCCACGGCAAACCGGAACATTTGCCGCATCAGCGAGAAGATCAGCTTGGCCATGCGGTTGACACCGCGGGCCAGCAGGGGATCGGTCACCGATGTGATATGCCCCTTCTTCACATCCTCCACGGCGAGTGCGCCGAGTTTCGGGAGCACATCCTTTTCGAACATGCGGCGGATTTCCTTGCCGCCGTCTTTGCGTCGCACCAGATCGACCTCGGCCCATCGATCGAAAAGATCCTTGACCGTCTGGCGTGCACGCGCAGCCTCCAGGATTTTGCGCTGTTCTTCCTGTTCAGCTTGGCGCTGCTTGCGTTGTACCTGTGGGTCGATCTGCTGCTTGATGGACTCGCGTGCCTTGGCCGCTTCGCTACGGGCGGTGGCCAGTGGCACTGCCTCTAGGCTGCCCAGCCCCAGTTTTCTGCGGTTCCCGGCAAACGTATAGACAAAGACCCAGTCTTTCGCACCGGTGGGGCGCACCCGCAGGAAGAGGCCGCCGCCGTCCGCCAGCAGGTATTCTTTCTCTGCCGGCTTGGTGTTGCGGACTTCCCTGTCGCTGAGTTCATGCAGAGCCATTAGATCACCTCGGCAATGCCAAACGAGTAAAATCGGGGGAACGATTGGGGGAACACTTGGCGTGCGTTTCAATGATATACTATGGCACGTCATGAAGTTGTTCAAGGCAAATAAGTTTTTGTAAACAGTCTTCTATATGTATGTTGTGGGGCGCGGTGAGACCGGGTGAGACGCTGCTTCACGTATATGGGGTGCAAGGGGTCGCGAGTTCGAATCCCGCCGCCCCGACCAAAAGAAACAAGCACTTA
>APMI01001315.1_pt1 | contig 21371 bp, 19 predicted proteins | sample 667938 | NCBI WGS metagenome assembly APMI01 (sample SAMN01084076, study PRJNA167559) | wastewater metagenome | biome: Wastewater | place: Denmark: Ejby Moelle, Odense | collected 2011-11-28
TTGCGGAAAAAGAGGATGCGGCGAGCCGTCGCCGCAGCGCCGGCAGCTTTTTCTTCAGGCTTGGCGTCGAGGAGCTTGAGAAGCGCGACCGCATCGGCGGATCGCACGGGCAGGAAGTCCATTCCCATGCTGTCCTTCCGCGGCGCCATTGCGACCGCTGCCCCGCCCATTGGATCGCGCCAGAACAGGATTTCGTCAGCGCCCGGGGGCTCAGGCCGCGGAAGTCTCGAGAGCAGAGGCGCTATCTGCGATTGGCGGATGGGCAGAAAGTCCATCCCCATCGTGTCCTTCTTAGCCGTCGGCGAAACAGCGGCTTGGCCCATCGGGTCACGGTAGAACAGGACTGGATCGTCCTGCGCTAGGGCTACTTGCGCGACACTCGACGCGAAATCGCGATGCAAAAGAAGAACTAACGGCGCGAGGGCCGTTGCAACGGCCGCAAGACTCCCCGCGAGCGCAAGCCCGCCGATCCGGCTATGGATTCGGAACATGGAAATAGATCTCCCGCCGGCAAGCCGGCGCAGCCGCTGAATGACAGGTCCGCAATCGCTTCACGGCTGAGCCGATTGACGCAGTGCGTGAGCAATTTCGATGTCAGGCGATGGGAGGTCGTAATCCGGGAGAGGGCCGCACGCCGGTGCGCCAAAGATCGTCCCGCAGGGGTAGCTTCAATTGGTGTTCGACTCTCGAAATCCGGACCCCATCCTGCGTGAGAAATGCAGGCTGAATCATCGCGCAGGTAGCCGCGACGCAACAGGCAGGCACCGATCCAATGCTGTCACTGGGGCAGGACTGATCATCCATCAGACCCACGCAATGATGGTGCTGTTGCTTGTGCGTAGCCGATGGTGCTGCCGAGCTTGCGTCCGGGCGCGCGGAAAGCACGCCCGAAAGGGCCAGTACTGTTAAGACGAGGCGCACCCAGCGGATCATGCTGTCGGAACTTCCATTCACCGCGCGCATCTTCTGATGCAGGTATTTACGTACATGATTTAAAACGCAAGCTAAACTCCTCCTTAGTCCCAAACACAGGCGCTGGCTAGCCCAAAAATTGATGTCCGCCATGATTTAACGTTCAGAAGCGTGAACGCATTGGCATCATCAGCGCGTGTGATCGACGAGTTCAAGATTCTTAACGCCGACTAGCCGACGACAGGGGCCCTATTGCAGCATCAATGGCCATGACGGGCGATTTGGCTTCCCGCCGCTTCCGGTAAGTCGGTGCTGGCCGCCTGCGCCAATTGCGTGGTTTGTCGCGTTGCCGGTTGAGTCTTCTTGTGGATTTCGACAAGGCAGGACGGAGTAGGTTCTTACCTGCCAACAGCGCCACATGCGATTACAACGACTGCCCCCGGGTAGCCAGGACCATGTGCAGAGTCTTCGCTGCTTGCATCTCGGAGCGCCCGCCGACATCAAATCGCAATCTCGACGTGATGCTTCGAGTTCACAAATTGCCCTTCCCATCATGGTTTTGCAACGGGAGCAAGCAGCCGTAGCGCATTGATGGTGACCAGTACCGTTGCGCCAGTATCCGCGAGAATGGCAGGCCAAAGGCCAGTCAATCCGACCACGGTCGTGACCAGAAATACAGCCTTGAGACCGAGTGCAATCGAGATGTTTTGCGTGATGTTGCCCATGGTGCGTTTCGAAAGGTCGATCATGGCGGTCACGTCGCCAACGCGACCGTGAAGCACCGCCGCATCGGCGGTTTCGAGCGCCACGTCCGTGCCGCCACCCATGGCTATGCCGACATTGGCCGCTGCGAGCGCTGGCGCGTCGTTGATGCCGTCTCCCACTTTCGCCACGTTCAGCCCTTGCGCTTGCAGTTCTCCAATGATTCGCAATTTGTCCTGCGGCAGCAATTCTGCGCGCACTTCGATGCCAAGTTGCTTGCCGATCGCCGTGGCGGCGCGCCGGTTGTCACCGGTCAGCATGACTGTCTTAATCCCGGTATCTGTAAGGGCCTTTAGCCCCACCAGAGCATCGGCTCGCGGTTCATCGCGCACGGCAATGATGCCGGCCACGGTTTTGTCCGCCAGAAGTACGGATACTGTCTTGCCTTCGTCATTAAGGGCGGAAACAAGCGCCGCTTGATCCGCTGAGAGCGCCACGCGTTCGCCTGCTGCCTGCGGGGAACCAAGAAACACATCAACCCCGTCAAGCGTCGCGGTAACACCCTTGCCGCCGATCGCTCTCGCATCGATTGTGTGAGGCGCGTCGATTTTTTCGGCGGTGGCTTTAGCAAGGATCGCGGTTGCAAAGGGATGGCTTGAGCCGACTTCGAGTGCGGCGGCAAGTTTCAGCACATCGCCCGCCGGGCGCGCCATGCCGACGACGTCCGTGACCTTCGGTTTGCCTTCGGTCAGGGTGCCGGTCTTGTCGAAAGCCACGGCGGTGATTTTGCCGAGATTTTCCAACACCGCGCCGCCCTTGAGCAGCAGGCCGCGCCTAGCGCCCGCCGACAGCGAAGCCGCAATGGCCGCAGGCGTCGAAATGACCAACGCGCAAGGACAGCCAATCAGCAAAATGGCAAGACCCTTGTAGACCCATGCCGACCACACACCACCGAACAGCAGGGGCGGAATAATGGCGACCAAGGCCGCCACTACGACCACGGCGGGCGTGTAGTAGCGTGAGAAGCGGTCAATGAAGCGCTCAGTCGGAGCCTTGCTCTCCTGCGCTTCCTCCACCAGCCTCACCACGCGGGCGATCGTATTGTCGGCAGCTGCTGCCGTAACTCGCACGCGCAAGGCGGCGTCGCCGTTGATCGTGCCAGCGAACACCTGGGCGTCAACGCCCTTGCGCACAGGAACGCTTTCGCCCGTCATGGGCGCTTCGTCGATGGCGCTTTCGCCTGAGACAATCACGCCGTCCGCCGGAATCCGATCGCCGGGGCGCACAAGAATGATGGCGCCAACAGCTACACTTTCAGCGGGGGCCTCCCGCGTTTGGCCGTTTTCTTCGAGCCAGGCGGTCTTAGGCACCAGTGTGGTGAGAGATTGAATGCTGGCGCGGGCTTTTCCAGCCGCCACGCCTTCGAGAAGTTCGCCGACAAGAAAGAGGAACACCACGGCGGCGGCCTCTTCGGCGGCGTTGATAAAGACCGCGCCGACCGCCGCAATCGTCATCAACATTTCGATGGAAAACGGCGTTCCCGCCATCGCCGCCATCAGCGCCCGTCGACCGATCGGAATCAGTCCGACCAACATGGCTGCTGTAAACGCATAAGCTTCGACAGAAGGGAAAGCTTTGCCGACGACGTAGGCCACGGCAACGGCAACGCCGCAGGCGATTGTCAGTAATCCTTTCTTGCTGCGCCACCATGGGCCGCTCGACGGGCCGTGATCGTGACCGTGCAGGCCCGCAACCTCTTTAGCCGCATGGTCGCCATGGCTATGGGCTTTGTGATCGTGTGCGCCATGGTCATGTCCGTCATGGTCATGAGTGCACTGCGCGTAAGAGGCCGCAGGCGCTGTCCCAGCCGTAAGCGCTGCGACCGAATAGCCGAGGCCTGTTACCTTCTTTTCAATTGCGGCCAGGTCGCTCGTAGCGTCGTGATGTACGGTCATGGTGCCGGCCGTCACCGAAACCGCCACATCGGATACGCCGGACATACGCCGCACCGCCGTGTCGATTTTGGCCGCGCAGCTTGCGCAATCCATCCCTTCGACCCGATAGCGGGTCTGCGTCGCTGTATCCGTCATGATCAAATCCTTGCCTTGTTACCTCCCACGCTACATCCTCTAGTGACTAGAGGAGCAAGCAAAATGATACTGGGCGTTCCGATTGGAGAGGCCGCCAGGCAAAGTGGCGTGAAGGTGCCGACGATTCGCTATTACGAACAAATTGGGCTCTTGCCCGTTCCATTGCGTAGTGAAGGCAACCGCCGCCACTATGGAGTGGCCGACCTGCGGCGGCTGGCCTTCATCCGCCATGCGAGGGAGCTGGGATTTGAGATCGAGGCGATCCGCGCCTTACTCACCTTGCAGGATGATCCCAGCCAGCCTTGCGAGACGGCCGACTTGATTGCCAAGGCGCGGCTTGCGGAAGTCGAGCAACGCATACGCAGTCTCACGGCTCTAAAGGTCGAGCTCGAATTGATGGTGGACGGTTGCAGCCATGGGCACGTCGCGACCTGTCGCGTGATCGAGGTGTTGGCGGATCATGGTCAATGCGCCCACGTGCAACACTAAGGACATACGGCGGGGAGGCCAGAAGCTTATTTTCGAATTTTGATCTGGAGGTTGATCCTGCGACCGATCATTTGATCTGCTCGTCGAGGATCAGCAACAGCAAGAAGCCGATGAAGAACGTCGCCGTCACCCACGAATTCTCCGCCACCTCATGGGCTTCTGCTAGCAATTCCTCCGTCACCAGATAAAGCAACGCGATCAGTCCCATCGCCAGGAGAGCGGTCGTGATCGGCTGAGGCATCGCAGCCAATGGAAGCGCGAGCAGCGAGCCCGCCGGAAGCGCAAGAATGACGAGCGCGGTGAGCAGTACAGATCGACCGCGACCACCCTCGGCGAGCCGGTCCGCCAAAGTTACCCCGAGGAATAGGACTTCAATTGTCAGTGCGACGGCAAGAAGGATGCCGGCCTTCTGACCCGCATGAAACGCCAACCCCAATACCAGCCCGTCGATCAACAGGTCCAGCGTGATCACAGCCAGAAATCCTGCGACGCCGGACACGCTCGCCTCCGCCTTCCGGATCGACAGCACCAAAACTATTCCGATTGCTCCGCCGATGACTAGGGGCACAACGGCCCCGGAATTCTTCACGTCCGGGAGGATCTCACCTGCGGCAGCAGCAAAAACTACCCCCGCGGCGAAGTGCTGCACGGCGCTCCGCATCATCGGCGTCGGTGGCCGCCAGGCCGTCAAGACCGCGCCGACGACTGCCGCCAACATGGGAAAGGCGGTTATAACGAGACTGTTCATTTTCGTGCTCGTGTGCGCATGGTTCCCGCGCTGCGGTGCCTATGACCAGGCTTTTACTGGGCAGCAGTGCTTGCTTTTGTACCGCCTCGCCTTCGAGCGAAAACAGAGCGCGTCAGTCATCAACGTGGCGGACACGAATCTGTCCGCCGATGGTACTTACCTCTATCCTGATTGCATCACCGATCCGATGCTCAGCGATATCAGCGCGATCCTCCACCACGAACGTCAATTCAATCACTCTTGAGGCGCTGGCGCGAACAGAAAGCGTTCCGCCTCTCTTGTCGACGTGTTGGACGACAGCCTCCACCCAGGCCGAAGGCGACGGCTTCCAATAGTCGAATGTGGTCGGACGGCCTACGAGATGGAAGCCTGACGGGACGGACTGCCCCATGAGGGCTGCTGTCAAAACTAGGTGTGTCGCGACAATCATGAGACCCTCACATTCTTTCGCCTTTAGACTTGTCCGTTCCACCGCTGCAGCTGTCGTTGAGTTGCTTGAGCGCCTCGGCGGAATCGAGCGCGCGTGCGGCCTGCGTGCGGTCAGCGTCAATCTTCGCGAGTTCTGCATCGATCCGGGCGGATATGACCCTATTCAACGCACGCTCGGCGTCTGCAGGGGTCTGTGCTGGCGGTATGGATCGTTGCAAAACCTCACGTAAGCTGGTGGTAATGGGTTCACGTGCTACTGAAAGACTCTGCTCCTGATAACGAGCGTGCGCCCTGGCGTGGCCAACAGCCGCGTCCAGCAGGCACTTGCTGTCGCGGAGTTCGCGCGCCACGTGGATTTTCCTGTCGGCGACCTTAATCCGCACATTCACGCGCACCCCAACGACGCAAATCTTTTGCGTCGACGCTGGCGTCGTTTCCGAACTAATAGCCGCCCCAAAGAGAACTTTGGCGCTGTAGACCGCGCGCAATGGCATGTGCGCCTGCCTGTCAGCTGCGATAGCTAGACGCTGGAGTTCATCGAGGCTGGTATCAAAGACAACCTCGACCTGATCGCTAGCGACGTCCACGGCGACCTCAGGCCAAAGTATTGGCGCACAGGACGCATGTGCCTGCGAGCCGGAAGCCGCAAGCACTATCATGCTGGCTGCGAGGCTGAATCTCATGACAGGCTGCCATGCGGCGGGAGGCCGCCCTCTTGGACGTGCTCGCCAAGCCGCTCCGTCTGTTCGACCTGTCCACGGCCGAAGATCAAGTAGAGCGCGGGCAAGACGAGCAGCGTCAGCAGTGTGGCGCTGAAGAGGCCGCCGATCACAACGATGGCCAGCGGCTTCTGCACTTCCGCGCCAGTTCCGGTCGCCAGCGCCATAGGAACAAAGCCGAGCGCGGCGACGAGCGCGGTCATCGCCACCGGGCGCAAGCGCGTGAGGGCTCCGATACGAACCGCCTCGACGAGCGAGGCGCCCTCTTGCCGCAATTGCTTCACGTAGCTCAGCATCACCAGCCCGTTGAGGACGGCGATGCCGGACAAGGCAATGAAGCCTACGGCGGCCGACACCGAGAAGGGCATGCCAGACAGCCACAGCGAGGCCACGCCGCCTGTAAGGGCGAGTGGTACAGCGCTGAAGACGAGAAGAGCATCGCGCACCGAGCCGAGCGCTGCGTAGAGCAGGAACAGGATGGCCAAGAAGCAAGCGGGCGTGACGATCATCAGACGCTGCCGCGCCGCGGCCAGGTTTTCGAACTGACCGCCCCATTTTACCCAGTAGGCGGGCGGCAGGCGAAGACCCGATCGCATCTTCGCCTGTATGTCTTCGACGACCGAGGCGACATCGCGGCCGCGCACGTTCGCAGTCACCACCACACGCCGCTTGCCGTTCTCTCGCGAGATCTGGTTTGGCCCTTCCTTCTCCTCGAAGCGCACCACCTGCTTCAAGAGGATGTTTGGCGTCCGGCCGTTGACCGTTGCTCCAGGCAGCGGAACTGGAAGGTTCTCCAACGCTTCGAGATTGCCCCTGATGTCCTCGGACAGGCGCACCACAATAGAGTAGCGCCGATCACCCTCGAAGACGAAGCCGGCTTCCCGGCCGCCGATGGCGGCGCCAATCACGTCCTGGACGGCGCTGACGGTGAGCCCGAGTCGCGCCGCTTCGACCTTGTCGAGGGATATGTCGAGAAATGGAAGGCCGCCGGTCTGTTCCACCTTCACATCGACCGCCCCTGCCGTATCGCGCATAATGCCGGCGATCTGGTTGGCGGCCTTCACCATCGGTTCGAATTCGTCGCCGAACACTTTCACAGCTATGTCGCCGCGCACGCCCGCCAGAAGTTCGTTAAATCGCATCTGGATCGGCTGGCTGAACTCAAGTGCGTTGCCGGGCAGTTGTGATACAGCCCTCTCGATCTGCTCCTGCAGTTCGGCCTTCGTCAGCTTTGGGTCGGGCCATTGATCCTGCGGCTTCAGGATGATGAAGGCGTCCGACGCGTTGACCGGCATAGGGTCCGACGCCACCTCCGCCGTGCCGGTCTTGGAAAAGACCGTCGCCACCTGTGGGAAACGCCCGATCGCCTTCTCGATCTGCAATTGCATGGCCTGCGATTGCGAGACCGATGCGCTGGGAATGCGCAGGGCATTCATCGCAATGTTCTTTTCATCCAGCGTCGGAATGAACTCCTGGCCGAGCCGCGTGAACATCAGCACAGCCCCGGCGAAAAGGACCACGGCTGCGAAGACAGCCGCTGCGGGAAGTCGCATCGCCGCCCCAAGCGCCGGCTCGTAGACTCGGCGCAGGACCATCATGAAGCGGTTCTCCTTCTCCTCTACCGCCCCGGTGATCGCGATGGCGATCAGCGCCGGAACAAGCGTCAGAGAAAGGATGAAGGCCGAGAGGAGCGCGAGAATGACCGTGACCGCCATCGGCTGAAACATTTTCCCTTCGACGCCGGTGAAGGTGAGCAACGGCACATAGACGAGGATGATGATCGCCTGTCCGAAAACAGAAGGTTTGATCATTTCCTGCGCGGCGCCGATTGCGGCGCTCAAGCGCTCGGCCCGATTCAGGTTGCGATGCAGATCATGTCGCCGATCGGCCAGACGTCGCAGCGTGTTCTCGGTAATGATGACTGCGCCGTCGACGATCAGACCGAAGTCGAGGGCCCCAAGGCTCATCAGATTGGCGCTGACATGGCTCTCGACCATGCCAGTGAATGTCATGAGCATGGCGAACGGGATGACCAGCGCGGTGACGACGGCGGCGCGCAGGTTGCCCAGCAGCAGAAACAGGACGGCGATGACGAGGAGAGCGCCCTCCGTCAGGTTCTTGGCCACGGTGTGAACGGTCGCGTCCACCAACTGCGTCCGATCGAGGACGGTCGTTACCAGGATGTCCGGCGGCAAGCTGCTCTCGACCTCCTTCATCCGGGCATTCACAGCGGAGGCGACCGTGCGGCTATTGCCGCCGATCAGCATCAGCGCCGTGCCGATCACGACTTCCTGCCCGTTCGCGCTGGCGCTACCGGTTCGCAGGTCCGCGCCAATCGACACAGCGCCGATATCCTTCACGCGTATCGGCACGCCGCCGCGCGCTGCAACCACGACATTGCGCACGTCCTCGATCGTCTCAAGACGCCCGGCCCCGCGAACGACATAGCCTTCGCCATTGCGCTCGATGTAGCCGGCTCCTCGGTTGGCGTTGTTGGCTTCGAGCGCTGTGGCTACATCGGAGAAGGAAAGCCCGACGCTGATCAGCCGGGCAGGGTCTGGCTGCACTTGGTAAAGCTTTTCGTATCCCCCAATGGAATCGACCCCGGCGACGCCCGGAACGGTCTTGACTTGCGGCCGGATGATCCAGTTCTGCACGGTTCGCAGATAGGCTGCTTTTTCGATGTCGGTGGTGAGCTTCTGACCCTCCGGCGTCAGATAGCTGCCGTCTCTGCGCCAGCCGAACTCCTTCTCCGACGCGCCAGGCCCAGATTTCGGCCTAAATGCGACGCTCCACATGTAGATTTCGCCCAACCCCGTGGAGATTGGGCCCATGCGAGGCTCAGCGCCCATTGGCAGGGTTGAACGCGCCTCGCGTAGGCGCTCGTTCACCTGCTGGCGCGCAAAATAAATGTCAGTCTTGTCGCTGAAGACCGCCGTGACCTGCGAAAAACCGTTGCGTGACAGCGAGCGCGTATATTCGAGACCTGTCGCACCGGCTAGCGCGGTCTCGATCTGGAACGTCACCTGTTTCTCGATGTCTTGCGGCGAAAGCCAGGGCGCGACCGTATTGATCTGCACTTGGTTGTTGGTGACGTCGGGAACCGCGTCGATCGGCAGCCGCGTGAGCGACCACGCGCCGAAGGCGGCGGCCATGAGGCTAAGGAACACGACCGACCAGCGGTGATGGACCGACAAGGCGAGGACGCGAGCGATCATATCGGCCTCAATGGTCGTGCGAGGCTTCGGACTTGCCGAGCTCGGATTTGAGGATGAATGTGTTGCTCGCGGCGATCTTCTCGCCGTGCTTCAACCCCGCGACGACTTCAATCCTTTCACCATCGGTCTTTCCGAGCGTCACCGGCCGACGGTTGAAGCCTTTCTCGGTTCTCACGAAGACACTGGGCTTCCCTTCGACAGTCTGGACCGCGGCGCGAGGTACGGTCACCGTCGCAGCGCCCGTACTGGTCTCGATCCGCGCGGAAACGTAAACTCCGGGGCGCCAGCGCATTTCGGGGTTCGGCAGGGCGGCCAGGACGCGCGCGGCGCGTGTTTCCTGGTTGACCATCGGCCCGATGAAGATGATGCGGCCTCTGGCCTGATGGCCACCGGGAGCAGAAAACACGACTGCTTGCCCCTCACGGACACGGTCCAGATCGGCAAGCGGCACTGCAAGATCGACCCAAACGCTCGACAAATCGGCGATCATGTACAGTTCGGACGGGTCGTTGTTCGCGCCGACGGCTGCGCCGACGTCGACCTTGCGATCGATGACACGTCCCGCAATCGGCGAACGCACCGGATATTGCCGCAGATCCGGCGTCCCGCCAGGTTTCATCTGCGCGATCGACTGGGGGCTGAAGCCCAGCGAAACCAACTTCTGCCTTGCTAACCCGAGGCGAAGTTCGGCTGAAACGAAGGTCGCGCGGGACTGCAGGAACACCTGTTCCGTCGCAATCTTCTTGTCCCAAAGGGTTTGCGTACGCTCGAAGAGGGTTTTTTGCAGGTCAAAAGCGATGGAAGCGGACAGAAACTCGCTTTTGGCGTCGGCAACCTCGCGACTGTCGAGAATCGCGACGATCTCATCCTTCTCGACGATGTCGCCGAGCTTTTTGCGCAACTGCGCCACAGAGCCTACCACCTTCGCCGGAACACGCGCCACGCGATCCTGATCGAGCGTCACGACGCCGGGGGCTGCGAGCGTCTGACCGACCGCCGCTTCGGACGAAGCGGCGCCGACTTCGATTTGGGATGCTTCGATCTGGCTCTCGGACATAGCGAGTTCATCGTCGTCCTTGTGATCGTCATGCGAAGAGTCTTGAGCGGACTTCGACACTTCAGCACGCGGGGTTTCGGCCATTGGGAAGGCATTGGCGGGGCCGTGAGCATGGGCCTCGTGGGCCGTTTTCGATGCGGCGATCGCAGCGACCGGAATGCATAGGATTACGAAGGCCAACGCGGCCTCCTGAAAAAAGGATGTTTGCACGGCTGAGAATCCAGAGAGGACGCCCCGACCGCCGCACTGGCGGCATACAAGCGTCACGACAGAATCCGCTGGAAGGCGGGCGAGCTCCCGACGGAACCGGGAGAACGTACGCTTAGGCTTTGGGGGGGCCGTGCGGAGGCGCTGTCTGGTGACTTACAGCGTGCGGGTCAATGGTCGCGTAGACGACGTCGTGCGCTCGGCGAGCGAGCGAAGTCATGGACGCCAAGCATGGCGCGAGCTGGTGATGTTCGCCGTGAAGATGCGCACAGAGCGCATCGGTAGAGGAATGTTGCGTTTCCGGGGCGGCGCTGTTCAGCGCAATCACAGTCGCATGGCCTACCTGATACCCGTCACGTTCGCCAAAACCGTGGCCGGCAACGCTAAAGGCAAGAAGGAATGCGATGAAGACCGCTATCGCCCGGCGGGCGCCTGAACTCAGTCTATTAACTGTCGCCATTCTCAACGGAGTTCATACCCTTGTGGAGGGGCCACGCGAATGAGCCCACGGTCTACCTCAGTATACCACATCGTCCGGCGCAAGTGCACGCGACAATATCGGATCGATCTCAATCTGGAAAACAGAATGATTAGCTTTTACTCATGCGCCAACTCCGTGGCGAGATCATGAAGAAAAGCGTCACCGGGGCGACCGTCTTTCATGACGAGATGGCACGTCATTGCAATCTCTCGGTCGTGCTTATCGGCCAGATGTGAAGGTCGTGCAGGCTTGCAACCCCAGGCCTTTGAATGAGACCCGGACCGAGCGCGCATTAATGTGCGCAGGAAATTGCGGCCATCGACATACTTACGAAGTCGCGTAAGAGCGCCCATGTCTATCCGTCTGATCGGAAGAAAAGTAGCACGCATTACGCTTCATGCCGAAGGAAATGATCTTCTGAAAGGGACAACGCCGGGCCGGCCACCGCGCCGATCGAAGGAGGTATCCAGATCACCACCCCGATGGCGTGACGACCGAAGCAAGTTTCAAGTAGTGAGGAGGGACCAGATGGTTCCGCATTCAATCTCGACTTTCTCGCTCGCGTTGGCGCTGACCAACCGCGTCGCCTATGCCCACGATGCAGGACATGGCAGCCACGGACATACAGCGCCAACGTTCGATGCTGGCGAGCCCGCCAACTCGTCGTCACTCTCACGTCGGATCGAATTAATAGCGACAGAGGCAGATCGTAAAAAGTCATTTACGGCGGCCAGCGTCGGAGTGAAACGCTGGCAGCATATCGAGTTAATCATCAAATGCGGGGGTGCTGGACCATGAGTTCGTGATCGGCAGCGAGATCGAGAATGCCGCACATCATCCAGATGCAGGCCATGCCCGAGATGGCGCACAACGACCTGAACGCCGTTCGAATTCCCGTCGGCGCTTCCGCGAGGCTAGCGTGGAAATTCACCAAGTCGGGTACCTTCGAATTCGCCTGCTTGGTACCCGGACACTACGAAGCGGGTATGAAGGGCGGGGTCACAGTCCGATAGCCAGGCAGACTCGCACCGCTAGCAAGTGCTTCAAATCATCGGTCTGAACAGCAATTTTATTGCTGCTCAGAGCTTTACTGACCGCAAACGAACGGCGTTGCCGATGACACTGACAGACGAGAGAGCCATCGCTGCCGCCGCGATGATCGGCGACAGCAGAATGCCAAAGAACGGGTAGAGCACGCCCGCCGCCACTGGCACCCCGAGCGCGTTGTAGACGAAAGCCAAGAACAGATTCTGCCGGATGTTGCTCATCGTGGCCGCTGACAGGCGACGCGCCCGCACGATGCCAGTCAGATCGCCCTTGAGAAGGGTGACGCCAGCGCTTTCCATCGCGACATCGGTGCCCGTTCCCATCGCGATTCCGACGTTGGCGGCCGCAAGCGCAGGCGCGTCGTTTACACCGTCGCCGGCCATGGCGACGATCCCTCCAGCGTTCTTGTATTTCTGGACGACAGAACTCTTCTGGTCAGGCAGGACCTCCGCCTCGACCTCGTCTATTCCAAGGCGCTTCGCAACGGCCTTCGCGGTCGTCCAGTTGTCGCCGGTCAGCATGACCACCCGGACGCCGTCCGCCTTGAGCGCGGCGAGAGCCGCGGCCGTCGTCTCCTTGACGGGATCAGCAATGGCGATCGCGCCGGCGATGCGGCCATCGACACCCATGAAGATCGCTGTCGCTCCATCCAGACGCAGATCGTCGGCGGCGTTCGCCAGAGGCGAGGTATCAACTCCCTGCTCTTGTAGAAAGGCAGCGTTGCCCAGCGCAACCTTATGTCCCTCGACTGTTCCGATCGCGCCTTTGCCGGTCGGCGAGTCGAACTGATCCACGGCGGCCGTCGCGATCTTGCGCTTGTCCGCCGCCGCGACGATCGCCTGGGCCAGCGGATGCTCGCTCGCCCGTTCAACGCTCGCGGCAAGGCGCAATATCTCTTCCTCGCTAAAACCATTGGCTGGAACGATCGCGGTGACCGCAGGCCTGCCTTCGGTCAGCGTGCCGGTCTTGTCGACGACAAGAGTGTCTACCTTCTCCATCTGCTCGAGCGCTTCGGCATTCTTGATGAGGACCCCGATCTGCGCCCCGCGTCCGACGCCGACCATGATCGACATAGGGGTGGCAAGGCCTAGCGCACAGGGACAGGCGATTATGAGCACGGCCACGGCGGCAACCAGACCAAAGGAGAAGCGCGGTTCCGGTCCAAAGATCGCCCACGCGGCAAAGGCCAGAGCCGCAGCCGCGATCACCGTCGGCACAAAATAGCCGGAGACCTGATCGGCGAGGCGCTGGATGGGAGCCCTGCTACGCTGGGCCTCTGCGACCAGCTGGACGATCTGGGACAACATCGTGTCGCGACCCACCTTGGTCGCCTCGATGATAAGAGCGCCGCTCTGGTTCATCGTTGCGCCGATCACCTTAGCCCCTGCTTCCTTGGTCACGGGCATCGACTCGCCGGTGACCATGGACTCATCGACCGCGCTGCGGCCTTCGACCACGACGCCATCGACTGGCACTTTTTCGCCGGGTCGCACCCGCAGCCGGTCGCCGACCTGCACGATCTCAAGTGAGACTTCTTCGTCGGATCCGTCTGCGCGAATTCGTTTTGCGACCTTGGGCGCCAGATCAAGCAAGGCGCGGATGGCGCCACCGGTGCTTTCCCGCGCACGCAGCTCGAGGACCTGACCGAGCAGGACGAGCACGGTGATGACGGCCGCGGCCTCGAAATAAATCGGGACTGAGCCGTCGTGACCTCGGAATGTTGGAGGAAAGATCTGCGGCGCAACGGTCGCGACCACGCTGTAAACCCATGAGACGCCGGTCCCCATGGCTATTAGCGTGAACATGTTCAGATTGCGCGTGATAAGCGATTTCGCAGCGCGCGCGAAGAACGGCCAACCCGCCCAAAGGACGACGGGCGTCGCCAATGCGAATTGCACCCAATTCGAAGTCTGCTGCGGCAGGAAGTGCATGTTGAGCAGATGGCCGCCCATTTCTAGAATGAAGACGGGGAGTGCCAGCGCCAGGCCTATCCAGAAGCGGCGCGTCATGTCCGCGAGCTCATGGTTCTCACCTGTCTGTGCAGTCGCCACGACAGGCTCGAGCGTCATGCCGCAGATCGGGCAATTGCCGGGTCCGACTTGACGAATCTGCGGGTGCATAGGGCAGGTGTAAATCGTGCCCTCGGGAGCCGAGGCGGCGTGCGTGACCGCCTTGCCCTCGTGTTTTGCATAACGCGGGGGGTCGGCGACGAATTTGTCGTGACAGCCTGCTGAACAGAAGAAATACGGCTTGCTTCGAAACTCGGCTCGAAACTTTGCTGTCTTCTGATCGACCGGCATCCCGCATACCGGGTCTTTGACGTCGCCGCTCATCGCCTCTGATCCGTGATCATGAAGGTGATGCATTGCATGCTGATTGGCCATTGGATGCCCCTTTCAAAGGTCCCTATTCCGCGAAAATGCCTGTTTCATCAGAACAGGAGCGCCGCGGGGTCAAGAGCCATTGCAGAAGTGGCGCGAGCCAGATCCGCAAAATCGGAACGATCGGCGTAAGTGATCCGAAGCTAAATGTAGCAACCACGCGCGTCGCGCAAAGTTCGAGAACAGTAGTCAACACCGACCAACGGCAACCAGGTAGCAGGCGGTGCGCGACGCACGCCGAGAAAAGAATTGAGACCGGCCGAACAGAGAACTCAGATAGTACGCGGTCGCGCTAATTGCGACGTCCAATATTGATCCACCCTCTCTGAACTGGTTCGCCTTGAAGTATGTCTTTGGACGCGGAGAAGGAGGACGCGGATGCCAAAGGAGAGTCACAAGCCGGATGAGATTGTCGTGAAGCTGCGTCAGTGCCGAGCTTCTGCGATCGACGGCGGGCTGGTCGGCCAACGACGAACGGGTCGAGCGGATCTGGCGACGCGCGGGGCTGAAGGTAGCAAGGAAGCAGCCGAAGCGGGGGACGGCTTGAGCTCGACGTCGGATCCTGCATCCGTCTGCGCGCCGAGCGGCGGAACCATGGCTGGTCTTGCGACTTGCTCGAGGACCGTACACACGAGGGTCTGACGTATCGCATGTTGAAGATCGTCGACGAGTTCACGCACGAATGCCTGGCGATCCGGAGGGATCGGAGGCTCAAATCCGTCGACTGCGTCGACGTTCTGTCGGACCTGTTCATCCTGCGCGGTCGTCCGGGTCATGTTCGATCGGACAATTGACCGGAGTTCGTTGTCAAGGCCGTGCAGGAACGGATCGCGGCAGTTGGCGCAAAGACCGCCCCAACGCGCCTGGTAACCCTTGGGAGAACGGCTTCATCGAGAGCTTCAATGCTCGTCTGCGCGACGAACTACTAGATGGCGACATCTTCTATACACTAGTCGAAGTGCGCATCGTGATCGAGAGCTGGCCAGTTCACTACAACACCTTCAGGCCGCGTCGATCGCTGGGCTACAAACCGCCAGCGCTTGAGGTCTTCATCCCAAGTTCCAGGGACCGCGTTGACGCTGAGGCCGTCAATGAACCAACATCGTAACCGGACCAGTCAACAGGCGCCCATCGCCCCAGCCGCTGAAAAGCAACATCTCGCGAGACTTCAATACACGGGCCTTGAGAGACAAAGCTACGCCTTCACCGCCGGCACCGATTTTCAACTGTTAGCCGGATGCCGGCCGGGTCTCTGCGGCAGTAGGACAATCAGCGCGAGTATTGAAGCGATCAGCACGGCCGACGCGTAGACCCGGCTCAGAGCCAGACCACCTGAAGCGTGAGGCTTGTCCAGCAGGTCGCCGACGGTGGCTCCCAGCGGGCGCGTCAGAATGAATGCGACCCAGAACAGAAGCACGCGAGATAAGGTCGTGAGATAATAGAGTGCGGCAACGACCGCGATCGCGGCGGCGAATACGAGCGCCCCCTCACCGAAGCCCAGCGCGTTGGTGTCGGCCATCCAGTCGCCGAGAGCCGTTCCGAGTGTTTGCGAAAAAAGGATGGTCACCCAATAGAATGCCTCCACACGGGGCGTTGCGACCGTGTTGACTGAGACCGTGCCCTCGGACAAGCGCCAAAGTGCCAAGGACAGCATGAGCAGCGCGAGCAGTAGCGAAGAACCTCCGGCGTAACCAATCCCAAGCGATCTGTCGGCGAAATCGGCCATGGTCGTGCCCACGGTCGTCGAGGCGACTATGGCGATCCAATAGTTCCATGGATTGAATTTTTTCGCTGCGATCTGCCAGGCGACGGCCGCGACGAATATGGCCAAAAAAATTCCAGTTCCGATCAAGTATCCGCCGTTGTGCGCGTTCTTGTCCGCATGCAGCATGCTCATCGTGACGGCGTCACCGCCGGTTTCGCCGAGCGTCGTGGCGATGATCTTGATGATCCAGAAGACAATCGCGACTTCCGGGACCTTGCTCAATGCTGCTTTGCTTGCTTCGTTCATGGATCTCGTCTCGTTAGCAAGGCGGCCGCCCCGCACGGCGGAGCGGCCAGAAACACCGGTTGAACTTCAGTCCGGATTTGGGCCTTCGCCCTTGTTTTCGACCACCGCTCCAGTCGCCGCGTCGACGCCGACTTCCTGAACCTGATGGCCGTTCGTGATGTCGAAGGAATATCGGAGCCCGCTGCCGCCGGGCTCGCGCTCGAGTTCTGCATCGGTGACCTTGCCCGGATGCGCTTTCTGGGCGATGGCTCGGGCGTCTTTCATGCCGACTTTAGCCTCGCTCCGAAGCTTCTGACCCGTGTAGGCCAGCGCGGGCGTTACGAGCGTGGCCGCCATTGCGGCGATCGCAGCAATCCCAGCCTTGTTCTGTCGTTTGATTTTCATATCGGTCTCCAAGCGCCCCTGCCCCTGCCGAATGACGATCGCCTTCGCGAATACGTCGAATGGCCGGATAGTGCGCCTGGAGAATGAGCAGCGAATTAGCTCGCCACGCCCACAGCCGTTTTCGGCGCCACGATGCGGGCGCACGCGCCTGAGACGCCGTCCCTCCGGTTCTCGACACTCAGGGAGAGGCCGTGGCGTTCGGCGACGCGGCGCGCGATCGCAAGGCCCAGCCCCGTTCCGTCGGCCTTGCTCGGTGCGCCACGATAGAACCGGTCGAAAATTCGTGTCTCCGCACCAGGCGGGAGCCCGGGACCCGTATCGACGATTTCCGCGATGACTTGGTCGTCGCGACGGCCAAGGAACACGTCGACCATTCCGCCGCGCGGCGTGTAGCGCACGGCGTTGTCGATCAGATTGGTGAGTAACGCCCGCAATTCGCATTCCACGCCGAACATTTCCATAGCGGGAATGACGTCCGCGCCGAGGTCGACACCCTTGCGATCAGCCATCGGCGCGCAGGCAGCGACGCAGTCGAGCAAGAGCGCGCTCAAATCCACGGACTGACTCCGACCCAGAATCGGGTCGTCTAGTCTGGCGAGTTCGAGCAGTTGGTTTGCGAGCACGCTGGCTCGTTTGACGCTGGCCGCCAGCGCGGCGATTTGGGCGGCGTGTTCAGGCCCTCCGCCGGACCCGAGATTGTCGACTTCGATCTGCATCGCCGCCAGCGGCGTACGCAATTCGTGGGCGGCGTCGGCGACGAAACGCTTCTGCGCCTCAACCGCAGCGCGAAGTCGATCGATCAGCCCGTTCATGCTTTCGACCAGCGGCGTTACCTCCGACGGGACGCCGCCAAAGGCAATCGGCTCTGTCGTGGATGCGCTCCGCAGGGCGAGAGCGGTCGCAACAGCGCTCAGCGGGCGTAGAGTGCGGTTGAGGGCCCAGCCTACGACGAGCCAGGACAGCGGTATGACGATCAGCACCGGCGCAGCCGCGCCTAGCGCGGCGCCATCGGCGATCTCCGCCCGCACCGTGTCGCGCTGGGCGACCTGCACAATGCGGTCATCGCTGTGCGCCTGATAGACCCGCCACAAGTCGCCGCCCGCCTGGACGTCCGCAAAGCCGGCTTGCATCTGCCGGGGGATCGGCACCTGCGGCTCCGATTGATGGACGATGCGTCCGGCGCTGTCCCAAATCGTGATCGCGAATTGATCTTCTGAATCGCGATCTGGTCCTGCGGGGGCATTGGCCGATCGCATGCCCGGCCCGACATTCAGCGCAATCTGCCGGAGTTGCCCGTCGAGAAATTCCGCCGCCTCGCTGCGCGCGTACCGATACGCGATCAAGATCGCGACGAGCCCGACCACCGTGAGCAGGACGGTCATCCACGCAAGGGCAGATCGACGCAGAGACACCGTCATGACTTCGCAACCATCCATCCTGCCCCACGCACGTTAAGAATAATAGCCTTCCCGAATTTGCGACGGATGGAATGGATCAGCACGTCCACGGCGTTGCTTTCGACCTCTTCGCCCCAGCCATAGATTTGTTCCTCGATCTGCGCCCGCGAGAGGATCCGACCGGGGCGCTCCATCAGCGCATGCATGACGGCGTATTCCTTGGCCGGCAGCACGGCCGCTTGTCCGGCGTGCCTCAATTCATGGCTTCCTGTGTCAAGTTCGGTCGGCCCCGCTACCAGAACCGAGGTCGCGCGTCCGGCGCGGCGACGCACGAGCGCGCGAATGCGCGCCAGAAGCTCCCGCGTCTCGAAGGGTTTGACGAGGTAGTCGTCCGCGCCGAGATCGAGACCGTTGATGCGGTCGTCGAGAGCGTCCCGAGCGGTGATGATGAGAACGGGAGCATCGCTGCCTCTGTCCCGCGCTTCCCTGAGAAGATCGAAGCCGTCCCGATCCGGCAAGCCAAGATCCAGAAGGACCAACGAATAACCCTCGTCTTGCAGGGCCGCTTCGGCGTGTACGCCATCGCGAACCCAGTCGACCGACAAGCCCTCGCCGGCCAGCGCGGTCTTAAGCGCGCCGCCCAGCATCGCGTCATCTTCGACCAGCAAGACTCTCATCGTGCAAACTAACAAAAGCTCCGGCCCGCCGGACGGCCACTCGACCTCGTCGTGATGTCCCGCTCGACCGGAATCCGCGGCCGTCGACGACGCGCGATGGGCGATTTGCGGAGTTTGCTCCCTGCTGACCGCGTAAACCAAACGACCGTTAGTTTACGCGCGTCTGAGCGGAGTTGCCCGAGGCATGGGTGGCCGATTGGCGGTGAAGGCCCTGCCACCCTTCAAAACCCATGTAGAGGCCGACCAGGATGATCAGTGCGCCGGAAGCGTAGGGCGCGCGGCGTGCGAAAGTCGAGAAGCCCGACCAACGGCTAGCGACGTGCTTCACGCTGAGCGCCGCCACCACTCCCGCTGTGACCATAGTCAGAGCCAGCCCGATGCTGAAACAAAGCACGAGCAAGACCCCCAGGCTGATCTGCTTGAGCTGGATGCACAGGAGCAGAACCGTTATCGCGGCCGGGCAAGGGATGAGCCCGCCCGTCAATCCGAACAGAACGATTTGCCCGGTTGTCACGCTGCGGTTGGCAAACCGCCGCTGAATATCGGACGCGTGCGCCCTCGCGTGCGCGTCCTCATACTCGCCCGACGCCCCCTCAAGGCCGTGGGCATGGTCATGCTCGCTGAACTCGATCTCGTAATCATGGCTGTGGCCGCCATGGCCAAGGCTCACGCAAGCCCTAAACTCATGCGGTTCAGGGATCTCATCCACGCTTTCCAGGAAGTCGCCACGATCGGCGAAGCCGAACACTTGCCGCGTTCCGTCCGGGCGCGTTGTCGCCACTGACACGTCGCGTGCCGCAAATTTCGCAGCCGCCTCGCAGCGGACACGCCAGCGCGGCGGCACGCCATCCTCGAACACTTCCAGCGTGATCGCGCCGTGACCGGTGTCGATACGGCGGCTTTCGTCGCCATGGTGATGATGGTGGTGTTCGGCCTGTTGCTCACGCCACGTCCGCCAGATCATCCAAAAAGCAATGCCCACAATCAGCGCGGCCGAAGCCATTTGAAAGTATGGCTCGCTGGCCTCGCTCCCCCATTGCTGCCCGAAATACTGGCCGCCGAGCGCCACCGCCCACACGACGGCCGTATGTGAGAGCGTCGCCGCCAGGCCAAGCAGAACCGCTTGAGCGACTGTGCCCCGCACGGCGATGATGAACGCCGCCATCATCGTTTTCGAATGACCGGGTTCGAGGCCATGCAAGGCCCCGAGAAGAATAGCGCTGGGAATGAACAGCCAGGCGTTGGTTGCGCCTTGCTGCAAAAGCTCGGGAATTGAAGTCACAGGACGCGGGCTTTCTATTTCAGGTAGGTGCGGATCACGTCGATCAGCTCGGCTGCGCCGCGCTCGCGCTCAGCCTGGTCCACTGATTCCAGCACGTGACCTTTGATGTGATGCTCGACCAGCTCCGCCGTCAGGCCGTTCATTGCGCCTCGCACCGAAGCGACGAGTTGCAACACGTCGGCGCACCCCAGCTCGGCTTCAAGCGCACGCTCGATCGCCTCCACCTGCCCTTTGATGCGACGGACGCGTGCGAGCAGCTTCGGCTTATGTTCGATCGTGTGAGACATGATAGTATATAGGGGTATGGGCTATCAATTGTCCAGCATTTTCTTCCGCCGCAAAACGTTGGCCCATGCAAAGACGAACTCCAGCGTTCTCGATTAAACGTAAGCTCGACTTTTAACTTGAGCGAAAGCGAGTGTCCGAGGACTGAAGATGAGATTAAGCAAACTAGAGGCTTTGCCTTGGTGGACGTGGAAAAGCAGCGAACAATCGCGCAAAAAGGTGACAAAGCTTACCCAACGAAAAGCAGATCTTTACCAAAAGTCCCGAGCTGGCGGCCTCTGCGGGTCGAAAAGGGGAGCCTTCAAGTCGACCCTAAGAAAGCGGGGTTTCCCCGCAATCCGCAGCTTGGTTCGGAGAGGTGGCGCAAAGGCGGCCCATGTTGCCCATTCGCGATGTCGCTGGCACGACGCATTAGATCGGTGTCGAAGCCGAAGTCCGCTGTCCCGAGAAAAGCAAAGGTCCCGAAGTGGCGCATATCGGTCGCGCAGCTTCAAGCCGGTCACGGCTACCGGTTGAAATATCGCCTTAGCCAAAATCGACTAAGCCGTTGTTGTTAGGTCATTTCGTAGCCGAAGCTTCCAGCGTCGAGAGTTCTCATCTTCATCTTCCCCGGCGCGCCAATAAATCAATCAATTGCTTGACCTAGCTGTAGATCAATTCGTGTAACAAGCGCGCTGGGACGCTCCTGCACTGGTTTGGACTCGAATGCGACGAAACCGGATGCCGGAGGGCAATTGCGGCTTCGCACTCAATCAAGCAATCATCTGCTTGGCCTACGCCAAGGCATGTCTAGGGCGCGGCGGGCGGCGGTAACGCTGCGCTTGGGGCTGGACCCCGAATTCGTCGACAAGAGAA